>OLWE01000013.1_pt1 | contig 153669 bp, 145 predicted proteins | sample 1673591 | NCBI WGS metagenome assembly OLWE01 (sample SAMEA103958116, study PRJEB25191) | human gut metagenome | biome: human-associated habitat [ENVO:00009003]; feature: intestine environment [ENVO:2100002]; material: feces | place: Germany | collected 2013/2015 | reverse complement strand
ATTTCTAAGTCGTTGATTGAACGAAAGTTTTCGGCATTTCTGTATCTCTTATGTAAAGATTCAGAAAAATTGGTTCATTTTGGTTCATTTTTCGAAAGCCCTCTTTTTATTCTTTTTTGTGGCTTATAGGGCTGCCAGTATCTTGGCGTTGGCATCATCCACTTCTGAGCTTTTGATGGAGCGGAGATAGATTTGTGTGGTGGTTTCGGAATGATGTCCCAATGCCTCGCTGATAACGGAGATAGAGATATGGTTGTCTCTTGCTGCCGTTGCCCAGGAATGGCGGGCGATATAGAGGGTAAGCTTGTCCTTGAGGCCTATCTTAGTTCCTAACTTCCTGAGGTGGTAGGAGATACGGGCTTCCGCATTGTGATACAGGCGCGCCTCTTCCTGCATTTTGTCAATAGTTTTATCCTGTCTTTTGTTTCCATCATCAACAAGGAAAGGAAAGAGATAAGATGAGGAGGCGGTCTGCGCCTGGTACTTTTCCATCAACTCCTGCATCTCCTTCTCCCATCGGATGGTGAGGCGCTGTCTTGTCTTGCTTCGGGTGTAATGAAGATAACCGTCCTTGAGGTCGGATTTACGGAGGTGAACCAGGTCGATGAAAGAGATACCACGCAGATAGAAACTCATCAGGAATGTATCTCTTGCCATCTCTTCCTTGGGAGTGAGATCCTTGACAGATTGCAGACTCTTGATCTGGCTGACATTCTCTGTAGGTATGGCTCTCTTGCGGGTTTGGGCAATACCAGTATAGACATCCGTGAAGGGATGCTGCTGTGGCGTCAGTCCCTTTGCCACAGCTTTGTTGTAGGTGGCACGGAGGATGCGGAGATAGAAAGAGCTGGTGTTTCTGCATACCTCCGCCGTATGATGCAGGTACGCCTCATACGAGCGCATCAATTCTGCATCTATCTCTTTTAGGGCAATATCCTTGTTGTCCCGGTATCGCTTAAAGCTGTTGAGGGTTGCCTTGTAATGCAGCGAGGTGCGGTATTGCCCGTTCTTCAGCAACAGGGCGATGAGGAGGTTCATAAACTGGAATAACGACTCTGATGTTTTCTTGTTTCTTGACATAACGATTGTGTATTTATGAAGTTTATTAATATATGATAGGGGGCACCTCTGTCTCTATTCAAGAAACAAAGATGCCCCTATATAATATATTAATGTGTCAAGGACGCCAGTTCGAAGAAATCAGAACACGAATCCTGCATTGATATAGAATCCTACATTCTTGCCCAGGTTGGAATAATTAGCCTGAATGCTTACCGGACCCAGGACGAAATCATAGGATGCCCTCAAGGCTCCTCCCCACAAATCATCACCGATGAGAATATGGGAAAACTTGTGGGCTTCCTTGCCATATTCTCCCAGAGCGGTAAGATAGAACTTTCCTTTCACCCGATAGCGGAAACCGAGTTGAGCAGTCACCACATTGCGTTCCAGCAGATGGACATGCTGTACGCTTTCCCATGCCATCTGCCATGGCAGATAATAACCGTCAGCTACTCCTCCAGCATAATTCTGATAAATGGCAGGAATCGAACTGCCAAACACAAAACGGCTCTTCAACTTAGGAAGCAGATACAACCGGGAATTCAAACGCAGGGCACTTTCGGCACGGAAAGCTGCCTCACCAAATGGATTACCATCGGCATACTGCAAGCCGTCGTCCGTATGCAGAACGCCCTGCACCTGTATACGGCTTCCACGGGTCGGGAAATAACGTCGGTCATAGGTATCCATCACTACAGAAGCAAAGTAGTTCAGGAAATGATCTGACGAACGTGACTGGATACTTCCATCCCGCATGAACATATCAGAATGATAATGGTAATAATCGAACTGCACACCCGATTTCAATCGGAAGTTGCCGATATCACGTGTATAGAATCCTGCCAGGGAATGCGAAAGGAACTCTAAAGCATCCAGCTTATGCTTGCCTCCATAAAGGTCGAAATCATAATGAGCCAACCGGTAGGAGAAGCCCATTTTCGCTCCAAAAAGATTGCCGTATGCATATTTCATCTCCAGAAAAGGATTACGGGAGATTCGTCCCGTCAAGGCATAATGATGACGGGTAGAGAACTGCTGGTTGTTGGAAATCTGAGCAATGACGGTAGCCAGATCCTGCGTGTCAAATCGTGCACCCACACTGATTCTTCTGGACTCGTTGGGTTCCAGCATGAATACCAGTTCATAGGGTTCATCATTCGATAGTCTGTATTCCACGCGCGAAAAGATATTCAGTCCCCGGAGCATGGCGAGAGTAGCATCTATCTCCTCCGGACTGACTTCCGAGTCATCCCTTAAAGCGATTTTCTTTCTAATCCACGCTTCTTCCTCATCACCGATACCCTCTATCTGGATGCTTCCTATGTGGTAGGCTTCTGTATGCGATGGCTTCTGTAGCCTGCCGTGTTTCCAATCTTGCCATGTATCATTCTGCATGATGGAATCAGGAACATCGGCATAGATATACTTCTTCAAATCCATCAGTTCACCCCACTTCTGTCGGGCAGCCAGTTCGCCCCTCTGTATCATCGTATCAATGGCTTCCGGCTGGAAACTGGCTGCCGAGAACCCTTTCAGAGAAGGATTGATATAAAGATTGGCTTCCGCCATATTCTTCCGGTATTTAGTCTGCCCCATCATACCAATGAGCTGTTCTACAACAGCAGAAGGCGATTTCAGCTCCTCCTTCTTCTTCCACCCGGTACTCAAATCCACGCAGATAATCACATCCGCTCCCATTTCCTTTGCCACATCAACTGGCAGATTGTTCAAGGCACCGCCATCCACCAGCATCTTCCCTTTCCATTCTACCGGAGCAAACACGCCCGGTATTGACATGCTGGCACGCATCGCCATAGGCAAAGAACCCGACGAAAACACCACTTCCTTTCCGTCTACCAAATCTACTGCCACGCAACGGAAAGGGATAGGCAGGTTGGAGAAATCATCTACCTGATGATAACCCACCGTGAGTTTAGAGAAAAGGTTAAAGATGTTCTGTCCCTTCACATAACCTGTTGGCAACGAAACCTTCCTTTCCTTGGAAAGAGGAATATGAACGATATATTTCTCTCTTTCTTCTTTAGAAAGGAATGTCTCTGATTCCCTTTTCACCTGATCACTCAGCAGGAAAAGCCAGTCCTGGTTGCGGTAAAGACTGTCGATATCCGCAGCATCATAGCCGATGGCATAGAGTCCACCCACGATGGCACCGATACTGGTTCCGGCGATATAATCAATAGGGATACCTGCCTCTTCCAGCACCTTGAGCACACCCACTTCGGCAGCACCCTTGGCGCCACCTCCACCCAAAACGAGTCCCACCTTCTTGCGGGAGTGCAGGGATTGCGGAGATTGCATAGGTTGCAAAACTTGCGGATATTGCAAAGCTTGCTGGGCTTGCATAGGCGTATGCCACAAGAAGCCAAGCAGGAACAACAAACATAATGTCATTCTTTGACGTACCATCATATTGCTCAGGGTTTTAATGAATAACTGACACGTCAAAGATACGAAGAAAAGAGAGATGATATTTCTTTTCCACCATAATTCTTTCGTGTTAATGATTCTAATGATACTCCTTTCTTTCTATCCCCCTGGCTCGCATGTTCAGTTTACGAGGATCTTGACGCAAATCCCAGAGATCCACCAGCCAGATGATATCTTTCTCTTCATTGTAGAAATAGATAATCTTGAAGTTCTTCATGATGATGGCACCACGAAACTCCATTCTTTCATTACGGAAATGAGCTACTATAGGATAACGCTTGGGCATAAATTCCAATGAACGCTTAATTTCCTTATATTGTGTTTGCCACTTACGAGCAGTTTTTAATCCAAACTCTTGCAAGGCATACTCAATACTCTTTTTTATCTCCTTCTTGAAAAGGGCATCAGTTTTTATTTCCATTCTGCAATCATCCTTTCTATCTCATCATCCAAAACGGAAATAGGCTCTCCATAATTAGGATCATCCAATTTATCCAAAATGCTCTCGCAATGCTCCATCACCTGCTCCAGCGAGCGCCCCATAGGATAGGAATCGGTGTCGTAAGCATCATCCCATGATACAGATGAAACTGATGATGCCATAGAACGATAGGCAGGCGACGGCTCACAGACCTTATCCCCTGCTATCTCCGATTCCTCGATATGATATTTCTTTTCCTCCATATTTCTTTCGCTTTTAAAGTTCCACATAATCATTTATATTTTGAGACTGAGAACCTTTTTGGATTCTGTCTCATATCCCAAATGTCAACAATATGCACCACATCCAAGGATTCATCATAATAATAAACCAACTTGAAATTACACATAAAATTAGCACCCCGAAGCAAATAACTAAACTTTGGAGCACCAAGAAAAGGGGGTTTACCTTCAGGATATTTTTTCAGGAAGTTCTGAATTTTCATCAGTTCCTCTTTCCATCTTCGAGCTGTTTTCTTACCAAAATTCTCATAAGCATCGATAATATACTGGCGTACCTTTTCTTCATACAGCTTGTGGACAACTATCTCAGCCATGGGAATTCCTCATATAAACGTTCATTAAAGGCATCAACAGATTCCCATTTAGAAGGATCATCCTTAATGGTTTCACAATAATCGATACTATCCAAAAGACCCTCATAGCTAAAATGATTTTTAAGAACAGGAATTTCATCTTTCTGCTCTATCCCAGAATCAATCACGTGATGAGATACAGACTCTGATGCAACAGATGCATAGGCTGGCGATGGCTCACAGACCTTATCCCCTGCAATCTTCGATTCCTCGATATGATATTTCTTTTCCTCCATATTTCTTCGCTTTTAAAGTTCCACATTTTTAACTTCCGGATGATTCCGAACCCTCTATAAATCAGATTTCTCACCCTTCAAGTGGCAAAGGTACGAAGAAAGATTGGAAATCGCAAGAAAATCTGTAAGAAAATACCATTTTCTGCATCAAAAAAGAAGCATATCTCAGGAATATTTTATATCTTTGCACACATAGAAGAGAATGTTGTTCTGATTAAACCGATCGTTAGTTTCGACGGATTTGCAATCCGTCGTCAAAAAATGACCTAACCTATTTAGGCTCTGCGGATTTGCAATCCGCAGCAAGCAAGATTGCAAATCCTTTTTTACCCATCCAGGTGAGGCGGATTACAAATCCGCAATGCCCTAAATGGTCGAACATTTTTTATGCCGGATTGCAAATCCGGCAGGACGCCTAGCGGATTTTAAAGTTCTAATGATAATTCTTTCTTTCTATCCTCCTGGCCCGCATGTTCAGCTTACGAGGATCTTGGCGCATATCCCAGAGATCAACCAGCCAGAGGATATCTTTCTCTTCATTGTAGAAATAGATAATCTTGAAGTTCTTCATGATGATGGCACCACGAAACTCCATTCTTTCATTACGGAAATGAGCTACTATAGGATAACGCTTGGGCATAAATTCCAATGAACGCTTAATTTCCTTATATTGTGTTTGCCACTTACGAGCAGTTTTTAATCCAAACTCTTGCAAGGCATACTCAATACTCTTTTTTATCTCCTTCTTGAAAAGGGCATCAGTTTTTATTTCCATTCTGCAATCATCCTTTCTATCTCATCATCCAAAACGGAAATAGGCTCTCCATAATTAGGATCATCCAATTTATCCAAAATGCTCTCGCAATGCTCCATCACCTGCTCCAGCGAGCGCCCCATAGGATAGGAATCGGTGTCGTAAGCCTCATCCCATGATGCGGATGATACTGATGATGCCATAGAACGATAAGCAGGCGATGGCTCGCAGACCTTATCCCCTACAATCTTCGATTCCTCGATATGATATTTCTTTTCCTCCATATTTCTTTCGCTATTAAAATTCCACGATTCTTATGTAAAGATGGTGCAAAAATACGAAGAAAGATTGGAACTCGCAAGAAAATCTGAAAGAAAATGGCATAGAACGCTGAAATCAATGTACAGATGGAAGGAGATAACAAGATGGTAAAAGAGAAGCAAGAGGTGGTCCACAAAGCAAGAAGGCAATCTCAAGTGAACTTAATCACTTTTGATTGCCTTCTTTTTTTTATCATTAATCGTAAAGTAATATTCTGATTCTATTTTTCGCTTCCTGAGAAAATCTTGATGCGCTGTTCCTCAGAGAGCTTGCAGATGAGAAGCGTACCGTCTTCCTCGGCTACAATATAGCCGTCGAGTCCCTGGATAACCACCTTCTTCTCGTTCATCGTATGGATAATGTTGTTCTTTGATTCTATCATCTCGATGTTTTTGCCAATCAGGGCATTGCCGTTGAGGTCCTTGCGGCTCTGAGCCAGCAGACTGCCCCATGTGCCCAAATCACTCCAACCGAAATCGGCTGGCATGACGAAGATCTCCTCTGCCTTCTCCATGATGGCATAGTCTACCGAGATACTCTCACATTCAGGATAACGGAGATCTATCTCTTCCTGCTCCTTGTCGGTGCCATAGATGCTTCTCATGCTCTCGAAAATCTTGGCGATGGCAGGCTGATAAACGCGGAAAGCATTCACGATGGTGGCAGCACTCATCACAAAGATGCCTGCATTCCAGAAGAAACTCTTGTCCTTGATATATTCTGTTGCCGTTGCCAGATCAGGCTTCTCCCTAAACTGGTCTACACGGAATATTTCCTTGTTTCTTGCCGAAGGAGTAGTCAAATCTGCCTGAATATAACCGTAGCCAGTCTCCGGACGGTTGGGCTTCATACCGAGCGTCACGATACTGTCGGTCTCACTGGTAAATTTCATGGCAGAAGTAATCACTCTTCTGAACTCATTACCATTAGTAACAATATGGTCGGATGGTGTTACCACGATATTGGCATGTGCATCCTTCTCCTTGATGCGCCAGCTGATATAAGCGATGCAAGGAGCCGTATTTCTGCGGCAAGGTTCCTGAAGGATATTACTCTCCGGAATCTCAGGCAACTGCTCATGAACCAATGCTGCATATTTCTTGTTGGTGACAACCCACACGTTTTCCGGGTCACAAATACCTTCAAAACGGTCGAAGGTGAGTTGCAACAGCGTACGTCCCGTTCCTAGAACATCGATAAATTGCTTTGGCTTTTCAATGGTACTCATAGGCCAGAATCTACTGCCTACTCCACCTGCCATTATTACTAAATGATTATTTTTATGAGCCATAATTTAAAAATATATTTTAATAATGGGCAAAGGTACTAAAAATTATCTGTATAAACGAAAAAAAAGGATGGAAAAAACTTCCATCCTTTATTATTTGTCATATTCTGATTGATTTATATCAAAAAAGACTGATTTCAATCCCTAAAGACTGATTTACATGATCATGATTTTCAGCAAAAGCCCGTTTAGAGCTTTGCCAATTCTGCCTTCCAGTTAGCATAAGCCTCGAGATAAGCCTGGCGGTTAGCCTCATCCGGTTCGATAACAGCCAACTTCTTCAGGGTTGCAAATGCCTCATCATGGTCCTTGTAGATACCAGCACCGATACCAGCACCCTTGGCAGCACCGGCACTACCATCTGTCTCATAGAGTTCGATGGTGGCTCCACTTACGCCAGCCAATGTATCTCTGAACAATGGACTGAGGAACATGTTAGCCTTACCGGCGTGGATTTTCTTGATGTCCATACCCATCTGCTGCATGATTTCCATACCATAGCAGAAGCTGAATACGATACCCTCCTGAGCTGCACGTACGATGTGGGCACGGTTGTGCTTGGTGAAGCTCAAGCCACGGATGGAGCAGCCGACCTCTCGGTTCTCCAATACACGCTCAGCACCATTTCCGAATGGGATAATCTTCACGCCGTCGCTACCGATTGGCACACTGGCTGCCAGATCGTTCATATCGGCATAGCTGACGTCTGGAGTTACATTGCGATGAACCCAGGCATTCAGGATGCCGGTACCATTGATGCAGAGCAATACGCCGAGACGGTCGAGCTCTGTGGTATAGTTGACATGTGCGAAGGTATTCACGCGACTCTTAGGATCGTAGTTCACATCACCGAGCACACCGTAGACCACGCCAGATGTACCCGCTGTACTTGCGATTTCACCAGGGTTGAATACGTTGAGGCTGACAGCATTGTTAGGCTGGTCGCCGGCACGGTAAGAGATAGGAGTACCCTCCTTGAGTCCGAGTTCATCAGCAGCAGCCTTGCAGACTACGCTCTGTACAGAGAATGTAGGAGCGATGTCGGCAATCATACTCTCATCAAATCCGAAGTAATCGAACAGGAACTTGGCAGGCTTCTTGGCTGTAAAGTCCCACATCATACCCTCAGAAAGACCGCTGATGGTAGTCTTCACCTCACCGGAAAGTTTCATGGCGAGATAATCGCCTGGGAGCATGATCTTATCAATCTTGTCGAAGAGCTCTGGCTCGTTCTCCTTCACCCACGCCAGCTTAGAGGCAGTAAAGTTGCCAGGAGAGTTGAGCAGATTGCGCAAGCAGAGGTCTTCTCCCAGTTCATGGAAAGCCTTCTCGCCATAAGGTACGGCACGGGAGTCGCACCAGATGATAGATGGGCGCAACACCTGCTGGTTCTTGTCAACGCAAACCAATCCGTGCATCTGATAAGAGATACCGATAGCGAGGATATCCTCACCCTTGGCACCGCATTCAGTCATGATTTTCTTCAGCGCCAGCTTGGCATTATCCCACCACATCTGTGGATCCTGCTCAGCCCATCCAGCCTTCACCGCCATGATAGGCGCCTCATGGTCTGGATAAAATGCAGACGCTACAATTTCACCGTTGTCTACATCGGTAAGAGATGCCTTTACCGAACTGGAACCTACATCAAAGCCTAATAAATATCTTCTAGCCATAATTAGTTCATTTTATATGTTTATTATAATTAAATTGTTCTTTCTTTATATAATACGAACCAACATGGAATTCCCCCCGAAATGAAATATATTTTTTCTTGCTATTTACAGATTATCGCCAAAGAGATCGTTGCTTACGTAGCCATTTCCGCTGTCGGAACTGGAATTATCCTCCTCGTTATTGATGCCAGCCGTGGCAGAAGAAGAGAAGTCGAGCATGAGCTGCTGAACCTGAACCGACTTGAAATTGATATGATAAACACCATACCCCTTGCCTTTCTCAATAAGCGAACCTGGGTCTTTGGCGCAACGGGTGAGATACTGTGTGACATAGGCATGCACATCCTTATAATTCAATGGTGTAAAGATTGAATTACATGAATTATAAACATGACGGGCAATTTTCTCAAGTTTGAGACCATTGCTGCCCGCAGCCATCAACACTCTGAATATCTCCTGATCTATAGACATGGTTACTGTAATAATAAAGTTTTTAAGTCAAAAACAAAGATAAAGAACAAAGAAAAAGAAAGACTAGAGACAGAAAGAGCCGCGGCATTCTCCTGAAAAGAAAACCGCGGCTCCTTGAGAATTCTTATTTAAGCGAGAGCAACCTTGTTGTCCTCGTCCTTAATCTTACCCTCTTTGAAGAGCCAACCGAGACCGAGGATAGTATCCTCTGTGCTGATGCCAGCAGCCTTAGCAATCTCTGCAACTGTCTGAGGCTTCTCTGCAGCAGCAAGAGCCTGATAAACATCACCAGCACGGAAGCCAGCGTTTTCTGCGTTCAAGTAAAGAACGTCCTTCTTTGCAGCAGTTGTCTTCTTTGCAACTGGAGCCTTCTTTGTAGCTGTCTTCTTTGTGGCAGCTGTCTTTGTTGTTGATTTCTTTTCTACCATGATTTTAGTAAAACAATTATAGTCTCTATATTAGCACCACTTGATGCTTCACTTCCTTTTGAAGAAAGCATCTGATGATGCCCTTGCTTTAGTCATTTTTTAACACCTTTCAGCGTTATCTTTTATTTTGTACTGCAAATGTATAACATTTTTTTCAGATTATCAACTTTTTATTGAAAAAAATGACGTATAATAAATAAAAGCGCAGCATTTCTTGACTTACATCAAGATAATGCTACGCTTTTTTGCTTATATTCAGCGATTTAGTTAAAATATTAATCCTTTAAGTCTAACTTGATTTCCAACTCATCGAGCTGCTTTGGATCCAACTCTGATGGTGCATCAAGCATCACATCGCGGCCTGAATTGTTCTTAGGGAATGCGATACAGTCGCGGATGCTGTCGAGACCTGCCAAGATGCTGACGAAGCGGTCGAGACCGAAAGCAAGACCTGCGTGAGGTGGTGCTCCATACTTGAAGGCATTCATCAGGAAGCCGAACTGAGCCTCAGCACGCTCTGGTGTGAAGCCGAGAACCTCGAACATCTTCTCCTGCAACTTGGTGTCGTGGATACGGAGAGAACCTCCACCCACTTCGATACCGTTGCAGACAAAGTCGTATGCCTTGGCACGAACCTGCTCTGGATGCTCATCGAGCAATGGGATATCGTCTGGATTTGGCATGGTGAATGGATGGTGGGTAGCCATCAGGCGCTGCTCCTCGTCGCTCCACTCGAAGAGAGGGAAGTCAATAATCCAGAGACACTTGAATACGTTCTTGTCGCGCAAGCCAAGACGCTCACCCATTTCAAGACGCAGAGAGCAGAGCTGGATACGGGTCTTGTTGGCATTGTCGCCACTCAGGATCAATACCAGGTCGCCATCCTTGGCACCCATCACGGTCTTGATCTCAGCCAATTCCTCTGGAGTATAGAACTTGTCGATGCTACTCTTGATAGTACCATCAGCATTATACTTGATGTAAACCAATCCCTTGGCACCTACCTGTGGACGCTTCACGAAATCGGTCAGTTCATTAAGCTGCTTGCGGCTATAGTCAGCGCATCCAGGAACGCAGATACCACCGATATACTTAGCCTCATCGAATACGGCGAAGATTCCCTTGCCCTTGAAAGCTTCCTTGAGTTCTACAAACTCCATGCCGAAGCGCAAGTCTGGCTTGTCGCTACCGAAACGGCGCATAGCATCATGCCATGTCATCTGCTCCAGCTTAGGCAATTCTACGCCACGGATTTCCTTAAACAGGTGGCGTGCCATCTCTTCGAAAAGATTGATGACATCGTCCTGGTCTACGAAACTCATCTCGCAGTCAATCTGTGTAAACTCTGGCTGACGGTCAGCACGGAGGTCCTCATCACGGAAGCACTTGGCAATCTGGAAGTAGCGGTCGAAACCAGCAACCATCAGAAGCTGCTTCAGGGTCTGAGGGCTCTGAGGAAGTGCATAGAACTGTCCTGGGTTCATACGGGAAGGAACCACGAAGTCGCGGGCACCCTCTGGAGTACTACCGATGAGGATAGGAGTCTCAACCTCCATGAAGTTCTGGCTGTCGAGGAAGTTACGGATGAGGATGCACATACGGTGGCGCAACTCCAGGTTCTTGCGTACGGCAGGGCGACGCAAGTCGAGGTAACGATACTTCATACGGATATCATCACCACCATCAGTATTATCTTCGATAGTGAAAGGAGGAGTCTGGCTCTGAGAGAGCACGTTGAGTTCCTTCACCAGGATTTCAATATCACCGGTATCCATCTTAGGATTCTTGCTCTGTCGCTCGCTTACTGTACCCTTAATCTGGATGCAGTATTCACGACCCAGCTTGTTAGCTGCATCGCACAAGTCCTTGTTATCGGCCTCATTGAAGACCAACTGTGTGATACCATAACGGTCGCGCAAGTCAACGAATGTCATACCACCCATCTTTCTTGAGCGCTGTACCCATCCGGCAAGAGTTACCTCTTTGCCTGCATCAGAGAGACGAAGCTCTCCACAAGTATTACTTCTGTACATACCTTTATATTATATATATTTATTTACTACAATGTGCAAAGTTACGACAAAAAGAGGAGAAAACAAAAAAAAATCGCGAAAATATTGTAAAATAATACCTTCGCGACCTTATTCTTTCATAATCGAACTATCAATTTGCATCATTCCTGCCCATTTGTGCATCTTGCAGGAATCTTATTTCTATCCAAGACGAAATATTATTTGTGCATCCTGCGGAATGCCTGTCTGTGGAATTTCTCCTCTGCCTTGATAACGCTGAGCACCTTATAGGCAGGCAGCACGGTCATGAATCTGGCATGATATTCCTGCTGCAGCTGTTTCAGCTGGATGTCTATCTCATCCTGTCGGCGGATAGCCGCTTCGCACACCTCGTTGTCCTTAGGATTGATGTGTCTGTACCGGCGCATCTCATCGAAAAGCATACGCATCTTCTTGCCCATCTGTCGATACATGGGGAAGAATCTGGCAGCCTCTCCAGGCGTCAGGGCTGCATGGGTTGTGATATACTGCTCCAGTTCCGCCTGAAACTTCTTTGGGTCGAATGCAGCATGCTTTCTGCCATTCTGAGCCTGAATGCCAGTGATGCCCATCAGCAGCATGACCATCAAAATGATGATTCTATGTTGGAAATTCCATTTCATATCTTTAATTATTGTTTATTTCATCTGATTCCGTAACCTAAACGTTACTATCTTAGTTCTCTGTCATCAATGATGCATAGATAGTCTCATTGTCTATCATCGCATAGTCTGCCATCTCATTGAAGGCGGCTTCCTCACTGGTCACAGCTTTCTGTTCATGCTGCTTCACATGAGCCACCACCTTGCTGTTGCCTTCATGCTGCCAAGCCCAGAACGAGCCGCCGCCCAGCAGCGCCACGACAGCAACGGCAGCAGCTATCTTGCGCAATGGCAACTTCTGCCAGAGCGTCTGACGGCTGCGTATGTCGATGACACGAATCTCCTGTTCCGGCAAATTCTCCATGATTCTCTCGGTGAGATGATCGAAGTAACCATCAGGAACCTTGAAGGGATTCTCCTTGCCAAAACGTTCTTTCAATATGTTTTCTTCTCTTGTCATATACTACTACCTTTCCTTCTTTTTTATTATTGACGGATTCAACCTCAAAAGGTTTAATATTTCTGCAAGAATTCTGTTATTTTCTTCACTGCCAGATGGTAAGATGCCTTCAAGGCGCCTTCGCTGGTAGAGAGGATCTTGCTTATCTCAGAATATTTCATGTTGTCGAAATACTTCAGGGTGAACACCGTGCGCTGCACATCGGGCAACAGGGCTACGGCTTCCTGCAGATGTACCTGGATCTCATCCCCGTCGAAATATTCATCGGCAAGCAAGCGTGAAGCGATACCGGGTTCATCATCCGCACTCACCTGCGTGGACTGCTTCTTCTTTCTGAGGAAATCCAGGGATTCGTTGATGGCGATGCGGTAGAGCCAGGTGGACAGGGATGACTTACCCTGAAAGGTTGCCAGATTGGTCCATGCCTTGATAAAGACATTCTGCAAAATGTCATCGGCATCGTCATGATTGAGCACGATGTTGCGAATCTTCCAATACAACGTCTCGCTATACTGACTCACCAGCACAGCGAATCCTGCCCGTTGCGTCTTCGGATCGCTCAACATTTCCAAAAGTTCTTTATCTTTGATCATCATTAAGAATTTTCTGTATTATAAATATTTCTTCAGTTTCTCCAATATCACCTTGTCATATCCGTACACGTCGGGATATTCCCTAGTGCGTCCGCCTGCCAGCGGATAGAGCGTATAGTAGGTGATGAAGAGAGGAACCTCCGGTTTCACCTTCACGCCATTCACCACCATCTTGCGGTTGCTCAGCGAGTCGTCCGTCATCGAATATTGTATCTTGTCCATCAGCTTCCGGTTCTTTTCTGCCAGGAGGAATACGGCAAAATCGTAAGGCTTCTCTATTCTGATACAGCCATGCGATACTCCCCTCTCCTCTCTTTCAAAGACTCCCCTGCTGCTGGTATCATGCAGATAGACCGAGAAGTTGTTGTCGAATCGGAAGATGATGCGTCCCAGGGCATTGCCCTTGCCTCCGCGCTGCACCACTCCACAGGCACCAGAAACCAGCATGGCTCTCGTCACCCGATGCAGATCCACCTCCTCGCCGGTCTTCACATCCCTCACATAGTAGTTACGTGCCAGGAAATAGCCTGGGTTTCCGGCATGGCGGACCATATCGTGAAGAATGATGCTGCGTGGCACAAACCATTTCGGATTGATATCCATTCTCTTGATATGGCTGTTGAGCAATGGGGTCTTGGTCTTGAGCGATCCGCAGCCGATACGCATGGTGAGCGTATCCTGCCCATCTACCGCCATCAGCTGGTAAGCCGGGATATTGACCACAACATATTTCTGATGGTTCCAGATATTGTCCTTCTGTCTCCATCTGCTCCTTTCCATATTCACCAGCACTCGGTCACGCTCTCCTTTGGAAAGTCCTCCCCTGTTCAGCTTTTCCTTGAATACGCGGTAGAACGGATTTTCCGGCTGTACTGATTTTAGGAATGCGGTGAGCGAATCTGTTCCCATACCGATTCTTTCCATCGCCTGGGCAAAGAACGAATCATCAGGATGTTCCATCTTCACATCAAAGAGTCCTCTGAACCTTACCGGTCGCTTGATGGTATCATAGGGATTAGGAGCCACCGTATCCAGGCGGTTCAGCACGAAGTTGGGATTCATATAACCAAAGCGCTGACCGGCAACATATCTCAGATACGATTTGGTAAGCCGGTACTCCAATCTAGCCATCACCCTGTTCACCTGGTTCTGCTGTCGGTCCAGGTGAAGGGTTCTGAGCCGTTCGATGTCTTCCGCAATCTCATCTACAAAAAAGCGTCGCTTATTGAATCCGAATTCATCTACAGTTTTCAGAAACGAGAGCAGCGAATCGGCACGATAATCTATACCATGACGGTCAATCCACAGGAAGCCGCCACGGTGCTGATAATATTTCCGAGTATGGAGGTCGGCAACAAGACGGTCTTTATCCTGCTGCATGAGGCTATCCATCAATCCTCGAATCACTTTAGAATTGACAGCATACGCCTTCTCGTTAAAATCCTGATAGTATTCTAACGTCAACAGCCTGTTGCTATTGGGTTGCGAATCCTTACACCCCATCACCATCAAGCCGAGAAACAGGGGTAAAAATCTCAATAACTTCACTTTTACCTACGATTGACAGTAATTTTACGTGTAAACGATGGACCTACCTTAATAATATAGATACCATCCGACAAAGGCATGGAGATGCGCTTGTCCTGACCTTCTACCATAAAGGATTTGACAACGATGCCAGCCAGGTTATAAACCTTAACTACCAGCCCGTTGGCACCCGTGATATGCATCACGCCATTGGTATAGCTTACGGCAATGTCCTGTGCTTCCAGGTCTATCATTTCCACAGCACTGGTTTCTGCCAGCACCTGGGTAGGTGCTGCCATCATCATTGCAGCCAATGTTATCATAGAAAGTATAGTTTTCTTCATATTGTGATTCCTTATATAATGATTTTACGTAAAATTCTTTCTGCAAAGATATACAAAAAATAGGAACCTTCCAACATATAGCTGGTAAAGTTCCTATTATTTTTATATTTTTAACCTAACAGGCAATATGATTTCATCATGATTACATGATACCGTCTTCACGGAGTTTCTGCTGCCATTTCCATGCAGAAGCCAGGACGTCAGAAAGATTAGATTCTGCCTTCCAGCCCAATACCTTGTTTGCCTTGGTGCAGTCGCCCCAGATCTTCTCGATATCACCCTCACGGCGAGGACCATACTTCCAGTTCAGCTTCACGCCGGTAGCCTTCTCGAAGGTCTCTACGATTTCGAGGGTTGAATTACCGTTGCCTGTACCAATGTTGAAGTACTCGATAGGCTCTGTCTCCTTGTCAAGTACACGAGCCATAGCGCAAACGTGAGCCTTGGCAAGGTCTACTACATAGATATAGTCGCGGATGCAGGTTCCGTCTGGAGTATCATAGTCGTTACCGAAGATGGTCAACTCCTTGCGGATGCCCATAGCGGTCTGAGTAACGTAAGGAATCAGGTTGTTTGGCACGCCGTTAGGCAACTCACCGATTTCAGCAGATGGGTGTGCACCGATTGGGTTGAAGTATCTCAGCACGATGCTCTTGATGTTGGCACCGCTGTGGATATAGTCAGCAATGATCTGCTCGTTGATTTCCTTGGTATTACCGTAAGGAGAGGTAGCCTTCTGGTGAGGAGCCTCCTCAGTAACAGGAAGGTTCTCTGGCTTTGGCTGACCGTAAACGGTGCAAGAAGAAGAGAAGATGATACCCTTGACATTATATTTTGGCATCAACTCAAGCAGGTTGATGAGCGATACTACATTGTTACGATAGTACATCAGAGGTTTCTGAACGCTCTCGCCTACTGCCTTGCTGGCAGCGAAATGTATGATACCCTGGATTTCAGGATACTTCTGGAAAACAGCCTCAGTTGCTTCCTTGTCACGCAAGTCTACTTTCTCGAAAGCAGGACGAATACCAGTGATCTTCTCGATACCGTCGAGAACCTCAATCTTTGAGTTGGAGAGATCGTCTACAATGACTACATTGTAACCTGCCTGCTGTAATTCTACTGTGGTATGACTACCGATAAAACCTGTACCGCCAGTTACCAAAATTGTCTGTTTCATACTTCTTAGTCTTTGATTGAATAATTGATAGTGTCTAGCGTTTATCGCTTAGATGGTTGCAAAAGTACTGCAAAAAAGTGAAACTACAAAATAATTCTGAAAAAATATGCTTACTTATTCTTTATTTTCAAGAATTCAACGTAACTTTGCAACTGAATCAGAATGATCAGCTGAAGAAATCTTTTGAATTTAACATTCATAGAAAATAAAATTATTATGAAACAGTACGATATTGAAAAAGACATAAGATATTTGCAACTGTTGTCGCAATCTTTTCCTACGATAGCAGAAGCCAGCACTGAGATTATCAATCTCAAGGCTATCCTCAATCTGCCTAAGGGCACTGAGCATTTCCTTGCCGACATCCACGGTGAGTACGAGGCTTTCCTGCATGTATTGAAAAATGCATCGGGTAACATCAAGCGTAAGGTGAACGAACTCTTCGGCACTACCCTACGCGAACAGGAGAAACGTGACCTCTGCTCGCTCATCTATTACCCGGAGCAGAAACTGGAACTCGTCAAGATCAACGAGAAGGACATTGATGACTGGTATCACATCACGCTCCACCGCCTGGTGGCTGTATGTCGTGATGTTTCCAGCAAGTATACCCGTTCCAAGGTGCGCAAGTCGCTGCCTTGCGATTTCTCCTATATCATCCAGGAACTGCTCCACGAGCATACCGAAGATCATGACAAGACGGCATACGTCAATGTCATCGTAGATACCATCATCTCTACCGGCCGTGCCGATGATTTCATCATTGCCATCGCCAATGTCATCCAGCGCCTCGCCATCGACCAGCTGCATATCCTGGGCGATATCTACGACCGTGGTCCGGGTGCGCATATCATCCTCGACAAGATGCGCCGCTACCACAGCTGGGACATCCAGTGGGGCAACCACGATGTATTGTGGATGGGTGCTGCTGCGGGCAATGATGCCTGCATCTGCAATGTCATCCGCCTCTCCCTGCGCTATGCCAATCTCTCTACCCTAGAGGAAGGCTACGGCATCAACCTCATTCCGCTTGCCACCTTCGCCATGGAGACCTACAATGATGATCCTTGCACTGAGTTCCTGCCTAAGCTGAGCGGTGGCGCTGCCGGACTTGACGACAAGACTACCCGACTCACGGCACAGATGCACAAGGCGATAGCCGTCATCCAGTTCAAGATAGAGGGTCAGCTCATCAAGAAGCATCCGGAATGGAAGATGGACGGCAGACGCCTCTTCGAACACATCAATTATGAAAAGGGTACGGTAGAAATCGACGGCAAGGAATACGAGATGAGTTCCTGCAACTTCCCTACCATCGACCCGAAATACCCAAACCGTCTCTCTGAAGAAGAAACGATACTGATGCAGAAGCTGCACCACTCTTTCAAGGTCTGCGAAAAGCTGCATAAGCATATCCGGGTGATGTTGCAGCATGGCTGCATGTATGCCATCTTCAACAACAACCTGCTCTTCCATGCTTCCTGTCCGCTCAATGCAGATGGTTCCTTGAAAGAGGTAGAAATCTATCCGGGTCATAAATACAGCGGTCGCGACCTGATGCACTATACCGGCATGCAGATTCGTACCGCCTTCCAGCAGGACAGCGACCCAGCCGAGAAGGAATATGCCATCGACTACTTCCTGTATCTCTGGTGCGGTCCGGACAGTCCGCTCTTTGACAAGAGCAAGATGGCTACGTTTGAGCGCTATTTCGTGGCTGACAAGGAGACCCATAAGGAGGAGAAGGGTTATTACTTCCTCCTGCGCGACAACGAGGAGGTGATAGACCATATCATGGATGAGTTTGGCGTTACCGGACCTAACCGCCACATCATCAACGGCCACGTGCCGGTACGTACCCTGAAGGGCGAGAATCCTATCAAGGCAAACGGCAAACTGATGGTGATAGACGGTGGTTTCTCCAAGGCATACCACAACGAGACGGGTATCGCCGGCTACACGCTGGTATACCATTCCCGTGGTTTCCAACTGGTACAGCACGAACCGTTTACCAGTACCGAAGATGCCATCAAGCAAGGTACCGACATCAAGAGTACCACCCAGATTGTGGAAATGTCCAACCGCCGTATGCTGGTTGCCGATACCGATATAGGTCAGGAACTCCGTAAACAGGTAGAAGACCTGAAGGAACTTCTGTATGCTTACCGTCATGGCTATATCAAGGAGAAGGAAACAAAGAAAATGTAAGTTCCAGAAAAGATAAGAGGCTGATGCTGTCATCGTTAACCGATAACAACACCAGCCTCTTTTTTTATTCAATCGGCTTTTTTATTCATTCTGCCTTTTTTATTCCAATCCAAACAAAGCCTTCAGACCACCGTCTACACCAGAGAAGCCCATGAAGGCTAGACTGAGGAGAGCAGCAGTAACCATCACGATGGCTACGCCCTGCATACCCTTAGGAATGCGGACCAATGCCTGCTGCTCACGAATACCGGCAAAGACGATGAGAGCCAGGGCAAAGCCGAGAGCAGTAGAGAAGGCATAAACCACACTCTCCAAGAGATTGTAGTCCTTCTGGATAACCAGGATGGCTACACCCAGCACAGCACAGTTGGTAGTAATCAAAGGCAGGAAGATACCGAGCGCCTGATAAAGTGCAGGAGAAACCTTCTTGAGGATAATCTCTACCATCTGAACCAAGGCTGCAATCACGAGGATGAACGCCAGGGTCTGGAGATATTGCAATCCGAAAGGATCGAGTACATACTTCTGAACACACCAGGTAATGATGGTTGCCAAGGTCAAGACGAAGGCGATGGCACCACCCATACCGATGGCTGTATCAACTTTCTTCGATACGCCCAGGAACGGACAGATACCGAGGAACTGCGACAAGACGATGTTGTTGACGAATATCGCAGAGATAAATATCAATAAATATTCCATAATTTCTATTCTATTTCATGGATTGAAGCGATGCCTACGCTTACTTCTTTACCTTATTAAATATAGCAATGATGTATCCCAATGTGAGGAATGCTCCTGGAGGCAGGATGAACATCAGAATATTGGTAGTCTCTGGCAACAGAGTGATACCGAATACGCTTCCTGCACCGAGTATCTCGCGAGCACTACCCAGGATGGTCAAACCGAGGGTGAAACCCAAACCGCAGCCGAGACCATCAAAGAGACTGGCAATCGGTGAGTTCTTGGCAGCAAAGCTCTCTGCACGACCCAGTATGATACAGTTTACTACAATCAATGGGATGTAGATACCCAGTGCCTGGTTGATGCTGTCAGGAGCATAGGCGCTCATCAACATCTGCAGGATGGTTACGAAGGCTGCAATCACGACGATGAAAACAGGGATGCGAACCATATCCGGGGTAATCTTCTTGATACAGGAAATCACAAAGTTGGTACAAACCAATACTGCCATGGTAGCCAATCCCATGGAAAGACCATTGATGGCACTGGTAGTTGTTGCCAAAGTAGGACACATACCGAGGAGCAACACGAAGGTAGGGTTCTCCTTGATGAGTCCGTTCATCAAAATTTTCATATTACTCATATCGGCTTATCCTTTCTTTTCGTTATGTTCAACTTTAGATGCACCACTCTCGCCATCTACATTCTTACCTGCATAGGCAGCATAAGCCTGATTGATAGCCTTGAGGAAGGCACGGCTGGTAATGGTTGATGCGGTGATGGCATCTACTGCATTGCCACCCTTATCGTCCTTGCTTACGTGAAGGTCGCCATCCTTTGGAGTTTTTCCGATGATGCTACCCTTTCCGTCTTTCTGGAACCAGGTAGTTGCCTTGGCACCCAGACCCGGAGTCTCTGAAGCCTGAAGGATGGTGTAACCCATAATCTTGCCCTCGGTATCGAAACCTACGAGCACCTTCAAGTCGCCACCGAAACCGCCGGTAGTACTCTCTACGGCAGCCCCCAACTCCTTTCCGCTCTTGTCAGAGCACTTGTGGAGGATAAAGGTAAATTCCTTGCCACCGAACTCCTGCTTCACCTCTTCAGGTTCTGCAACCTGGAGGTCTTCTGTACCCATCACGCTCTTGATACCGGTAGCCAGACTCTGTGCTGCCTTCTCGGCGATAGGACCAGATGTAAGGTGATTGATGTATGCCAGCACGGCACCCACAACGAGCGCAACGCCTACGAGCACCAAAACCATGTTCTTTAATGATGATTCTAATTTCTGCATGTCTCAGTCCTCCTTATTTCTTAGCAGGCTTCTCACCGAAGCGCTTTGGTTTAACGTATGTATTAATAAGAGGTGTGAACGCATTCATGATAAGAATGGCGAACGACATACCTTCCGGATAACTACCCCAGTTACGGATGATGACGGTGAGAAGACCGATGCAGACACCGTAGATAAGCATACCCTTGTGAGTCATTGGTGATGTAACATAATCGGTTGCCATAAAGATGGCACCGAGCATCAGACCACCACTGAAGATGACTGCCAGAGGATTGGCATAAACAGGATTAGCCAAATGCATCAAACCGCTGAAAACGAATACGGTAGCGATGATGCTGACTGGAATATGCCAGGTGATGACCTTCTTCCAGAGCATGTAAGCCAAACCGAGCAAGAGGGCGAATGCACACACCTCACCGGTAGTTCCGGCACCGAAGGTATCTCCAGTAGCACCGAAGAGCAGGCTCAGGGAATCAGGCAACTGATTCAGGAGAGAAGAATCACCTGTCTTGATGGCGGTCTTCATGATAGCCAGCGGAGTAGCACCAGTTGTAGCATCGGTATAACTGAGCATCTGTCCAGCCACAGGCCATGATGTCATCTGGGCAGGGAAGCTGACGAGCAGGAAGCAACGACCTACCAAAGCAGGATTGAAAGGATTGTTACCCAGACCACCGAAACTCATCTTACCCACACCGATGGCAAACAGGGCACCGATGATGATAATCCAGAGAGGAAGGTTACTAGGCAAGTTCATGCCGAGCAAGAGACCGGTGATGATGGCAGAACCATCGAGCAAGCTGGTCTCCTCCTTCAGGAGATATTTTGTAATTGCCCACTCAAAGAAGACGCAGGCTGCCACAGAGGTGAGCAGTACGACTGCTGAACCCAGACCGAAGAAATAGAAAGATGCGAGGATGGCAGGCACGAGAGCGATGATCACTCCATACATGTTCTTCTCCACGCTCTCATTTCCGTGGGCATGTGGCGATAATGAAACGATTAATTTTCCCATTTTATCTTTTAAATTCTTTCTTAAATGAAATTCATTCTTGACGTGAACGCTTACTTCTTGGCGTTGCGAGCTCTGATGATGCCCATTACCGCTGCCTTACCGTTGATGATGTTATCGAGGATAGGACGATGAGATGGACAGGTGAACTGGCATGAACCGCAGGCAATGCAGGATGTTACCTCTTCTGCCTCAAGGCGCTCATAATCCTTCACTACGCTCAGGGTAGCGAGCAAGTATGGCTCCAGACCCATTGGGCAGGCATCCACACACTTGGCACAGCGGATACATGGCTGAGCCTTCTTGCGGTGAGCATCGGCATCGGTCAATACGGTGATGGAGTTGGTACCCTTGGTTACAGGAACATCGAGGCTGATTACAGCCTTACCCATCATCGGACCACCAGCCAACACCTTGTTGTCGCCCTCAGGCAAACCGCCACAATTCTCAATCATCTGAGAGAATGGAGTTCCCATACGTACGAGGAAGTTGCCCGGATTCTTCACCTGCTTACCGGTAACGGTGGTATAGCGTTCGAAGAGAGGCTTGTTCTTCATAACTGCCTGATAAACAGCGAAGGCAGTACCTACATTCTGAACTATTGCTCCAACGTTGACTGGGATAGCAGGAGGAGCAGGAACCTGACGGCGGATAACCGCATCTACCAACTGCTTCTCACCTCCCTGAGGATACTTCTTAGCCAGAGGAACGATCTCGATACGAGCGTCATTAGCAGTCTTTTCCTCGAAGAGTTTGATGGCAGCAGGTTTGTTATCCTCGATACCGATGTAGCCCTTCTCTACCTTAGCCGCCTTCATCAGAAGGTTCAAGCCAACGAGAATCTCATCGGCATGCTCCATCATCAGGCGATAGTCGGCTGTGATATAAGGCTCGCACTCTACACCGTTGATGATGACACACTCAGCCTTGGCTCCTGGAGGAGGACAAAGCTTGATGAAGGTAGGGAAACCGGCACCACCCATACCTGTGACACCAGCCACCTTGATACGGTTTACAATCTCTTCTGGAGTCAGCTCAGCATGAGCCTCCAGAGTCTCGAGTTTATCAGAGCGGTCGATGCTCTCCTCCCACTCGTCGCCCTCTACATTAATGATAATGCAAGGCTTGCGATAACCGGTAGCATCAATAGATGTATCTACCTTGAAAACGGTTCCAGATACGGAACTGTAAATAGGAGCACTCACAAAGCCACCAGCCTCAGCGATGAGTGTACCCACCTTCACCTTGTCGCCCTTGGCAACTACAGGCTTGGCAGGAGCACCGATGTGCTGACCAAGTGGGAAAATAGCCTGCTTTGGGAGAGGAGCCACCTGAGTAGCCATCTCAGCAGTAATCTTATTCTCTTCTGGGTGAACTCCACCAATTCTAAAAGTTCTCAAATTCATGATAATTCCTCCTTTTTCTTAACTGGGAAATTTACTTTTACGAGAGCACCTGTCGGGCATTCATCAACACACTTGGTACACATGCGGCACTTATTGAAGTCAACATAAGCCACATTGTTTTCTACCGTGATAGCATCAAACTTGCAGACCTTCTGACATTTACCGCATCCGATGCAAGCAACGCTACAAGCCTTTTTGGCAACGGCACCCTTGTCGTGGTTCACGCACTGAACGTAAACACGGCGACCCTTAGGACCCTTCTTTCGAAGCTCGATGATGTGACGTGGACAAGCCTTGGCGCACGCACCACAACCCGTACACTTCTCCTCATCAACCTCAGGAAGACCCGTCTCAGGATTGATAGAGATGGCACCAAACTGGCAGGCAGCCACACAATCACCACAACCCAGACAGCCGAATCCGCAGCCGGTTTCACCAGCGCCACAGGAGTTCATAGCTGCACAAGTATGCAAACCATCATACTCAGCGATGCGAGGACGATGCTCGCAAGAGCCATTACAACGAACCACTGCCACCTTAGCCTCTGTGTTAGCCACAGCCAGACCCAGGAGATCAGCTACCTTGCCCATCACGTCGGCACCACCTACAGGACACATCAGCCCATCGATGCTACCGGCATCAGCACCCTTGACCAGCGCTGCAGCCATACCGGAACATCCGGCAAAACCGCAACCACCACAGTTGGCACCCGGAAGGAGTTCTCCTACCTGTCCCAGTCGAGGGTCTTCTTCGACGGCAAACTTCTTAGATACTCCGAAAAGCACCAACGCTGCAATCAGCGCAATGGCACCGAGTACCAAGACCGCAATCAAAATAAAATTCATAATAATTTGTATTTGTTTTAGTTAATAATCAACAACGTTCGAGTTTAAAACTGAATCGGTTTCTTAACCTGTTGCGCATCAGATAGAGCACAACATAATAAGGGACGAGGATTCCCAGCGCCGAAACGGCAGCCATACCCTCAGAATGGGTAGTAGCAAGAACAGCTATCAAGGTTGCCACCATAGCCACCAGAGGCAAAAGATAACCGTAAAGGCTGGCTCTGTAACCTACGGAAGCGTCAGCCACCACGACAACAGAATCGCCCTTCTGATAAGAAGCAGCGTCAGCCATTCTTATCTCTACCATTTTTTCTTTCATTTCAGAGGCATTGCAGTGGGCAGCCACTTTGCAGGCGCTGCAGGCAGAAGCCTGGAGGATGCGAACTTTCACACATTCTCCCTCTACCCCATCTACGATACCAGTATGTTTTATCTTGTTCATTTGTAAAGTCGAGTTTGCAATTTATTTGGTTGCAAAGATAGCAAATATTTTAGAAATGACAAACAATTTAAGAAGGTTTTTTAATTAAAAGGGGCGTAAACGTTTTCTTTGTTACTTTTTTTGCCAAACTTCTTTGTTTGTTTCATTTTTTTATGTACCTTTGCAATAGAAAGATAAAAACCAAGCCTCAAGCTCGCAAAAAGCCAAGGGCTGATAAAAACGTAGATTTATGGAAGTAACAGAACAAATGATTCAACAAGTAGAGCGCTTTATCAGAAAAGTGTCTCAAAAGTTTCCTGTACCAGCGTCTGAAGAAGACACATGTATGCTGACCGATATCCATGTGAGAGTTTCACAGGACAGCGGCGAGATGCTTGCCTTTGACGATGACGAGAACGAAATTACCCGCTGTGTTGTTGAGCAATGGATTGACAACAAAGATGAAAACTTCTATGATGAGGTGGCGAAGCTTTTGCGTGACCTCTTGCGCAAGAATGCTGAGACGGTAGACCATCTCGGAATCCTAAAGCCTTACAGCTTCGTCTTGGAAGATGATGAGAAAGAGAATCTGGGAGAACTCTACCTTGCCGATGATGATACCATCATCGTGGGTGGCGACCTGATGGAGAATCTGGACCACGACCTGGATGAATTCCTTGACGACTTGCTTAAGGAATAACTTTCCGAATCAAGGAATCATAACATAAGCATAAAAAAGGAGGGAGGTTCGAAAGCCGCTGCTTCCTTCTCCCTCCCGGGCTAATGTTATAAAAACTAATATTGTCTTAATGCACCCAGCAATTCTGCATTTTCACTCTTATTACCGATGGTAATACGAAGGCAGTTGCCACAGAGTTGCACTTTATTTCTATTTCTTACGATGATGCCCTGTGCCACGAGATAATCATAGATTGCATTGGCATCCGTCACCTTTGCCAGGAAGAAGTTGGCATCCGTAGGATATACCTTCTCGCAGATAGGTAATTCCATGAAGGCTGCCATCACCTTGGAACGTTCCTGCAGGATGTTCTTCACCCATTCATCCACCTTCAGCGGATTCTTCAATACCTCCAAAGCCTGCTCCTGGGTAAGGAGATTCACATTATAAGGATATTTCACCTTATTAAATATATCTACTATTTCCTTGCTGGCAAAAGCCATACCCAGACGAAGGGCTGCACAGCCCCAAGCCTTGCTCATCGTATTCAGGACGATGATGTTTGGGAAATGATCGAGCACGCTGCGGAAGGTTCGCTCGGAAGAGAAATCACTGTAAGCCTCATCCACGATGACGATGCCATCGAACAGGCGCAACACTTCTACGATGGCTTCACGGTTGATGTGGTTGCCCGTAGGATTGTTAGGACTACAGAACCAGATAACCTTGGTATTGTCATCGCAGGCATCGATAATCTTATCGGCTGTCACCTGATAGTTCTCATCAAGCAACACCTCCCGATACTCCACGTCATTGATATCGGCACATACCTGATACATGCCATAGGTTGGAGCAATGGCTACAACATTATCCTGACCAGGGCGACAGAACACACGGTAAACCAGGTCGATGGCTTCATCAGAGCCATTGCCCAGGAAGATTTTCTCTTCTGCCACACCCTTTATCTTACTGATCTGCTTTTTCAGCTCCACCTGAAGCGGGTCTGGATAGCGATTGTAAGGGTCGTTATATGGATTCTCGTTGGCATCGAGGAATACGCGGGCATTTCTGCCGGCGAATTCTGTTCGAGCGCAACTGTATGGTGCCAGGTTCCAGATGTTCTCCCGGCACAAGTCTTTTAAATCTTTCATACTATCAAACTACTTTAGACTTTCTACTCTCAATCTCATGGCATTGGCATGTGCCTCGAGCTGCTCGTTTTCAGCCATGGTCACCACCGCATCTCCTATGTTACGAATACCTTCTTCAGTAAGATGCTGGAAAGTGATCTTGCGGTTATAGCTGTCGAGATTCACGCCGTTGTAAGCCAAGGCATAGCCATGGGTTGGCAGGGTATGATTGGTACCGCTGGCATAGTCGCCCGCACTCTCACAGGCATAATTGCCCAGGAATACGCTACCGGCATTCACTACCCTTTCAGCCAGCTGCTCATAGTTGGCAGTAGCGATAATCAGATGCTCAGGAGCATAGGTATTGCAGAGATCGATAGCCTCCTCATCATCCTTGACAAGGATAAACTTGGAATTATCCAACGAGGTCTGTGCCATCTCCTTACGTGGCAACCGTTCGAGCTGTACTTCAACTTCCTTCTTCACATTTTCCAATACCTTTTCAGAGGTAGTGATGAAGAACACCTGCGAGTCGAAACCATGTTCTGCCTGAGAAAGCAAGTCGGCAGCTGCGAAAACTGGGTTGGCTGTTTCGTCAGCAATCAGACAAACCTCTGAAGGACCGGCAGGCATATCGATAGCCACATCATGCAATGAAACCTGCTGCTTGGCAGCCATCACGAACTGGTTGCCCGGACCGAAGATTTTATATACCTTAGGCACGCTCTCAGTACCATACGCCATGGCACCGATAGCCTGTACGCCACCCGCCTTGAAAATCTTGCTCACGCCGGCAATCTTAGCCGCCATGAGAATGGCTGGGTTCACCTTACCCTCCTGATTAGGAGGAGTACAGAGAACAATTTCCCCGCAACCGGCAATCTTGGCAGGAGTAGCAAGCATCAGTACGGTAGAGAACAGCGGTGCAGTACCGCCCGGAATATAAAGTCCCACCTTCTGGATGGCTACGCTTTTCTGCCAGCACGTAACGCCAGGGCATGTTTCAACCTTCTCGCCTTCAAACTTCTGGCTCTGATGGAATGCGGCAATGTTATGATGGGCGAGGTGCAAAGCGTCTTTCAGTTCTTGAGAAACCTGTTGCTCAGCCTCTTCGATTTCAGCTTCAGTCACAGCCAAAGAATCGAGATGGGCATGATCAAACATTTCCTCGTAACGCTTCACGGCTTCGTCGCCATGCTTCTTCACATCGTCGAGTACACCCTGTACCGTAGCATTGAGCTTGGATACATCCAGGTGTGGGCGTTTTACTATCTCGCTCCATTCCTCCTTTGCAGGATACTTAATTACCTTCATTCCTTCTTATTAATGTTTAAAGTTCAATGTTACAATATCATCTTCTCGATTGGTGTTACCAGGATGCCCTGTGCACCGAGTTCCTTCAACTTACCGATGATTTCCCAGAAACGCTTCTCATCGAGCACGGTATGGATAGAACACCACTCATCGTCTGCCAATGGGATGATGGTAGGACTCTTGATACCCGGCAATACCTGGGTAATCTCCTCTACCTTTGACTTAGGCGCATTCATCATCACGTACTTCTTGTCCTGGGCAGAACGCACAGCCTCGAAGCGGAACAGCATCTCGTTCAGAATCTGATGCTTCTCCTCATCCATCTTCCAGTTGCCGATGAGCAAAGCCTCGCTCTTCATCACAACCTCTACCTCGGCAAGATTGTTGCTTACCAGCGTAGAACCGGAGCTGACAATATCAAAGATACCATCTGCCAGACCGATGCCCGGACTGATCTCTACAGAACCGGTGATGACATGGATGTCGGCATTGATATTATGCTTCTTCATGAAGTTGCGCAGGATGTTAGGGTAAGAGGTGGCAATCTTCTTGCCGTTGAACCACTGTAATCCTGGATATTCTATCTTCTTAGGGATGGCAAGACTCAAACGGCACTTGCTGAAACCCAAACGATCGATGATCTGGGCTTTCTCACCACGCTCCACGAACTCGTTCTCGCCCACGATACCGATATCTGCCACACCAGAGGCTACACTCTGAGGAATATCATCATCACGGAGGTAGAGAACCTCGAGTGGGAAATTACTTGCCTGCACCAGAAGTGTGCGCTTGGAGGCACTGACCTTGATGTCTGCCTCTGCTAAAAGATTCATGGTATCGTCAAACAGACGACCCTTACTTTGTACTGCTATTCGTAACATATTTCTGTATTTTGTCTGAAAAACATTGCAAAAGTACATAAAATTGTTAGAATATGCAAATAATTTAGCACTTATATTTAAAAATTTCGTACTTTTGCAGTCGCAATGAGAAAAAAGTTATATTTATACGCATTTTATGCTCTTATTTTACTGGGAAGTTGCGAAGAAAAGAAACCGCAACAAGAGCTTACGCCTTGGGGAACGCCCATAGGCGAAGTGGAGGGCATGTCTGATGGCGAAGAAGAGGGGGCGGAAGAAGCTGCCAACAAGAATACAAGACAAAAGGGCTTCTCGCTGGAGGATATTCAGGAAAACGGTGAGCTGATCATGCTTACCGTGAACGGTCCTACTACCTATTATGATTATCACAACCACGGCATGGGTCTGCAATATCTCCTTTGCGAGAAGTTTGCCCAGCAGATTGGTGTATCGCTGCGCGTGGAGGAATGTAAGGATACCACAGAGATGATCCAGAAGCTGACCAAGGGAGAAGGTGACATCATCGCCGTTCCCCTATCCCGGAAGCAGACCAAGGGCGATCTGCTCTTCTGTGGTGTGACACCCGACAGTACCCGTACGCAATGGGCTGTGGTAGGCGGCAACAAGAGTCTTGCCGATACACTGAACGGCTGGTTCAAGCCAAAGATGATAGCCGAAACGAAGAAGGAGGAAAACTGGCTGCTCTCTTCTGCCAGCGTCACCCGACATGTCTATTCTCCGTTCCTGAACCGTTCCAAGGGCGTCATCTCCCGATACGACCATCTCTTCCAGCGATACAGCGGTACGGCAAGAATGGACTGGCGCCTGATGGCGGCACAGTGTTACCAGGAAAGTTGCTTCGACCCGAATGCGAAGTCATGGGCAGGTGCCTGCGGACTGATGCAGATCATGCCTTCTACGGCAGACCATCTGGGATTGCCGATGAGTGCGATACATGATGCAGAATCGAATGTGGCGGCGGCAGCCAAGTATATGGCTGAGTTGCAGGGCCATTTCTCTGACATCGGAGATCCTACACAGCGAGTTCTCTTCGCCCTGGCTGCATACAATGGCGGTTTCCATCATATCCGTGATGCGATGAACCTGACCAGAAAGCATGGTGGCAATCCTTATAACTGGGGACACGTAAGAGAATATGTCCTGCGCCTGGCACAGCCGGCTTATTACCGTGATCCGGTTGTGAAATACGGTTTCATGCGTGGTACGGAGACTGCCGACTATGTGGACAGAATCAGAGCACGCTGGAGTGAATACTGCGGTGGCGCCAGCTTCCACGACAGTTATCGTGGTGGCAGCAGAGGCATCGGTGGCGGTGCCTTCCATGGTGCACCGATGAAATCGAAAAGACATTATCAGGGTAAATACCATATATAACATAAAAGGCTTCTGCGTATGTATTCGCAGAAGCCTTTTTTGTATCTATTAAAATAAAATAATTACTTACCCAAAACCTCATCCAACAAGGTGTAGAATGCAGGATCCTCACCTACGATGGTCTTTACAATCTTGCCGTCAGGACCAATGACAATCTTGGTTGGGAAACCCTGGACAGCATACTTGTCGAGTACATCGCTACCCTTTGGATTATAAACGTGAATCCATGGCAACTGATGCTTTTCTACAGCAGCCTTCCACTTAGCCTCGGTATCATTGCAGTCAACACCCAAAATCTCGAACTTACCCTTGTACTTCTCGTAGTACTCCTTCATCTTAGGCATACCCTTGATACACCAGATACACCAGGAACCCCAGAAGTCGATGACTACATACTTGCCACGAAGACTGGAAAGAGAGAATGGCTTGCCATTGATGTCATTCAGAGTGAAATCAGGAGCCTCTACACCGGAAGCCTGAACCACCTTAGCCTTCTCCTCCATCTCAGCGCGCTTCTTGGCACTTTCGAAGATAGGCTCATAGTAAGCCTTCATTCTACCGTTCTTGACGTTATCTGCCATCAGACTGATCAAAGTCTCCTTGTCCTTGACATCATCCAGCTCGTCGATGAGAAGAGCGATACATTCCTGATCAGAATGCTGCTTGGCATAAGCAAGAAGGTCGGCAGCATACTTCTTCTGCAAAGGTTCCATACGCTCATCTGCAACTTTTTCGATAGAATCGCGGTTACTGTCATTCACATTGTCAGAATACCATTTCCAGAGCGCTTTGATATCCTTATGAGCCTGACCCTTATACTCATCCATCAATTCCTGTTCCTGATAGAATTTACCTCCCTTGATATCGACACCCTCAGTGAAGTTACCCTTCATCTCAATAGTCTCACCCGGAATGGCAAAGACACGGTTAACCTTAAATACTCCACTCTTGATGACCTTCAAGTCACAGAGATAAACCCATTGAGGCTTATCAAAGTTCTTGGAGTACACAAACTTCTTTTTCTTTACCTCGATGTTTTCCGTCTTTCTTCCAATCATAGCTACCAGAGAATCCGGCAACCCCTCTACGTTACCCTTGATCTGAAAGGTTCCGCTCTGAGCCATCGCTGCTGCAGATGCCAGCATCATAGCAGCTGTAAAAATCATTTTCTTCATTTTGAATTATGTTTTATCTTTAGAATCCCAATCACCAGCAAAACAGTTTTGCGAAGGAATTACTTACCCAGCACTTCATCCAGCAAGGTGTAGAATGCAGGATCCTCACCAACGATGGTCTTTACGATCTTGCCGTCAGGACCAATGACAATCTTGGTTGGGAAACCCTGGACACCATACTTGTCGAGTACATCGCTACCCTTTGGATTATAGACGTGAATCCATGGCAACTGATGCTTCTCTACTGCAGCCTTCCACTTAGCCTCGGTATCGTTGCAGTCAACACCCAGGATTTCGAACTTACCCTTATACTTCTCGTAGTACTCCTTCATCTTAGGCATACCCTTGATGCACCAACCGCACCATGAGCCCCAGAAGTCGATGACAACATACTTGCCACGGAGACTAGAGAATGTAAATGGCTTGCCATTGATGTCGTTCAAGGTGAAGTCAGGAGCATCTATACCAGAAGCCTGCAACTTCTTAGCCTTCTCATCAGCCTCTGCACGCTTCTTAGCCATATCAATAAAATACTGATAATAGGCCTTCATTCTTCCATTCTTCACATTCTCAGAGAGCAAGCCTAGAAGTTCCTTCATCTGGTCGTAATCATCCATCTTCTCGAAAAGTGTGGCACATGCCTCGTTATCAGGGTTCTGCTTGACGAAAGCAAAGATTTTCTCCGTTCTAGCCTTCAGCAAAGCAGGCATTTTCTTCTCATACTCATTCATGATGGTCTCACGGTCTTCACCATTCTTCGTGCGAGCATTCAGAGATTCAGAATACTCCTTCAAATCCTTCTCGGCAGACTCCATCATCAAATCAACCTCATGATACTGCTGGTAGAACTTGCTACCGGTAATATCGAAACGGGTAGCGAAATCACCCTTTATCTCAGCCTTCTCGCCTGGCACGCAAGGGAAGTTGAACATTTTTCTTTCCAAACCACGATAGGCCTTTGGTGTCAGGAATGCACGGTTTGACACCTTGGTAAGGTTATCAGAATAGGTAAATTTACCATTCTTAACCAAGATGGTATCCATCTTCACATCACGGCCTTTGAACACGATTACAGAATCGGTAGCAAAGTTCTTCAAATCCACTTTCACCTGAAAGTTGCTCTTCTGAGCCATCGCTGCTGCTGATGCCAGCACCAAAGCAGCAGTAAAAAGCATTTTCTTCATTCGTACTATATCTTTTCTTTTATATTTCCACAATAACTTTTATCTATACCTTATTTATATTAAGGCATCCTTATTCCTCATACTCTGTGGTATCTTCGATACCCGCCTCAGCCAGGGCTTCCTTGCGCTCCACGCAGGTACCACATTTTCCGCAGTGCTTCTCACCACCCTTGTAGCAGCTCCAGGTCTCGGAATAATCGATACCGAGTTTCTTGCCGATGGCTGCAATCTCACCCTTGGTGATATTGGTATAAGGAGCCACCACTCGGACATCCACGAATGTGCCAGCCTCGGCAGCCTCATCGATAGCCTTGATAAACTCCGGACGACAGTCTGGGTAGATGGTATGATCACCGCCATGATTAGCAATAAACACCTTCTTCAGATGGTTGCTCTCAGCAATACCAATGGCAATGCTCAGCATGATACCGTTGCGGAAAGGCACCACGGTAGACTTCATGTTGTCGGCAGCATAATGTCCCTCAGGAATGGCATCCGCACCTTCCAGGAGCGAACTCTTGAAATACTGGTGCATGAATTCCAGATCGATGGTGATATGCTTGATTCCCAATCTCTCACAATGCATCTTGGCGAAAGGAATCTCCCGCTCGTTATGATTGCTTCCATAGTTGAAACTGATACCCAGGGCTATCTCGTCCTTCTTGTCATAGAGCAGGGTAATACTATCCATACCGCCGCTCACAATAATTACTGAATCTTTCATTTACTTTTACTTTGAACGTTTACCCGAACAGGCAGCGGAACGCCTCCTCCACTTTCCTTACGGGATGAATCTCTATCTGATACTTCTTATGGTCGAAACCATGATAATTGTATTTCGGAATGATGATGTGCTGGAAGCCGAGTTTCTCAGCCTCTGCTATGCGCTGTTCGATACGGCTTACCGGACGAACCTCACCGCTGAGTCCTACTTCGCCTGCCATGCACCACCCCTGCTCTATCGCCGTATCCACATTACTGCTCAATACCGCAGCCAGCACACTCAGGTCCATCGCAGGGTCAGTAACCCTCAATCCTCCGGCAATATTCAGGAACACATCCTTCTGCATCAGCTTGAAGCCAACCCGCTTTTCCAACACCGCCAGGAGCATGTTCAGTCTTCGTTGGTCAAAACCCGTAGCCGAACGCTGTGGAGTTCCGTATGCCGCCGTACTCACCAGAGCCTGCGTTTCTACCAGAAACGGACGCACACCCTCGATGGCAGCACTGATGGCTACACCCGAAAGTCCGTCATGGTCCTCTGTAAGAAGCAGTTCCGATGGGTTGCTCACCTGTCTCAATCCTCCCTGCAGCATCTCATAGATACCCAGTTCCGAAGTACTTCCGAATCGGTTCTTGATGCTGCGCAGGATGCGATACATATAATGCTGGTCACCCTCAAACTGGATGACGGTATCCACAATATGCTCCAATATCTTAGGTCCCGCCAAGGTTCCCTCCTTATTGATATGTCCTATCAGGATAACCGGAATGCCACTGGTCTTGGCAAAACGGAGAAGATGGGCTGCACATTCACGGACCTGAGATACCGAACCCGGAGAACTGTCCACCTCTTCGGTAGCGATGGTCTGGATAGAGTCGATGACGATGAATTCCGGAGCCACCTCCTGGATATGAGAGAAGATTTTCTCCAGCTGGGTTTCACAGAGAATCGTGATATGGTCGAAGGGTTGAACCACTTCCTCTCCCCTCAGCAGCGCCTGTCCCTTAGCCAGTCGGTCGGCACGCAACTTAATCTGATGGGCACTCTCCTCACCGCTGACGTAGAGAATACGGCGGTCGGTCATATTCAGAATGGTCTGCAGAGTAAGTGTACTCTTGCCGATACCCGGTTCACCACCCAGCAGGGTGATGCTTCCCGGCACCATTCCTCCACCCAGTACGCGGTTCAGTTCCTCATCGCGCATATCGATGCGAGGCTCATCAATGGCAGAGATGTCGCGCAACTTCATCGGCTTGGCATCATTGTCGCTATGCTGACCACCGAACATGGTAGCAGCACCGCCATGTCTCATCGTCATGCCGGCATTCTTAGCCGCCTGCGAGCCGCTATCGCCCGCAATGCGAATCTCCTTGAAAGTGTTCCATTGTCCGCAACTTGGGCATTTACCCATCCACTTGGAACTTTCCTGTCCACAGTTGCTACAAACGTATGCTATTTTATCCTTTGCCATAAATGTAACATTTATTCGTGCAAAAGTACAGCATTTTTTTCAAGTGACACAACTTTTTTATTTTATTTAAGGTAAAAAACGGGATGTAGGGATTTTCCCCCACCCATTTAGGGAAAAACCTTACCCCAAGAACGAAAATAGCCCTATCTTTGCACCAGAAATAAGAAACAAGAGTATAAACAATTTTAAAATATACGATTATGAAGAAGTTTATCATAGCACTTGTAGCAATGTTCACCATGACATTCACTACTGCATCAGCAATGAGTTACGAACAGGCACGCCAGCAGGCTCTCTTCCTGACTGACAAGATGGCTTACGAGCTGAACCTGACCGATGATCAGTACGAGGCAGCTTATGAGGTGAACCTCGACTATCTGATGGGCATCAATACTTATGATGACCTGTATGGCGTATACTGGCGCCAGCGTAATCTCGACCTGAGCTATATCCTGCTCGACTGGCAGTATCGCGCTTTCTGCGATGCCACCTACTTCTATCGTCCTCTCTACTGGGACGGCGGTTACTGGCATTTCGGAATCTACGCACGCTACCCTCGCCGCGACTACTTCTTCTTCGGTAGACCACACTTCTACGTTAGCTATAGAGGCGACCACTGCTGGAGAGTGAACGGCGGAAGAAGCTGGTATCACGGGCGTGCATACGGCAGACCATTCGCTGGCGGTCAGCCACGTATGGGAATGAGAGACGGTTTCAACCGAGGTGATTACGGTCGCGGACAGTCTTTCGGCAACATGCAGCGCCAAAGCAGCACCCGCACCACAGTAACCAGAGACCGCAACTTCGGCAACGGTTCATTCCATAACAGTCGTGTAGAAAGCAACCGCAACTATAATGGTGGCGGCACTTTCGGTGGAGGAACCTTCGGAAGCAGAAACAACAGCCGTTCTAACATGAGCCGCGATTTCACCCCACGTTCTACAACTCCAAACAGCAGTTCGTTTGGCGGTAACCGTTCTTTCGGTGGCAGCAACCGTTCATTCAACAGCGGAAGCAACAACAGAAGCAATAGCCGTTCATTCAACAGCGGCAGCAGCAACCGTTCATTCGGAGGAGGCGGCACATCCCGTTCATTCGGAGGTGGTGGTTCTCACAGCAATGGCGGAAGCAAGAGCGGTGGCGGCAGCTTCGGTGGCAGAAGATAATAGGGAAAGTTAAGAAAATAAAAGAAGCCTCATTTGGAGTTGGTTCAAGCCTGACGTAAAGGTTATTTCAGGCTTAAACCGACTCCAAATGAGGCTTCATTCGTTTCCTTTTCAGATACGAAACTTTGTGAAATAAGGCTTGAAAGCAAGCCTGTTACACATTATCTCTTCAATGCATTTTATCTCTTCAATGCGATATTATAATTGTCATACTGGGTATTGCCCGTAATATCTTCCACCACCTGGATGAATGGAGGGAAGTTTACATTCTCATGCTGAGCTATTCCCTTGGTTTCCAGTATCATCAGGTCGTGAACTGGCTGCTCGAAGGAATCCAGCTCGAAATACTGTCCTTTCCAGATAAAACTCTTGCGGTGCTTGCGAATGGTAGCACGGTAAGGGTCTGCCTGCTGGAGCATGGACTCATAAAGATTGGCATTGATCTGACGTTCCGTCTCTACCTGTTCCTTATCTGAAATACGCTTCTTGGAGGTATGGACATACACATATTTTCCACCCTCGAAACTACGGCGACGGAGACGGATTTCACTACCCGGCTCACCCGAAAGATAGGTCTGGACAATATCGCTGTCAATGGCATTAGGCACCTCGCCCACCAGTTTCACGATATATTTGCGCTCCTCCTCTATCGGCTGAGGAATGCCCAGGACATTGCTTATCTCCTTCAATACGCGATTGAGTTTGTTCTCGAAATCCTCATGGTTGTTGATGACACGAAGATGAGGATGACCCTTCCAGGCAGAAACAATCTTCTTATCCAGTTCACGGGCTATCTGAAGACCAGCCTCATCAGCCTTCTCCAATCGCTGCGCATTATTAGCAGTGGTATAGAACTGTTCTGCTCCATCGGCAGCACTCACGAGATGAAGCACTGCATCATAACGATCACGCAACTGGGTGTTACTGTATCCCTGCTCAGAGATGATGCGGTTCCAGAAATCTTCAGAAAGATAAGTAGAAATATCCATCGTACCACGATCGCAAACGATGATGACCGGCTGGTCCAAAGTCTCTGCCATACGGGAAAAACTATCCTCTAACCCTATCTGAGTCAGGAAGGTAGCCTTCTCACCCTCAAAAAAGAACTTCTCGTTTTTGGTAAGATAATTCATACCCGACTGGGTGAACATGGTTGGTACTTCCGGAATGGTAAATACCTTATAGCCAAGGCTCGTAAAATGCTCTATCACCTTGACCAATGCAGTGGTCTTTCCCGCACACGGACCACCCGTAAGTACAATCTTCTTAATTGTATTCATATCTCTTTATTTGTTTTTATTCGTCTGATTAGATGCAACCATCTTGCTTATTTTCTATTCTGGGTGCAAAGATAGCAATAAAATCTTAAAGATAGAAAAAAAATGGTTCTTTATTTTGTAATCTAACCGAAATATAGTAACTTTGCATAATCTACGGATAAGAATTATTAAACTAAAGGAAATAAATGGAAAAAGTAAAGACATTAATCATAGGCAGTGGACCTGCAGGATATACTGCAGCCATCTATGCAGGTAGAGCCGATCTCAAACCTGTTCTCTATTCGGGTATGCAACCTGGTGGACAGCTTACCATCACCACCGTAGTAGAAAACTTCCCAGGCTACCCTAACGGTGTAGACGGAACCCAGATGATGATGGACATGAAGGAGCAGGCTGCAAGATTCGGTGCTGACCTGAGAGACGGAAGCATCGAGAAGGTAGACTTCAGTTCACGCCCTTATCACCTGACAGATGAGCGAGGAAATGAGATTGAGGCTGATACCGTAATCATCGCAACAGGTGCTTCTGCCAAATATCTGGGTCTGCCGGACGAAGAGAAATACCGTGGACAGGGCGTTTCGGCATGTGCTACCTGCGACGGCTTCTTCTACCGCAAGCGTACTGTTGCCGTAGTAGGTGGTGGTGATACAGCCTGCGAGGAAGCTCTCTATCTTTCAAGTCTCGCCAAGAAGGTTTACATGATTGTCCGCAAGCCTTATCTGCGTGCGGCAGAAATCATGCAGCAGCGCGTGAAGGAAAAGGAGAATATCGAAATTCTCTTTGAAACCAACACCTTAGGTCTTTTCGGAGAGAACGGTGTAGAGGGTGCTCATCTCGTTCGTCATAAGGGAGAAGCCAACGAGGAGGAGTTTGACATCGCTATCGACGGTTTCTTCCTGGCTATCGGCCATAAGCCTAATACCGACCTTTTCAAGGAATATCTTGAATTGGACGAGCAGGGTTTCATCAAGGTCATCCCGGGTACGGCAAGCACTAAGCTGCCAGGCATCTTTGCAGCCGGTGACGTTGCAGATCCAGTTTACCGTCAGGGAATCGTTGCAGCAGGTTCAGGAGCCAAAGCAGCCATCGAAGCTGACAGATACCTGCAGACATTGTAGGGTATTGGGCAGGTGAAAGTATAATTAAATTAAAAAAAATCGTCTATATTTTGTCAGGTGCAAAAATAATCGTACTTTTGCATCTGATAATGACGAAGGAAGATTGGCAGAGTGACCGAATGCGCTGGACTCGAAATCCGGTATACCCTCTTTCGGGTATCGGGGGTTTGAATCCCTCATCTTCCGCAACATTCGTTTTTTTTCAGATAATAAGTAAAACCAACATGAAAAAATTTATCATCCCTATAATGATGCTTCTTCCTCTTACTATGCAAGCACAGACTGTGCTTACAGAGCAACAGCAGTTGGAAGAAGCCCAGAAACAATTGGAAGCTGCCAAGAAGGCACTGCAGATAGCTAAGATGAAGGCGGAAGCTGCTCGTCTGAAGGCGCAGACCGACAGTCTGAACCAGGAAGCTGCCAAGGCGGAAGCTGAAGCCAAGCAGATGGAAGCCAAGAAAGCAGAAATCAAGCAGGCTGAAGCCCAGAAAGCTGAAGCAGAACCTGCTCCCAACCTCCCGAAGGAAGAAGCTGTCACCAAGGGTGGATGGGCAATTCCTACCACGGTAGCCAAGAAGAAGGAAGAAGCAAAGCCTGTGCTGATGGCAAACGGTGTGGAGCTCAAGGAAGATCCTAAGTATCTGGAAGGAGCTGTCAAGCTGAACCAGGAGGGCAAGGTGGAATTCACCCTCGATACGGATGCCAACGGCAAGACAGCCAAGCAAATCTACGACATCGTATACGAATATATGAGCGACCTGACACAGTCGGATGAAAATATCGGCAGCAGAGTGGCGTTGGTGAACCCTAACGAATACATCATCGCCAACAGCATGGACGAATGGCTCGTGTTCAGCAGTTCCTTCATCTCACTCGACCGTTCAGAGTTCAAGTATCAGCTCGTTGCCAAAATCGCAGACAATCATCTGAATCTCAAACTCCTCCGCATCTCATACAACTATGAGGAAGACAGACCGACAGGATTCAAGGCTCCTGCTGAGAAGGTGATTACCGACAAGGTGGCACTGACCAGGAAAAAGAACGACCTGGCAAAGATATTCGGTAAGTTCCGCAAAAAGACTATCGACAGAAAAGACCAGATTTTCAGTGAGATAACAGCATTGGTTAAAAAATAACATCAATTCAAATCATGACAGAAGAAAATAACAGCATACAGACAGAACAGGCAGAAAACAGCAAGCAGCAGGAACAGCCAAAGAACAGCTATGCCGTGCGTCCGGATCACAGACATCACCGCCGACTAGCCTACAGCGACCAGAACAATATGTTGCAGATACGCAACTACCTCAACATCGCATTCATGCTCCTGGCTATCATCGGCGTTGTTATCTGGACCCAACTGGACGACTATCACACATTGGCAGCAATCGTACTGATTCTTGGTGTGGCAATCAAGATTGCAGAAGTTTGCATCCGACTATTCAAAAAATAACAGCTGGTTTCCAAACATCCAGAAAGATTACAGCCAGTTCCGAACATTCAGAAAGATAATGAAGAAATCAATATTAACGATGATACTATTTTGTGCTGCAACTCTCACAGTTGCGGCACAAAACGATTTTAACAATAACGAAGATTCACAGTTCAGACCACAGACCAGCAACCGGGCGAACACAGACTCGCTCGGTTCGGACAAGGAAATACCAAAGGGTATCAAGGTGTGGACCATAGACGAAAGATTCGGAGACAGGACGGAAGCTCCCGTCGACACACTGCAGCACCTGTATATGAACTCTACATTCAACGAGGGACTATATGGACAGTATAACACATTGGGCAACATGGGTACTGCAAGAATCAACCGTATCTTCATCGACCGACGTACGCAGGGTAACTTCATGTTCACGGAACCATACGACAACATCGTAACGCCCGTGAGCGACTTCCATTTCACCAACACCTACTCTCCTATCACCAACGTGACGCTGAACAGTTGTGGTGACCGTACCAACGGAGAAGACGACTTCAAGGCTATCTTTGCAGTGAATGCCAACAAGCAGTTGGGTGGTGGATTCCGTTTCGACTACAAATACGGCAGAGGATACTACAATGCACAGAGTACTTCCCACTTCAAGTACACCATGTGGACCTCTTATCTGGGCGACAGATATCAGGCACACTTCCTCTTCAGTACCAATCACCAGAAGGTGACCGAGAACGGAGGTATCACCAATGATGACTATATCAAGCATCCGGAACAATATACCGATGATTTCGCCAGCAATGAAATCCCTACCGTACTGGAGGAGAACTGGAACAGAAATGACAACCAGCATATCTTCCTGAGTCACCGATACAGCTTCGGCTTCAACCGCAAGGTAAAAATGACCGAGGAAGAAATCAAGGCTAAGAAATTCGCCATGGAATCGGCCAAGGAAAACGCTGCGGAAGATGCCAAGGAGGAAGCCAGGAAACAGGCCAAGAAAAGCGGAAAGAAATTCGACGAGAAGGCTTTCGACAAGAAACAGAAGGCCCAGTTCTCGGGAAGACCGGACAATGCCAAGATTGCCGGAGACGAACCTGCTAAAGATGAGAATGGTAAGGATGACAGCAACCGTATCGCCGTGAACGGAAAGGCGGCTGCCGACAGTCTGATGGCCATCGAAAAGAAAAAACAGGAGGATTCGCTGTGGTACAAAAACGAGTATGTGCCGGTTACAAGTATCATACATACCGTGAAGTTTGACAATTACAAACGTATCTACGAGGCATACAAGACTCCTGCCGACTATTATCTGGAAGAATACTATACCGCAGGCAGACTACAGGGTGACTCGATCTACGACCAGACCAAGCACTGGCACATGAAGAATACCCTGGCACTGGCTACACTGGAAGGATTCAGCAAGTGGGCAAAGGCTGGTATCAAGGCTTTCGCCAGCTATGACCTGCGCCACTATACTCTGCCTGACAAGGAAGGCGGATTCGAGAAATTCAACGAGCATGCACTGAGCGTGGGTGGACAGTTGAGTAAGCAACAGGGTAAGACGCTGCACTATAATGCCACAGCTGAGATTGGCTTGACAGGTGTAGACGCCGGTACCCTCGCCATCGACGGTAACCTGGATGTCAACATCCCATTCCTCGGAGATACCGTTCAGGTAAGAGGCGATGCGTTCTTCCACCGGGAGACACCATCCTTCTACTACCGTAAATATCATGCACGTCATGCATGGTGGGATGATGACCTTGAGAAGACCATCCATACCCGCATCATGGGTACATTGAGATATAACAAGACCAACACGACCTTGCGTGTGGCTGTAGACGAGATCAAGAACTATACTTATTTCTCACAGTCATACAACGTGACAGAAGATTTCCTTCGCACTGGCGTTGTGGTGACACCGATGCAGGAAAGTTCAGGCATCAATCTGCTGACAGCCCAACTGGAACAGAACTTCAAGTTCGGCATCTTCCATTGGGAGAACCAGATTACCTATCAGAACTCCAGCAACAAGAGTGCACTTCCGGTGCCTGCACTCAATGTATACAGCAACCTCTATATCAAGGTAAACATTGCCAAGGTACTGAAAATAGACATGGGTACCGACGTACGCTACTTTACCAGCTACGAAGCCCCAGACTATTCTCCATACGTGGGCATGTATACCGTGCAGGGTAATGGCGAGAACAACGTGAAGGTAGGCAACTACCCTATCATCAACGTATATGCCAATGCACATCTCAAGCATACCCGCTTTTTCATCATGATGAGCCACATCAATGCCGGCAAGGGTGACAAGAATTATTTCTTCACCCCTCATTATCCTATGAACGCAAGCGTGATGAGAATCGGTGTAGGCTGGAACTTCTTCAACTAGTATATTTAAATAATTGTAAGGAGTGAGTCTTATCGCTCACTCCTTACATAAAAATTCCCTAATCTATGGTTAAAACTAATTCTCTCAAAGCATGGTTCCTGGCAGCCCGACCGGTTACTCTGACGGCAGCTGCTGTTCCCGTGATGCTGGGTGTAGCCCTGGCATACAAGGATTCCAACACCCATTGTCAATGGATTCCAGCCCTGCTCTGCCTACTCTTTGCCTGGGTGATGCAGATAGATTCCAACCTGGTGAACGACTTCTTCGACTTCAAGCATGGCAACGATGACGAGACAAGACTCGGTCCAAAACGCGCCTGTGCCGAAGGCTGGATTACGATGAAAGCCATGAAATGGGGCATCATCCTCACTACCCTCCTGGGTTGCGCCATCGGACTGCCACTCGGCTTTTACGGAGGAAGGGAGATGATCATCGTAGGCATCTGCTGTGTGCTATTCTGCTTCCTCTATACCACCAAATTGAGTTATCTGGGATTGGGCGACCTGCTGGTACTGGTCTTCTTCGGCATCGTACCGGTCTGCTGCACCTACTACCTGGTGATGCCGAAAGGAATGCAGGGAGTATCCGGCGAAGCCATACTGACTTCCATCGCCTGCGGACTGGTAGTAGATACGCTGCTCATCCTGAACAACTATCGTGACCACGACAACGACCTCAAGGCGGGCAAGAAGACGCTGATTGTTCACATCGGGAAGAAAAACGGTGAACGACTCTACTGCGCACTGGGCAACATCGGCATCCTCATCATGGTAGGAATCAACATCTACGGTGCCCTTGCCTACGATGCAGATTCGAAGTTCTTGCCTTTTGCTGCTGTATGCCTGGTGCAGCACAACCGGACCTACGCCAAGATGAGGAAGATTGGAGAAGGCAGAATGCTGAACAAGGTGCTGGGTTATACTGCGCTCAACATCTTCGGCTTCGGTATCATCTCTACCTTCATCATCATTGGAATGATGTAATTATATAATGTACGCGCGTACATTATTATTATATATAAAGAAGAAAAAGTATGAAGCAACAAGTAAATCTCGAAATCATGCAGTTTGTGGAAACACAGATTCTGCCCAAATATAACGAGTTTGGCGAGAGCCACGGATTGCGCCACGTGACCCGTGTGATCAGAAACGCCCTGAAGCTCGTACCTGTAACAGGTGCCGACATCGACATGGTTTATATCGTTGCCGCCTACCACGACTTAGGAATGAGCGGTCCGCGCGCCATCCATCACATCACGAGCGGAAAAATTCTCCAGGCTGATGCCAGACTGAAACGCTGGTTTACTCCCGAACAGATCAAGATCATGAAGGAAGCAGTGGAGGATCACCGTGCTTCATCCAGCAGACAGCCACGAAGCATCTATGGGAAAATCGTTGCCGAAGCAGACAGAGACATCGAGGTACACGAGATTTTCCTTCGCGCCATTGAATACGGAAAAGAGAACTATCCAGAGAAAAACAAGGAAGAACAGTGGGAAAGATTCTCTGAACACATGGAAGAGAAGTATTCCAGAAACGGATACATCAAACTATGGATTCCGAACTCCCCCAACGAGAAAGCACTGAAGGAACTGAGAAACATCATCGAACACAAAAGTATGCTCAGAAAGGAATTCGAAAAGATATACGACGAGATAGAGAACAGGAAACCATAATAACTATCTCGGTAGAACAAAAGATTTTTAGAAAAAAACAGCATAAAGATTTGGTAGTTTCAAAAGATTACACTATCTTTGCATCATAGAAAAACGAAAGACTTCTATCGATAGATGATAGCACATGCTATGTCTATTCGAAAAAATATAAGGGTCGTGTCGGTTCGATCGGGATACTCATCAAATTACACTTATGAAACCGAGAAGACTTCTCTTGCCAATGGCGGGCCACATAAACTGACATGTCAACTAAGCTGCAAAGCCGGTGGATTACAAAAGCGGAGAGCTCTCAAATGTTACTGACATTCGGAGTTTCATCACATCATCGAGCGGCCCTTTCCTTTTAAAAGGCAGATTTCCTTAGTTGGAAATCTGCTTTTTTCGTATTATCAAAAATTTATTTTGCTCATAAACCTCGAAAACACGTTCTTCACACTCGTTTTAAACTTACATCAGACTTGCCACATTTTATACTTTTATCTACATTTTACACCCAAACTCCATTTTAAAAGAAAAAAAGTAAAAAAATGGGGGCCTGAGAATGAGAGGGTTACGAAAAAAGTGATTTTTTATTTAAAAATAATCGCTGAAAAATTTGGTAGAACCGAAAAAAAGTAGTACCTTTGCAACCGCATTTGAGAACGATGCTTGTTGATTCGGTAACGATTTCCGACTGGAAGGTTGGGTGAGTGGCTGAAACCAGCAGTTTGCTAAACTGCCGTGCGGGTAACCGTACCGGGGGTTCGAATCCCCCACCTTCCGCAAGCTGACTTCAAAAAATGTACCGTTGGTCGATTCATCTAATGGTTAGGATACAAGATTCTCAATCTTGGCATAGGGGTTCGATTCCCCTATCGACTACAGTGTTTTTCATGTATTAGTTAGATTGTTTAAGCTTGCATTCAGTCCTTCAGAGACTATTGCAAGTTATTTTTTTGCCCTTTTGTTTGGTAGTCTCCCCTATTTACCGTATCTTTGCAAAGACAAAAAGATTCAGCACAAACGTATTTTACAACATGAAAAAAGATAACTCCATCATTTCATCCAGCATCAAAGCGATGATGATAGGCTGCATACTCATCCTGACAGCTCAACTGCCAGGTAAAGCTCAGCATAACATCATACACAACAAACGCATAGCTTCACTCCAGGTGGTAGCCGGAACAGACTGGCTCAGCATGCCTATCACCCAAATGGGCGGCAATGCCATCAACATAGACTTCGACGACATGACCCACGATTATCATCGCTACACCTACAAAATCACCCATTGCGATGCCGACTGGCAGGAATCGGAAGGAATCTTTGATACCGACTATCTGCAGGGATTCAATGGAGAACTGACGATTGACGACAATGAGCAGTCGTTCAACACCAACCATCTATACACCCATTACCACCTGACTATCCCCAACGAGAACTGCCGGATTACGATGAGCGGAAACTATAAACTGACCGTTTACGATGACAACGCAGAAGAGGGAGAAAACACAATGTTTACGGCATGCTTCATGATCGTAGACCCCAAGATAAAGGTAGACCTAGCCTACTCTTCCAATACCGACATCGACAACAACAGACAGCACCAGCAGGTGAGGATGACAGCCGACTACAGGAATATCCACGTTACAGCACCCGGCGAACAGATTAAAACCGTGGTACTGCAAAACGGAAGATGGGACAATGCCGCAGTGAACGCAAAACCCGACTATCTCAGCGCAGAACAGATGAGCTGGATACACAACAGACAACTCATATTCAAGGGCGGAAACGAATACCACAAGTTTGAAATGCTGGACCTAGACCACCCGACCATGGGTATCGAGCGAATCAGCTGGGACGGAAAGGACTATCACGCCTACGCCACTCCCGACGAACCCAGACCCAGCTACGTATACGACGAAAGCGGACAAGGAGCCTTCTACATCCGCAACAGCGACAACATAGGCAACAACAGCCAAAGTGACTACGCCATCGTCCACTTCACCCTGAAGGCTCCCCGCCAGGAAGGAGCAGTATACCTGAACGGTTTCTGGACCCAAGATTCATTTACCCCAGAATATCAGATGGAATATGACGAAAGCAGCCATTGCTATCATGCACAGGTGAAACTGAAACAAGGCTATTACAGCTACCAGTACCTAGTTTTAAGAAATGATGGCAGCACAAGACACGTATCAACAGACGGCGACTTCTATCAGACAGCCAACAGATATGATGCACTGATATACTATAGGGGAACCACAGACCGAAGCGACCAGCTGCTGGGATGGAAAAGTATCCAATAGAGAGGCGGACAATCTTAAAAGGATTAAAAAGGATGCCGGATAATGCCCTAATTAGTTAAATCTTCATAAAACTATATTCTTTAGGAAAGCAATATTCGTTTATATCGAAGATAATTTGTAATTTTGCACTCCGAATGCTCATGGATTGGGCAAATGTTACAGAAAAGTTTAGTTCGTTGGGGCTCGGTCAAGATCCGGCACGAAGCAGGACGCCTCGCGGAAAAACCCGTTTATATAAATAATTAAATGTACGCAATCGTAGAAATTAACGGTCAGCAGTTCAAGGCAGAGGAGGGCAAGAAGCTCTTCGTACATCACATCAAGGATGTAGAGGCAGGTCAGACTGTTGAGTTCGACAAGGTTTTGCTCGTTGACAAAGACGGCGCAATCACTGTCGGTGCACCAGCTGTAGAGGGTGCAAAAGTAGTAGTAGAAGTAGTGAACCCACTCGTTAAGGGTGACAAGGTAATCGTCTTCAAGATGAAGCGCCGCAAGGACTATCGCAAGAAGAACGGTCATCGTGCACAGTTCACTGAAGTATCAATCAAATCTGTAATCGCTTAAAATTAGGAGGAATTAGAAAATGGCACATAAGAAAGGTGTTGGTAGTTCTAAGAACGGCCGTGAATCAGCTTCACAAAGATTAGGCGTTAAGATCTGGGGTGGTCAGAGCATCATCGCAGGTAACATTATTGTTCGTCAGCGTGGTAACAAGCACTTCCCAGGTGAGAATGTAGCTCAGGGTAAGGATGATACATTGTATGCTTTGACAGACGGTATCGTTTACTTCCACAAGGGCCGCAAGGACAAGAGTACAGTTTCTGTTCTCTCTCCAGAGGTTTACGCTGAGAAGACCAAAAAAGCTGACGCTTAAATTTTAAAGTTTTAGAAAAAACTATTCCAAACAAACAACATAGAAGCCTGCTCATACCTTGAGCAGGCTTTCTTCGTTTATATAAGTTTTTAGGCACGGATTACACCACACCCCTTTCTAAGCTCCTTAACCCTGTAAAACCACAAAAAAACTTTAATTCTACCCTTCCCTGTAAAAAAGTCAGCATTTTTTTGCGTTATCACAAATATTTTTTGTACTTTTGCCTACAAATAGTAAATAATTAAATAAAAAGACATTATATGCTTACACTTAAACTCATCAGTGAAGAAACTGAACGTGTAGTTAAAGGTCTTGAAAAGAAGCATTTTCCTAATGCTCGTGAGGCCGTAGAGAAAGTATTGGAGTACGACAAAATCCGTCGTGAAGCTCAGCAGAAGCTGGATAACAACAAGCAGCAGGCTAACCAGTTTGCCAAGCAGATTGGTGCCTTGATGAAGGAAGGCAAGAAAGAGGAAGCTGAAAGCGCTAAGGCGCAGGTAGCTATGCTCAAGGCTGACGCTAAGGCTCTGGAAGAGATCATGGAGAAAGCACAGAACGATATGACCAATCAGTTGCTCGAAATCCCTAACATCCCTTGCGAACTGGTTCCTGAGGGTAAGGATGCGGCTGACAACGTGGTCGTAAAAGAAGGTGGCGAAAAGCCAAACCTCGGTGAGGATGCACTCTGCCACTGGGATCTCCTGAAGAAGTACAACCTCGTGGATTTCGACCTCGGTGTGAAGATTACCGGTGCCGGCTTCCCTGTATATATCGGTAAGATGGCTCGCTTCCAGCGTGCTCTCGAGGCATTCTTCCTCGATGAGGCTCGTAAGAGCGGATATCTTGAGATTCAGCCTCCTTATGTAGTAAACGAGGATTCTGGTCGTGGCACAGGTCAGTTGCCAGACAAGGAGGGTCAGATGTATCACGCGAATCTCGACAACCTCTTCCTCATCCCTACTGCTGAGGTTCCTGTAACCAACATCTTCCGCGATGTCATCCTCGATGAGAAGGATCTCCCTATCAAGCGCTGCGCTTACTCTGCCTGCTTCCGTCGTGAGGCTGGTAGCTACGGTAAGGACGTGCGTGGTTTGAACCGTCTGCACCAGTTCGACAAGGTGGAGATTGTACGCATCGATAAGCCAGGTCACTCTTACGAGAGCCTGAACGAGATGCTCGACCACGTAGAGGGTCTCTTGAAGAAGTTGGAGTTGCCATACCACATTCTCCGTCTCTGCGGTGGTGATATGAGCTTCACCTCTTCTATCTGCTACGACTTCGAGACCTGGAGTGCAGCTCAGGGTCGCTGGTTGGAGGTTTCATCAGTATCTAACTTCGAGAGCTATCAGGCAAACCGTCTCCACTGCCGCTATCGCCATGCAGAGGACAAGAAGATTGAGCTTTGCCACACCTTGAACGGTTCTGCTCTCGCCTTGCCACGTATCGTTGCAACCATTCTGGAGAACAACCAGACACCAGAGGGTATCCGCGTGCCTAAGGTATTGGTACCTTACTGCGGATTCGAGATGCTCGATGACAAGAACTTCGATTAATTCGAAAGAAAAAGACTGGATAGACATCCATACAAAAACATATTGTACGAGGATAACTTCGACTGCCCCAAAAGGTGGTCGTAGTTATCCTTTTGCATTTTTTATACCATGCACAAACATGCATAAACAACTAAATTAGAAATAGACAATAGTCAACATAAAAAGTTAATAGCCCATGAACAAGATTATCAAAAAAATACAATACTCAGAAAAGGTATTTCGTTTCGATGTGGAAGCTCCACTCATTGCCAAGAGCCGCAAGGCTGGCAACTTCGTCATCATCCGTGTAGACAACAACAGTGAGCGCATGCCGCTGACCATTGCTGATGCCGACATAGAAAAAGGCACCATTACTCTGGTAGTGCAGAAGGTAGGCTTATCATCAACCAAGCTTTGTGCCCTAAACGAAGGCGATGAGATTCATGACGTAGTAGGTCCACTCGGAAACCCAACACATATTGAAAACTTCGGTACCGTCATCTGTGCCGGTGGTGGCGTAGGCGTAGCTCCTATGCTCCCTATCATCAAGGCACTGAAGGCTGCGGGCAACCGTGTGCTCAGCGTGATTGCCGGAAGAAGCAAGGACCTCGTCATCATGGAGGATGAGGTACGTGCTTCAAGTGATGATCTCATCATCATGACCGACGACGGCAGCTACGGCGAGAAAGGTGTTGTTACCGTGGGTATCGAAAAGCTCATCAATCAGGAGCATATCGACAAGGTATTCGCCATCGGCCCTCCTATCATGATGAAGTTCTGCTGTCTCCTGACCCAGAAATACAATCTCTCTACTGATGTATCGCTCAATACTATCATGGTGGACGGTACCGGTATGTGCGGTGCCTGCCGTCTGACTATCGGCGGAAAGACCAAGTTTGTCTGCATCGACGGTCCTGAGTTTGACGGTGCCCAGGTAGACTGGGACGAGATGTTCAAGCGCATGGGAACCTTCAAGGACGTAGAGCGCGAGGAGATGGAACACTTCAAGGAACATCTGGCTACCATAGATGCCGAAAAGAAGAAGGAGACCACAGACATAACAATGGACGTAGAGCCAACAGATGCATCCATCGAAGAGCTGACAGACCGCAACGCCGAGTGGCGAAAGGAATTGCGTGCTTCCATGAAAGCCAAGGAACGTACGGCTATCGAGCGTGTGAAGATGCCGGAACTCGACCCAGTATATCGTGCAACTACCCGTACAGAGGAGGTGAACATCGGTCTGACCAAGGAGATGGCATTGACCGAGGCAAAGCGCTGTCTGGACTGTCCTAAACCTACCTGTATGGAAGGCTGTCCGGTAAGCATCAACATTCCTTCATTCATCAAGAATATTGAGCGCGGTCAGTTCCTGGCTGCTGCAAAGGTTCTGAAGAACACCTCTGCCCTACCTGCTGTCTGCGGACGTGTCTGCCCACAGGAGAAACAGTGTGAAAGCAAGTGTGTGCATCTCAAGATGAACGAGCCGGCAGTGGCTATCGGATATCTGGAGCGTTTTGCAGCCGACTATGAACGTCAGAGTGGCAACATTTCAGTACCTCAATGCGATGAAGCCAACGGAATCAAAGTTGCCGTTGTCGGTTCAGGTCCTTCCGGTCTGAGCTTTGCTGGCGATATGGCAAAGAAGGGATTCGACGTTACCGTATTCGAAGCTTTACATGAAATCGGTGGCGTATTGAAATATGGTATTCCTGAGTTCCGTCTTCCTAATGCCATCGTAGACGTAGAGATTGAGAACCTTCAGAAGATGGGCGTGAAATTCATCACCGACTGTATCGTAGGCAAGACCATCTCCGTGAAAGACCTGGAAAAACAGGGTTTTAAGGGCATCTTTGTAGGTTCGGGAGCCGGACTTCCTAACTTCATGAATATCCCTGGTGAGAATGCCTTGAACATCATGTCTTCCAACGAGTATCTTACCCGTGTGAACCTGATGGATGCTGCCAATCCTCATACCGACACCCCTATCAATCTAGGAAAGAAGGTGGTTGTTGTAGGAGGTGGAAACACAGCGATGGATAGTTGCCGTACAGCCAAGCGTCTGGGAGCCGAGGTAACATTGGTTTATCGCCGTTCTGAAGCAGAGATGCCTGCCCGTCTTGAGGAAGTCAAGCATGCCAAGGAAGAAGGCATCAACTTCATGACTCTCCATAATCCTAAGGAGTATGAAGCTGACGAGAAGGGCGCTGTGAAGTCTGTTGTCCTCGACGTCATGCAGCTGGGAGAACCTGATGCCAGCGGTCGCCGTCGTCCGGAAGCTACAGGCGAGACCGTGACATTGGAATGTGACCAAGTGATTGTTGCAGTAGGTGTAAGTCCTAACCCTCTTGTTCCTCAGAGCATTGAAGGATTGGAGCTCGGCAGAAAGAACACTATCGCCGTAAACGAGCAGATGCAGAGTTCTATCAAAGAAATCTACGCTGGTGGTGATATCGTCCGTGGTGGTGCTACAGTAATTCTTGCCATGGGTGACGGTAGAAAGGCTGCACTGAATATGAGTGAAAGACTCTTGAAATGATAAACAAGAAAAAGAGGGTGCGTCATGAACTTATGACACACCCTCTTTTCTATTTATGTTTTAAAGATTGAATCTCAAACCAAACTGAAAATTGAAGTTCAGTTTCTTATCCTTGAAAGTGTTTTCAATCTCGCTGCCATTGTCAATGTAATATTTAGCACCCGGCTCAATATACAAGCCTACATTTGGCGTGATATCATATTGTGCTCCGAGCGAAGCCTTTCCGGAGAACTGCACTCTATCACGTTTGGCATTCTCTTTCTTTACTCCCTCCTCTTCCGTATCATTCTTCACATTCAAGTCAGCCTCAGCACCAGCCATCACATAGGCATGGAATCCTCCACTCTTCCATAACTCATAGTTCAAACCTACCGGGATGCCCACATAGTGAAGCACCTGATGGACATTATAATTATTATGAGGTGCATACGGATAAAAGTCGGAAGAGGTGCGGGTATACACGAAACCCGAACTCAACGACAGACGTGGAGCAATACCAAATGCCACCTGCAATCCTACAGAGACAGGAGCATGATGCTTGGCTTCACCTTTATGGGTTTTCTGAACCACCTTATAGGATGCCATCAGATAATCGATGTCATTCACACCTCCTACTGTTGGATCAGGAACAACACCCGGCATAGGGTCTGCCAAAACACCAGAACTCGCATAGGAATCATCAGAAGTAGACAATCCCAAGTTCGGACTCAGATTTTCTGCATAGAGTTTCATTGACAAGCCAGCAGTCTCTTCATGATGAGAGAATTGATAAGCATCAGCCACTACGGCATTCGCAAAGAGGTTATCAATAGACTTTGCCTTTTGAGTCTGCCGGGCCGGAGAATCCTGCTGAAGATTTGATTCAGTTTTCTCTTCTGCAGATGAGACTGGCTGAGAATCAACAGATGCTACCATCAATTCATTCTCCGAAGTTGGCATCACTTCATTCTCGGAAGCAGAAGCCAAAAGAACCGTTTGATCAGCCAAAAGGTGTCTTCCAGCATTTTTACCTTCTACTGTTTGCTTTGGATTCCTTTTCATCCCCAACCCTACATTGTCATCTCTGGAATCAAGCGTATTCCCTGCTCCATTTTCCGATGTCTTACCCATAGGATGCGAATGCTCTGCAACCGCTGATGCAGATGGTTTATCTGTTGCCATTGCCAACTGCGAACTGGCAAGTTTATCTTTCTCCTGATGGAAGTAGACATAACTACCTCCTACTCCCAACAAAGCCACAGCCGCAGCTGCAGCAGACCAACGTTTCCAAGTGTTTATATGGATTATTTTACCAGGTTTAGATACCTCTTGATGTCCTGTCTTCTGAGCAAGCGATTGTTCAATACCCGCCCACAAGTCGCGGCTGACAGGCTCTTGATAGTCTGCCAACTGATCTCGAAGTTTGTTTGTCCAATCATTATTACTCATATTCTTTCTCGTTTAATTTACTCAGATAATCATTAATTTTTCTTGCCAAGAGTTTCTTGGCTCTCAGATACTGCGATGCCGAACTACTTTCCTTAATGCCTAACCGCAGGGCTATCTCCTTATGACTCAACTGTTCGAAGACATACATATTAAGTACTAATCTATAGCCATCAGGCAGTTCTCCAATCATTTTAGTCAGCTCAGCAGGTGGTATCTTTTCTACAGGCGGTTCCTCTTCCAAAGGCTCATCCGGAAATTCTTCCACCAGCGTAAGTTTACTTTTCTGCCGAACACAAGTAATCGCCTCATTAACAACAATACGAAACAACCACCCCTTCAGTGACCCTTCACCTCTATACTGGAAATTCGGAATCGCAGCAAAAACCTTGATGAAGCTGTCCTGGACAACATCCTCGGCATCTTCGCGCAAAGGGACATACCTCAGCGCAACCGCCATGGCATGCCCTACATACCGTTCGTACAACCGATGCATAGCATCCCGGCTGCCACGAAAAATATCGTCCAAAAGCTCCTTCTCAGATTCCAATTTTATTTACTCTTTTATAAATTAAACGAAAGATATGAAAATCCTTGCATCAAATCATGAACTTTTTTTGAAAAACTTATCAAATAACATCAAAAACCATTCCCTCCTGAGAGAGTATAGAGTGATCAAACACCGCTTTCGCTTCTTCCAGCAAGACCTGTTCGTCATTATATCTCGCACTATAATGTCCCAGAAGCAAGGTTCCCACACCAGCACCTGCTGCTATGGTAGCAGCCTGGCGTGCCGTACTATGATAATAAATCTTGGCACGGTCTTCCTGTTCCGATGTATAGGTACTTTCATGATATAACACGGTAACGCCCTTCACCTTCTCTTTCAAACCAGGCACAAAACGAGTATCACTGCAGTAAGCATAACTACGAGGCGAATCAGCAGGCTGAACGAGTCGGGCATTCGGGATAATATCACCATCTTCATTCGTCCAATCAGCACCATTCTTGATATTGTTGATCTGACTGACAGGAATGCCATAATAGTCTATCATATCGCGACGGATATGTGGCAAGGTAGGCTTCTCACGGAAGATGAATCCACAACAAGGCACACGATGCTGCAAAGGTACAGTTTCAACGGTAAGAGAGTGGTCCTCATATATGACCTGCTGCTTCTCTGTATCAACGGGAATCATTTCCATCTCATACTCCATCGTCTGCATGAAGAATTCAACCTGCTGCCTGAAGAGAGGTTCATAATCCTTGGGAGCATAAATTCTCAACTTGGAAGTACGTCCGAGCATTCCAAGCGTAGACAACAATCCCATCAAACCGAAACAGTGGTCGCCATGCATATGACTGATAAAGATGGCATTCAGTTTGGAGAAATGGATGTGAGAGCGACGGAACTGCATCTGCGCTCCTTCACCGCAATCCACCATGAAGCACTTGCCTCTCATCTCTATGAGTTGAGAGGAAGCGTTATGTTTGAGGGTAGGCAGCGCACTGCCACAACCCAGAATATGTATCTTAAAAGGTTCCATTAGCAAAATTATTCATCTTACACCGTTCCTGATTCACCAGGCAACTATTCCTGACGCTTAAAGACGAAGATACCCTGATGATTCTCCAACAGCAAACTGTCAGGACCCAAATTATCGATATCAAAGGTGTCCTTATTCAAAAGCAGCTTACCATTCAGGATTTTCCAGGAAGTCCAAGGGTTGGTTTCAGCCTTGACATTATTCTTCACCACGCCACCTTCCAGAAGGTCGAAATTCTTATCCAGAGAAATCCACTTACCCAACAAAGAAGTAAGATTGATAACCTTCCTGGCTACCATCTCCCCATCCTGTGCCTTATAAGCCAAAAGGGCAATACGGTCGCCAGCCATCAATCCTCCCTGAACAATAGAAGGGTCAGCGTCATCAATAAAGACAGAAAGCGTATCACCCTCATCAGAACACAGTTCCAGACTGTGCATGGATGTACCTTCTCCGCACACACCATATATCGTAGAATCATTCATCTCCTCTACTTCAACAGAGTCATTGGTACTGATAACAGAAGTCTCCTTCTTTTCCTTACAGCTATTGGCAGCAAACATGACTACCAAAGCTATCGCTATATACACTAACTTTTTCATAACTTTCCTAAGTTAAATATTAATATTACTCAACATGACTGTTGATTTCCCAGCTTATCTACGTTTACTCACTCTTGCGCTCTTCCTGCTTGGCTTCATTCCAGAGCTGATCCATTTCTTCCAGGCTCATATCCTTCAGATTTCTGCCCTGCTTAAAGGAATGATCTTCCACATAATTGAAGCGACGGATAAACTTCTGGTTCGTCTTTTCGAGGGCATTGTCAGGATTGAGTTTATAGAGACGGGCAGCATTGATGACAGAGAAGAGGAAATCTCCCAATTCCTGGGTAGACTTTTCCTTGTCTTCCCTAGCCAATTCCACCTTGAGTTCCTCCAGTTCTTCCTGCACCTTATCCCATACATCCTCCTTTTCCTTCCAGTCAAAGCCCACATTGCGAGCCTTGTCCTGAATGCGATAAGCCTTGATAAGCGAAGGAAGAGAATCAGGTACTCCACTCAGGACTCTTTCATTGCCATCCTTCTCCTGCTGCTTGATCTGCTCCCAAGTCTTTTCCACGGAAGCCGCAGTCTTGGGTTTGCCAGCCTTCAATGCCTGAGCATCAGACTCCTTATACACAACCTGTCCGGCTTCATTGATATACATATCAGGATTAGAGACCGTCCATTCCCCCTCTTCATTCCAATTGATGAACGGATGGCGGAACATTAGTTTGTCAGCTTCCTGGTTGCAGACATCACAAATATCAAACTTGCCATCTTCACGACCAATAATGCTATAAAACATCACATGTTCTAAGACGTCACCCAATTCTTTCTTTATATCCTTATAATCACGCTTCATGAGGGCATCACAAAGTTCGAAAGCCTCCTCGATGGTGTTAGGTCGAAGACTTTCAAACGTCTGTTTTCTGTCCCAAGGACATTGAACACGAAGTCGGTCCTGAACATCCAGCAATCTGCTGAATGCAGCTAGTTTTTCTTCTTTTGTATGCACTTTTATAGAGTTAAAATTAAATATTCATTATAAAATCATCGATAATCGAATTATTTTTGTGCAAAGATAGGCAAAAAATTTGGCAGAAACAAATTTTTTAATTATCTTTGCACTCGAAAGATAACTTTTCGAGCGATGTTTCAATTCTTGAAACGTCAAAATCACTCAGAAACAATATTCACATATACAATATATAATAATGTATAGCAAGGAAGAATTATCAGCAAATAGTGTCGTTCAGTTGAAGGACATTGCTAAGCAAATTGGAGTCAAGATTAAATCTGGCGACAATAAGGAAACGATTATCAATACTATTTTCAATGCTCAGACAGAGGATTCTACTCTGGCTGCAACAAAACGCAAGCGTACCCGTATCGTCTCCAGCAAAGAGGATAGAGTATATAGCGTAAATGGTATCGACGGAGAAAACTTTGACGTACAAAAGCATCAAGTAACAGGTCCAACAGAGAACAATGCGAAGGAAGAAGTCCTCCAGGAGGAAGAGACAACAGACCCATTGGCAGCATTCCCAAAACACCGTGGGCGCAAGAGCAAAGCAGAGCTTGAAGCCATAGCTGCTGCCAAGGCTGCTGCCATCAAAGCACAGCAGGAAAAACAGGATGCGCAACAAGGAACTCCAGAAGAGGCAAACCTTAACTTTTCAGAGCAGAATGTGCCTGAGACATTAACCACAGAGCAGTCTGATTCTACAGGAGCTAGCCAGAACGATTCGGCCACATCAGAAGAAAACCACTTCCAGCAAAACGATTCCTTCATACCGGAAGAACAATTTGCACAGAACGAGGCAAACAAGGACAATCAAGGAAACGACAAAGAGGAACTGATTGCAAAATTGCAAGCCAAAATGGAAGCACACAACAACAAGAATACGGATACAGACAATGATGCCGATTCTGCTGAAGAGAATCAGGAAGCATACAAGCCAGAAGCAGCAGCCAACAATGCAAACGGTATATGGGAGGGAGATCCTGGTGATGGTACTGACTTCATCACCGTTGTAGACATTCCTATCGAAGACCAGACAGCCATTCCTTCGGTAGACATCTTCGACAGACCAATCAATACAGCAAATCCTGCGGCAGCACAGGAAACACCTAACGTAGAAGTGATTCCTGAGCCAGCCTATGATTTCTCTGGCATCGTCACATCATGCGGAGTGCTTGAAGTGATGCCGGATGGATATGGATTCCTGCGCAGCAGCGACTACAATTACCTTTCTTCACCAGACGATGTCTATGTATCTGCCAATCAGATCAAGCGATATGGTCTTAAGACGGGTGACGTTGTATTCTGCCAGGTTCGTCCACCACACGAGGGTGAAAAATACTTCCCACTCACAAACATTGAAAAGATCAACGGTCGTGAACCATCAGAAGTAAGAGACCGTGTACCATTTGAACATCTAACTCCTCTCTTCCCAGACGAGAAGTTCAATCTTTGCGGAGACCGCAAGACCACCAACCTGAGTACACGAATCGTAGACCTATTCTCTCCTATCGGTAAGGGACAGCGTGCCCTTATTGTGGCTCAGCCTAAGACCGGTAAGACCATCCTCATGAAGGATATCGCCAATGCAATAGCAGCCAATCATCCAGAAGCCTATCTGATGATGTTGCTCATTGATGAGCGTCCTGAGGAGGTTACCGACATGGCCCGCACCGTCAATGCAGAGGTGATTGCCTCTACATTCGATGAACCTGCTGAGCGCCATGTGAAGATTGCAGGTATCGTTCTGGAAAAGGCAAAGAGAATGGTAGAGTGCGGACATGATGTAGTCATCTTCCTGGATTCCATCACCCGTCTGGCTCGTGCTTACAATACGGTTGCTCCTGCATCTGGTAAGGTATTGACCGGTGGTGTTGATGCCAATGCTTTGCAGAAGCCTAAGCGCTTCTTTGGTGCTGCGCGTAACATCGAAGGCGGTGGCTCTCTCACCATCATCGCAACAGCCTTGATTGATACAGGTAGCAAGATGGACGAAGTAATCTTCGAGGAATTCAAGGGTACAGGTAACATGGAATTGCAGCTTGACCGCTCACTCAGCAACAAGCGTATCTTCCCTGCTGTCAACCTCGTGGCTTCATCTACACGTCGTGATGATCTCCTGCAAGACAGAACCACACTCGACCGTATGTGGATTCTCCGCAAGTACATCTCTGACATGAACCCTATTGAGGCAATGAATACCATCCACAAGTCAATGCAGAACACTCGCAACAATGACGAGTTCCTGCTGTCAATGAATTCATAAAAAAGTCTCAGCATAGTCTCATTGACTCAAATCAAGAAATGCATGCCATATACACATTTCTTGCAAAAATATTCTTTATTCCGATAAAAAAGTGTTAACTTTGCACTCGTATTAAGGAATAACGAATAATAAAATTTAAAAGATTAGAAAAAATTATGATGACTATGTTTACTTTAGCGTTAGCAGCAGTAATGTTCTCAGGAATGGTTGTATGTATGGGTATGTTCTTGAAGCATGTTATACATTCTATACCAGAAGTTGTAGATATCAACCACAGAGTATGTCTCTGCAAGTAAAGTAGACTCAAAATATTTCAGAGAGAGATTTAAAAAAAGAAAGGGCGGGTTCCGAATATGGAACCTGCCCTTCTTGCTTTATTGTTATTACCAATCAATCTTATTTACCGCTTTCCGGTACCAGGAACTTGTCACCAGACTGCTTAACCAATTCCTTGGCATACTTCTCTGGATAGCCTGGACGAGCTGGACGAGCACCCAAACCATACTGGGTCTTCTCGAAAGTACCGTTCTTGTCGGTTGGCTTGATAATCATATCATTATACTTCACCACCATGAACTCGAAAAGCTGGTTCCAGCGAGCCAACATCTGCTGAGCCTTCTCAACACTGTAGTCGTTGAGATACTTCACAGCAGCTTGTGGGTTCTGGGCATAAAGCTCCTGAGCCTTCTTCTCAACACCTGCCTGAGCTGCGAAATAGCTGTTGTCCAAGCTATCACGAACCTCCTTCAAGGTTGGGAACATCAGGCTGTAACGAGGATAAACCATGTTGCTGGTCATGTTGCATACCCAATAAGCATTCTTCTTGCTGAAATGCAAGGCATCAGCACCAGGAGTATTGTAGCACTCAGGACGCTCGGTCATAGAGCAATATACAGGAGTGAATGCAGCCATGTTGGCATCATCATTGGCAAACCAGAACACGCCACCAATCTCTCTTGGCAACCATGAACGCATCTGACTTACGAATACGAAACCACTCTGCTGGGTGCTGACAGGACGCTCGTTGAAATACTGCTTGCCATCCACCTTGTACATCAATGGTGTAGGACGATATGGCATCTCCCAGATACCGCCACCGATATCAGAACCGTCGGCTACAGAAAGAGGAGTACCCTCGTAATGATCACGCATCACATTCTCCACATCCTTCACGCTCACCTTCTTGTTAGGAACCACCCAGAGAGGCATATCCTGAGCATCAGGATTCTTTCCGAGTGCCCAATCCAAATATGGAGTCATGTCATAGAAGTGGTTGAGCATAGACCATGCACGGGCATCGCAGAAACGACGGCCAGAGAAATCAGGCTTGGCATAAGCCATCTTCCAAGAGAAATCAGCATCCTTGCCCTGGAACCAGCCCTTGCTGCGAGCAAAAGAAACCACGTCCTTGGCAAACATCACGTTCTTCTTGTCCTTCATGTTGAACTTGCCGATGCGGCTCTGGTTGGCATGCGCACAGATGGCATCATCCGGAATGCGGAGAGCTACCCATACAGCACCCTTGGAACCGGCACCTTTACCCATCATCTCCATGATCCAAGCCTCGTTAGGATCGCAGATGGTAAAGGTTTCGCCTTCTGAATTATAACCATAGGTATTAGCAAGGGTGGTCATCACCTTGATAGCCTCGCGGGCAGTCTTACTGCGCTGGAGAGCTACATAGATGAGTGAACCATAGTCCATGATACCGGTAGAATCCACCATCTCCTCACGACCGCCATAGGTAGTCTCGCCGATGGTAACCTGCCATTCGTTGATATTGCCGATAACGCTATAGGTCTGGGCTGCCTCAGGAATCTCACCATGATACTTGTTGGTATCCCAGTCATAAATCTTGCGCATCTCGCCCTTGGCGTGCTTAGCCGCAGGATAATGACAGAGGTTCTGGAACATACCGTAGTCATCGGCACTATAAGAACACATCACGGAACCATCCACAGATGCCTTCTTGCCCACAATGAAGTTGCTGCAAGCCTCTGCCTCAGAGACGCAGCCCATCATAGCTACAGCCATCATGGCTGAAGCAAAAATCTTATTCATAAAATATACCTTTATTAATATACACCTAAATGCAATGTGGAGTTAGAAAAGTCTCCTAACTCCACAAAATTATTTCAGAAGAACAAAGAGAAAAGCATTTGAATTCTTCCCTCTTCCCTCTTCACTTAAATCACTCTTATTCGCAAGCCTTGAAGCTCATATCCAAGCCCTTTACACTATGTGTCAAGGCACCAACAGAGATGAAATCAACACCCTGCTCTGCATAGTCACGGATAGTATCGTAGGTGATACCGCCAGATGACTCTGTCTCATACTTGCCAGCAATGATATCTACAGCCTTCTTGGTATCAGGCACAGAGAAGTTGTCGAGCATGATACGGTTGACACCACCGTGCTTCAATACCTGATCGAGCTCATCAAAGCTGCGAACCTCGATTTCAATCTTCAGGTCGAGACCCTTCTCCTTGAGATAAGCATGGCAACGGTCGATAGCGTTGTCGATACCGCCAGCGAAGTCGATATGGTTGTCCTTGAGAAGAATCATATCGAAGAGACCGATACGATGGTTCATACCACCACCAATCTTCACAGCCTGCTTCTCCAACATACGGAGACCTGGAGTGGTCTTACGGGTGTCGAGGATGTGAGTCTTGGTACCTTCGAGGCGCTTAACATACTTAGCGGTCATGGTAGCAATACCACTCATACGCTGCATGATGTTGAGCATGAGACGCTCAGTCTGGAGCAGAGAACGGGTCTTTCCTTCAACAATCATGGCGATGTCGCCCTTCTTGACATGGGTACCGTCCTGCAGCAACACCTCCACCTTCATGGTAGGGTCAAAGCGGGCAAATACCTTCTTTGCCATTTCAACACCAGCCAAAACGCCATCTTCCTTGATGAGCAAATGACTCTTACCCATGGCGTCCTCTGGGATACAACACAAGGTTGTGTGGTCGCCGTCACCGATATCCTCAGCAAATGCCAAGTCTATCAACTTGTCTTCTAATTGATCTACGCTTAACATATTATAAATGTTTATTGTTTAATGTTTCATGTTTACTTTTTGGGGGGAAATTTCTTAATTATCAATTCTCTTCCCCTTCCAATAGGCACGTCGGATACCTTCCTCGTCTATGATGATTCGAATTTCACCGCCTAGCCATTCCGTCATCGGCAGTTCATCCCGAAATTCATAATAGTTGACTACCCTGCTATCTTCCAGTTCAACAACGGCCTGAAGAAGCTGGGTACCATCAGGAAGGCTAACGACATGCGCTCCACATCTTCTTGTTTCCATCAGCCTACTCTACCTTCATTTCTACCGGACGCAGCTGTTTCCCATTTGGAGAAGGAAGCGGCTGGTTGAGCATCGGTCTTGCTGAATGATCGATAGGAATAGGCTTCAGAGAATCTACCTTGGTACTGTCTTTAGAAGCAGAGTCCTTCGCCTTATCTTCCTTCTTGGCATGCATTCTGATGAGTCGGATATGCTCAAGGAACATCAGCTTGAGAGTAGATTCAGAAGTTTCATTCGTTGCGAAACCACCATCACTCAGCATAAAGTATCCCTTTACCTGCTTGATTCCAAGATTCTCATTATCCTTAATCTGCATAGAATAATGCTGGGAGCCGGAGATATGGATGATAGACTGAGCAACACTATCATTGGTGAATTCAACAGCCAACAAGGCGATACCATCACGAATACCATCCTGATAGATGAACTGGGAATCGAAATCCAGCATCAAGCAGTCGCCCTTATGGTAGGCGGTATCAGCTTCCATCTTAAAACTGAAGACATTATATGGCTGAATAGTACTGAAGACCATAGAACGGGCATAACTCCAGATATTAGCCGTATCACCAGTAGCTGACAAGGTGTTAAAATCTGCACCAGCATGGCTACTTCCACCAAGCGCTTCAGTCTCATTACCCAGACGGTCGGCCAAGTCTTTATAGACATCCTTCAACAGTTCCGTATGTCGCATGTAATAAACCATAGAGCTGTCAAACTCAGCTGACGTAACATCATGCTTCTTCAGAACCGCCTCACGATAGGTCAGACTCTCTCCCTTGTCGCTACCATCCTTGGTATGCGCCATGGACAGCGCCAAATGATAATCGTAAAGAATATCTGTCATCTGGCCCTTAGAAAGCACGTCACCAGGAAGCGACGGCTTACATGAAGCCATCATCTCCATCAGACATACGATACCAACCAGGAAACACAGATAGATGAATGATTTTTTCATAAGACTAATCCTCCTTGTTTTGAGCACTATACTCTTTAGCAACCTCTACATGATTCTTTTCTTCAGCAGTCATGTCCTGTTCTTCATCAGCAGACTTAGCTTTCTTCTTTCCATCTCCCAGACTTTCCAGTTCCTTACGGCAGAAAAGAAGCATAGAGATAATACCGACAGAGACACAGGCATCAGCCAGATTGAAAACAGGATCAAAAAAGACACCATGCTGACCTCCGAGGAAAGGCACCCATTCAGGCCAGGTATAGCTAAAGAATGGGAAGCGGAACATATCTACAACCTTACCCATCAGGAAAGGAGCATAACCATCGCCAAAAGGTACCTGATAAGATACATAATAAGGCGAAGCTGCTGTAAAGATGAGACCGTAGAACATGGAGTCGATGATATTACCGATGGCTCCGGTTGTGACCAGAGCTACCAGGATGATATACAGCTTCCGATGCTTTCCCGACTTGATGATGTGGCACAAATACCACAACAGAACACAGATGGCGGTGAGGCGCAGCATACTCAGCCAGAACTTGCCGATAAACGTCATGCCCCAGGCCATACCATTGTTCTCTATGAACTCTATAAAAAACCAATCTGTAACACGAACAGACTCGCCAAGGCAAAAATGGGTCTTGATGTACAACTTGATAATCTGATCGATAATCAAAAGTACAACCATCATTGCGGTGACGAGCCAGCCGATATGTAATTTACTATTTTTCTCCATTTATTAATGTTTTCTTGCTTCCTTGGAAGCTACACTCAATGTGGCATGAGGTACAGCACGCAATCGCTCCTTAGGAATCAGCTCACCTGTCTCGCGGTCAATACCGTAGGTCTTGTTCTCGATGCGAATCAACGCAGCCTCCAATCCCTTGATAAACTTCTGCTGGCGCTGAGCCATCTGGATGATTTCCTCCTTGCTCTGTGCCTCGCTTCCCTCCTCCAGGGCCTTGTAGGTTGGTGATGTATCTACCACATCATTACTATCAGAGTGATTAAGCTGAGCCATACAGTCTCTGTAGGTCTGCTTTGCCACCTTTAATTTCTCTTCAATGATAGCGCGGAACTCAGCGAGATCCTCATCGCTATAACGTGCTTTTTCGTTAGCCATAGATGTTCTTTTGTTAAAAGTTATTATTAATGTTGTCTAGCTATTAAGGTATTAGAAGTTAGAAGTAAGCAGTTTTGGTAAAACTCCAAACTCCCAACTTCTAACTCCTAGCTTATTTAATTCTTCTCTACAAGAATGTTCAACTTAAAGTCATCAAACTCGGTCTCAACACCTGCGTTGTCACCGATTTCGATGCTGTCTGCCAATACCTGGCCCTTGATGTAGTCGCCGAATGCCTCGATAGCTGCATTGGTCTCCTCGTTAGGAGCCACAGTTACGTTGATGCGGTCGGTAATCTCCAGACCTGTCTCCTTGCGGAGGTTCTGGATACGGTTGATCAGCTCACGAGCCATACCCTCCTTCTTCAATTCAGGAGTCAACTCTACCTCAAGCGCTACGGTCAGATTGCCCTCGTTAGATACGAGCCATCCTGGGATATCCTCAGAGATAATCTCCACGTCGGCTACCTCTACTACGGCTTCCTGTCCGTCAATATTCAATGTGATGTTGCCTGCCTTCTCGAAAGCAGCAATCTGGTCCTGATCGAGTGCTGACATCTGGGCTGCAACACCCTTCATCAGCTTGCCGAACTTCTTACCCATCACTCTGAAGTTACACTTCACCTTCTTAACGAGAATACCCTGACCCTCAATGAAGTTAACCTCCTTCACGTTCACCTCGTTCTTCAACAGACCAGCTACTGCCTCGATGTGTGCTTTCTGTACATCATCTACGGCAGGAATCATGATCTGCTGGAGAGGCTGACGAACCTTGATGTTCACCTTGCGGCGCAATGCCAATACCATGGAAGTAATCTTCTGGGCGATGGCCATACGCTCCTCCAGGTCGGCATCGATAGCAGCTTCATCAGCTACTGGGAACTTATCCAGGTGTACGCTCTCCAACTCGCCGCCCAAGTCGTGATACAACTCGTCTGCATAGAATGGAGCGAATGGAGCCAAGAGCTTAGCCACTGTCATCAAGCAGCTATAGAGAGTCTGGTAAGCGCTCAACTTGTCCTCACTCATCTCCTTACCCCAGAAACGTTTACGGTTCAGACGAACGTACCAGTTAGAGAGGTCATCGTTTACGAATGCATCGATGAGACGACCAGCACGGGTTGGATCATAGCCAGCCAACTCTCTGTCAACGCCCTTGATAAGAGTATTGAGTGAAGAGAGAATCCAGCGGTCAATCTCTGGTCGCTTCTCGAATGGCACCTGAGCAGCCTCTGCATCGAAACCATCTACATTAGCGTAGAGGGCGAAGAAGCTGTAGGTATTATATAATGTACCGAAGAACTTGCGACGGGTCTCATCCACGCCGTTAGGGTCGAACTTCAGGTTGTCCCAAGGCTCGCTGTTGGTCATCATATAGAAACGAACAGGATCGGCACCATACTTATCGATCATCTCGAATGGGTTAGTTACGTTACCCACGTGCTTACTCATCTTGTTACCCTTGGCATCAAGAACGAGACCAGAAGAGATTACATTCTTGAAGGCCACGCTGTCGAATACCATGGTAGCGATGGCATGCAGGGTGAAGAACCATCCACGGGTCTGATCCACACCCTCGTTGATGAAGTCAGCTGGATAGAACTTAGGAGGAATAGCATATCCCTCGTAGGTGCTGTGGATGAGTGCATCGCGGTCTGCCTCTGTGCCACGGGCCATCTCACCCTCGAATGGGTAGTGGAGCTGAGCGTAAGGCATTGAACCTGAATCGAACCATACGTCAATCAGGTCGCTCTCACGATACATTGGCTTGCCCTCCTCGTTAACCAATACAATCTTGTCAACATATGGACGGTGGAGGTCAATCTTATCATAGTTCTCCTGACTGTAGTCGCCAGGAACGAAACCATTCTCCTTCAATGGGTTGCTCTGCATGATGCCTGCAGCCACAGACTTCTCGATTTCAGCATACAGTTCCTCCAGGCTACCGATGCACTTCTCGCCACGGTTCTCGTCACGCCAGATTGGCAATGGAGTACCCCAGAAGCGGGAACGTGAAAGGTTCCAGTCGTTCAGGTTCTCGAGCCAGTTGCCGAAACGGCCTGTACCGGTGCTCTCTGGCTGCCAGTTGATGGTCTTGTTGAGTTCTACCATGCGCTCCTTGCGGGCGGTATCCTTGATGAACCAGCTATCCAATGGATAATAGAGGATAGGCTTGTCGGTACGCCAGCAGTGAGGATAGTTGTGCACGTGCTTCTCGCTCTTGAATGCCTTGCCCTCCTGCTTCAACTCGTAGCAGAGTACGATGTTCAGGTCTTCAGCCTTATCAGAAGCCTTCTTGTCCCAAACACCATCCACATTAAACTGTGGGTCGTAGGCATTCTTCACGTAGTCGCCTGCGTGATGAGCGTATGCCTCCTTGTTGACGCAAGCGTTCACGAAGTTGTCATCGAGGTCTTCGATGAGATAGAACTTACCCTGCAGGTCAACCATTGGGCGGGTCTCACCCTTCTTATTAATAAGGTAGAGCGCAGGGATGTTGGCATCCTTGGCTACCTTGGCATCATCGGCACCGAATGTAGGTGCGATGTGAACGATACCTGTACCGTCATCGGTAGTAACGTAGTCGCCGAGGATTACGCGGAAAGCCTCGCTGTCCATCTCTACGAACTTATCGCGACCATCCTCAGAAGCGAATACCTTCTCAGGATGAGCAGCTGCATACTCTGTTACGAAAGCTGGAGCAAAAGCATCTACCTTCTCGCATGGCTTTACCCATGGCAGGAGCTGCTCGTAGTGCATGCCTTCGAGGTCGGTACCCTTCATGTGGTCGATAATGCGCCATGGGCACTGCTTCTTCTCCTTGTCGAATGGAAGGAGATCGCCCTCCTTGCACTCCTGATCTGCCTTCAGATAAGAACCTACCAAAGCCTCAGCCATCACGAGTGTCATAGGCTCGCCATTGTAGAGGTTGTAGGTCTCGATAGCTACATAGTCAATCTTAGGACCCACACAGAGAGCCACGTTTGATGGCAAGGTCCAAGGTGTAGTGGTCCATGCGATGAAGTATGGCTTGCCCCACTTGGTCCACTCTGCTTTAGGATCCTTGATGAGGAACTGGGCTGTGGTGGTGAGGTCCTTTACATCGCGGTAGCAGCCAGGCTGGTTCAACTCGTGAGAACTCAAACCTGTACCTGCGCCTGGAGAGTATGGCTGGATGGTGTAACCCTTGTAGAGCAACCCCTTGTTGTAGAGCTGCTTGAGGAGCCACCAGAGAGTCTCGATATACTTGTTATCGTAGGTGATATAAGGATGGTCGAGATCTACGAAGTAACCCATCTTCTCGGTCAACTCGCGCCATTCGGCGGTGAACTTCATCACGTTCTCGCGGCACTTGTGGTTGTAATCCTCAGTAGAGATATACTTCTCAGAAGCCTTGTTGTCGATATCCTTCTTGGTGATGCCGAGTTCCTTCTCGACACCGAGTTCAACAGGGAGTCCGTGGGTATCCCATCCCGCCTTGCGGTGAACCTGGAAGCCCTTCATGGTCTTGTATCTGTTGAATGTATCCTTGATACTACGTGCCAACACGTGGTGAATACCCGGGTGGCCATTAGCTGATGGAGGTCCCTCGAAGAAGATAAACTGAGGGCAGCCTTCACGCTCGTCGATAGACTTGTGGAAGATATCGTTTTTCTCCCACGCTGCTAGTACGTCATTGTTTGTCTGAGTCAAATTCAGACCGTTGTGCTCGGCAAATTTCTTAGCCATATTATCAATTTAAATTTTATATTGTTTTTACTTTTGGGCGCAAAGTTACAAAAAAAATATGTTTTACCCAAAAATAGAAAGACTTTTTATATAATTATTTTATTATAAACGAAAAAGTTAGGAGTTGGAACAGCGCCCCGACTCCTAACTTTTTATTTCCCGTTTTATTAAAACTTCGCTGCCATGTATTATAAATTTTCCGCCTCCTGCAGCCAGATAGTGGATGCAGCATCGCTAGGCATGCGCCAGTCGCCACGAGGACTGAGGCTTACACTACCTACTTTCGGGCCGTCTGGCAGACAGCTGCGCTTGAACTGCTGGTTGAAGAAACGGCGCACGAAGGTCTTCAGCCACTTCTTGATGGTCTCCTCATCATAGGAATCAGGATCGTTGTCGCTGATTTTCACGCGCTCCAGCTCGGTATCGATAAATGCCTTCTTTGCCAGCATGTAGATCTTGGCTGGACGGAAACCGAAGCGAAGGAAGTAGTAGAGGAAGAAATCATGAAGTTCGTATGGTCCCACCAGGTCTTCGGTCTTCTGCTTGATATTACCGTTCTCATCTGCCGGAATCAGCTCAGGACTGATTGGTGTATCGATGATGTCGCGCAGGGTAATGCGGCTCTGCTCGTCTACCCCACTCTCGGCAACATGGTTTACGAGATAACGGATCAGGGTCTTTGGGATGCTGGCATTCACGCCATACATGCTCATGTGGTCGCCATTATAGGTAGCCCATCCCAAAGCCAGCTCAGAGAGGTCGCCGGTACCGATAACCATTCCTCCCATCTTATTTGCCAGGTCCATCAGGATCTGGGTACGTTCACGTGCCTGCGAATTTTCATAGGTTACATCATGCACGCTGGCATCATGACCGATGTCCTCGAAGTGCTGGGTTACCGCCTTGGCGATGCTGATTTCCTTGATGGTGATACCTAGGCTCTGCATCAGTGAGATGGCATTGTTGTAGGTTCTGTCCGTGGTTCCGAAACCAGGCATGGTGACGCCCACGATACCCTTGCGGTTCATCTTCAGCTTATCAAATGCCTTCACGCAGACGAGCAGTGCCAGCGTAGAATCCAGTCCGCCGCTGATACCCACCACTACGGTCTTGGCATGGGTATGGACGATGCGCTTGGCAAGTCCCATCAGCTGGATGTTGAATATCTCCTCGCAGGAGGCATTCATGTCGTTACTGGTAGGAATAAAAGGATGCGGATTCACCTCACGCTCCAGCACAAATTCACGCTCATTTTCGGTAGGATCTGCATCGATGTTGCGGATATTGAACTGTCCTCCGAGAACAGAATATTTGATGTTGCGCTGGGCATTCACATAGGTTGAATTTGTACGACGTTCCGAGCGGAGCTTCTCTACATCTACCTGCGAGATAACCATCTGAGGATCAAGAGAGAAACGTTCACTTTGTGAAAGTAAAACTCCATTCTCATAAATCAGGGCATTTCCACCATATACAACATCCTGTGTACTTTCCCCGAAACCGCAGGAACTATACACGTATCCGGTCATCGTGCGGGCGCTCTGCTGACTCAGAAGACTCTTCAGATAATTGTGCTTACCGATGAGTTCATCGCTGGCAGAGAGATTGAAGATAAGGTCAGCTCCAGCCAATGCCAACTTGTTGCTTGGAGGAGCAGGAGCCCATACATCCTCACAGATCTCCACGCCAAACTGCACGCCGTCGTAGGTCTGGAATATCTGCACATCCGGAGTCAGTTTCACCTTGTGTCCGGCATAGCGGATTTCGCAGTCTCTCAGGTCCTGAGCAGAGGCAAACCAGCGCTTCTCGTAGAACTCGCTGTAGTTAGGCAGATAGGTCTTAGGCACGACACCCAAAATCTGTCCGTGCTGGATGACGATACCGCAGTTGAGCAGCAGGTCACCAGCCACAATCGGTGCACCGACGATGGAGATGATATCTAGCTTGCGTGTGAAATCAAGCAGCATCATCACCGCCTGCTCCGATGTTTCCAGCAGCATCTGCTGGCGGAAAAGGTCCTGACAGGAATAGCCCGTAATGGACAGTTCCGGGAAAGTAATGATCTCTACACCCTTGCCTTCAGCCTGGGCTATCAGATCTTCTATCTGTTGAGCATTGAATACCACATCACCCACCTTGACAGATGGAATGGCACTCGCCACCTTGATAAATCCGTACTTCATAATAAATTACTTTATTGTTACCTGTGTAGCACCATAGCCGTATTCCTGGAAGGAAGCATCCTGGTAGCTGCAGCTCTTATAGCGATAGTTCAGCTCATGGATGAGAGCCTGGCGCAGTACGCCTTCGCCCTTGCCATGGATGAAGACAATCTTCTGTCCCTTCTTGTTCTTGTATTCATTCATCGTCTTCGTGAACACATCCATCTGATAATGAAGGATATCGGCCGAATTCATTCCAGCAGTTGTTTCAAGTACCTCGTCCGCATGAAGGTCTACTACGAGTGTGCCATCATCCTTCTTGCTCTTCTTCTTGCCGGTATTGGCAATCACCTTCTCGTCCTTGTACATCTGCTCCTTCAATCGTTTGGAGTCGATAACGAGCGGACGAGCCACCTCGTCATTCTCTACAATGGTGAAGAGATAGGCTGGAGTCTCGAAGAAATCATTCTCCTCGAAGAGATGAAGCTTGTAGAACTTCACTGGGTCCAGACGGAACTGTACGTCGGTAGCCGGCTTCAGGAGGAAAGGTTTCTCCTTCTTGTAGGCAATCATCTGGATGGCGATATGCTCCATTTCGTTCAGCGCCTCACGGCCGAACTCCTCGATGAAGAGCTTGGTATTTGGTTCGATTTCACCCTCAGCCTTCAAGGTCCAGGCATTGCCCTCTGCTACGAGATAAGTATAGTGCAGATAATAGTTGCTGTCGTTCACCATATAGGTCTCGAAACGGGTATTGGTAACCTCCTTGATATCGATAGGCACGAAGGCGAGATAGGCGCTCAGCTTGTTGCCACCCGTACGCTCCTGGATGTGCTTGACGAAGGTTACTTCCCTGTCAGCCGGATCATACTCTTCCTCCTCGATGTCGGTATCATGCTCATTGAGGATAGCCTTGATGCTTCGGCTGTCCTGATGCAGTTCCGTGTTGGCATGTTCTTCCGCCTTCTGCTTGGCATCCATCTTAGCCGAAATCATCTTACCCATGGCATAGTCGTCCTGCTCTACTACCACTACCTCGTTGATAGGCATAGGGATTTCAAATCCATCCTCGTCCTCTACCAGGACGATATTCTTACCCTGGAAGCCGGCAACCTTACCGCCACCCACTTCACTCAGGAATCTTACTTTATCTCCTTTTTTCATATCTGTTATTTTTTATATTCTTACTTACTATTGCGATATACGGGTCGTTGAAAGACCGGCGCTGACGACATACGGTTGCTAAAAAAACCGTATATGTTCTGCAAAGATACAAAAGATATTGCAAAATACTACCGTTTTTTATTATTTTTAATGTATGTAAGAAAATAATCTATGGGAAAGAGAGCAGTATTGAGATATTTTTTATATCTTTGCAAGAGATTTATCGACTCTTAAACAATTTAGATTATGATTACATTTCCTTGCGCCAAGATTAACCTTGGCTTAAATATAGTTAGCAAGCGGGCAGACGGTTATCACAACCTGGAAACCGTGTTCTACCCTATTCCGTTAACAGATGCGCTGGAAATCAAGCTCATGGGCGAAGAGTTTCCGAGCGATGTGCCCTGCGATCTCAAGATAACAGGTAATGCAGTAGATTGCGATGAGCAGAAGAATCTCGTGGTGAAGGCATATAATATGATTGCTGCCGACTTCAAGATTCCCCGCATACATGCCCATCTCGTGAAGCGTATTCCGTCTCAGGCTGGTATGGGTGGCGGTTCTTCTGATGCTGCCTACATGATTCGTCTGCTGGATGAGCGGTTCCGTCTCAATATCGGCAATTCCGAGATGGAGCGATATGCAGCCAAACTGGGTGCCGACTGTGCCTTCTTCATCTCTGCCAATCCGGAGGATGGAGATACTGCCTGCTACGCTGAGGGAATTGGCGATGTATTGATGCCATCGAGTGTTCCAAACGACAACATGAAGGGCTATTACATCGTTGTTGTGAAGCGTGATGACATTGCCGTGAGCACCAAGGATGCCTATGCAGCCATCACCCCTAAGCAACCAGCCAAGTGCTGTCGTGACATCGTACGTCAGCCTATCGAGACCTGGAAGGAAGAGCTTATCAATGATTTCGAGGCTCCTATCTTTGCGATGCATCCTGAGCTTGCCGAAATCAAGGAGAGCCTTTACAATCTCGGTGCCGTATACGCAGCAATGAGTGGCAGCGGAAGTGCCATCTTCGGCATCTTCAAGCATAAGCCAGCAAACATAGAGGAACAGTTCGAGGGAATGTTCTGCAAAGTATTGAAACTGTAGATTTAAAATATTAAGATGAACGAAGAAACACATCAGAAACTGATGACTATCAAGCGAAGCTTTCGCTTGCTGATGAATGGTCCGGGTTCGCAGTCGATGCGCGACAAGGGCTTGGGATATAAACTGAATTGGGGCGTGCCATTCTATGAGCTCAAGAAGATGGCGCAGGAATACGGCAAGGACTATGACCTCGCCATCGAACTCTGGAAGGAAGACATCCGAGAGTGCAAGATTCTGGCTACGCTCATCATGCCTGCCGACAAGATGCTTGCCGAGATCACGGATATCTGGATGGAACAGGTACAGAGCCAGGAGATGGCTGAGATGCTTGCCTTCAACCTGCTGCAGCATGTAGACTATGCGCCTGTGATTGCCTATCAATGGATAGCAAGCGACAAGCCATTCTATGAGATTGCCGGTTTCCAGCTCCTTGCCCGTCTCTTTGCAAATGGTCAGGAGCCTAACGAACGTGGCATCAATGAGTTCCTTGATCAGGCTGCCGTGGCTTTGCAGGGTGACAATATGGGCATCAAGCATGCTGCTGCCAATGCCGTCATGCGATTCTGTGACTTCGGAGAGGATTTCGAGAAGATTGCTCAGGGGGCACTCAAGGGAATCTTCGAGATATAGGAATATCCGAGAATAAGATTCTTTGAGATATAAGAATATCCCCCAAAGGTGATTCAAGACAGCCCACGACACGGCTGAAATTACATCCCGACGTAGCAACGACTACGTCACGACATACAAAAAAATACGTCCCGATGCAGTAAATGCTACGTCGGGACGTATTTTTATTGTCTATTCCATCAAAATTCCATACGTAATCACGCCTAGCGGATGCTCTGTGTAAATCTGTGAAATCTGTGGGACATTTTCTTAGCGGCCGAAAAACTTCTGGTATTCGTTTTCGAAATTAGGAGTAAAGACACCTTTTCCGATGTTTTCCTTGATTTCCTCCTTACTCCAGAATCTGCCACCAGCCAATTCTTCCTGGCTAGGCTTCACCTCACCGTCGTATACGCAGCGGTGAACGTATACCAATTCCTTTTCCCTCAGACTTTCAAAGACATAATGTCCCAAAGACTCCGGTTCGAAATCGGTGATACCCAGCTCTTCCCTTACTTCACGATGAAGCGCCTGATTCACGCTTTCACCTAAATCTATATGTCCACCGCAGGCAGTATCCCACTTATCCGGCTGGATATCCTTCCATGCCGGACGATGCTGGAGATACAGTTCTCCCTTGCTGTTGAATACATGCAGATGAACCACCGGATGCAATATCTTGCTTCCGTCATGGGCATGTCCCCGGGTGATGGCACCCAGGATATTGCCCATTTCATCTACTATCGGAAATTCCTCGTTCTTATTGTCTGTCATCATTTCTTATTACAAAGTTCCGTATTCGTCTGAATAACGAAGCATCTGGTCGGTATAACTCTCCTCGTAATCCAATAAAACATCTGTAGGAGTACCCTCCTCATCATATTGCAGCGTCATCTTCGGATTGATGAAGCCCTTGTATGGGGCGAGATTCAGCTTCTTGTATCTTGCCAGTATCTCACGATGCAAATCCGGGTCGATGTTCACGGCATACTTCTCTACCAGCTGTCGGGCAGCCTCATAATCGCCCTCGCTCTTGATGCGCTGAATCTCGGCAAGCAGTTCACCGAAGAGATGGCGGAGCTTCTCGTAATCATTCACCTTCACATAGGTACGGGTAGAGATGATATTGCCCTCTGCATCCTTCAGCGCATCCTCTGCAGAAGCATAGCTCACTTCTTCCTGAACAAGTTCCACGGCTCCCTCTGCATGTTCCAGCGTCCACCAGGCGATGAGGGCACGGTTTCTCATGTGCGCCTCCTCTATCTTGTCGCCCTCCTTGATGCGGATGGTCTGGGTGAGCAGTCCGTTCATCAGATAGCTGTAATACTGAGCCTTATACGCCTCGTCATTAGGTGTCAGACCGAGTTCTACCAGCTTATGATCGGCTACATAATAGAGTCCGAAGAGGTCGGCACGGGCTTCTTCTATGGTGTTGCCGTAAGCCTTCAGAGCATCCGGGTCTGTGGTAGGAAGCAATTGTCCGCTACCATGTCCCAAGCATTCATGCAGGTCGGTATGCAGGTCATCAGTGATGTCGGCATACTGGTTCATCAGCGCTACGGTCTCCTCATCGATGACGAATTCATCTCTGAATCCGTTGCCCTGTGCAGCCTTGTTGTAAGCATCAGTCAGGTTGCCAATGGTAACGCTCTTGGAGCCATGTTCCTGACGGATCCAGTTGGAGTTAGGCAGGTTGATGCCGATGGCAGAAGCCGGATATTCCTCACCGCCCAGCATGGCAGCACAGATGACGTTGGCTGTAACTCCCTTCACTTCCGGCTTGCGGAAACGGGGATCTACAGGCGAATGGTCCTCAAACCACTGTGCGTTCTGGCTGATGGTCTGGGTGCGCTTGGTAGCCTCCAGATCCTTATATTCCACGATACCTTCCCATGTACCTTTCATACCGAGAGGGTCACCGTATACTTCGATGAATCCATTGATGAAATCCACCAGGCCTTCATGCTGTTCCACCCATGCGATGCTGTATCGGTCGAAATCCTCCAGGCTACCGGTGCGGTAGAACTTCACCAGCAGGTCGATGACATGCTTCTGTCCTTCGTTCTCGGCATACTTCTGCGCCTTGAGCAGCCAGGACACGATTTCGCGGATGGTCTCACCATAGAGTCCATCTTCCTTCCATGTCAGTTCCACTACTTCATTGTTGCGCTTGGTCAGTTTGGAGTTGAGTCCGTATGAAGGAGGGGTCGGATTGTCCGTGTTCTTCATCTTGGCATAGAATCTCTCTACCTCCTCCTGCGTCACATCCTCGTAGAAGTTGCAGGCAGATGTCAGCACCAGGTCTTCCCCATCCGTCTGGTTCACGCGCTTAGGCATCACCTCGGGGTCGAAGAGGATGGATTCCAGCTGTCTCATGAGGTCTTCCTTGGTTTCTCCCCTCTTGATGGGCAGGAGTTCTTCCCCTATGTTTTCCAGCAGATGATAGAAGTATTCCTCGGAGAATCCCGGCTTGAATTTTTCACAACCATAATGGTGATGAATGCCACTGGCAAACCAGATGCGCTTCAGGTAGACTTCGAATGCCTTGAATTCCTCGCATTCTCTGTCGCCTTCATAGTGCAGATAAACGGTTTCCAGTGTTTTTCTGATGCGAAGATTGTACTTTCCCTGCTGGTCGAACGTGATATCTCGTCCCATCAGGGTAGCCTTAGCCAAACAGAAAATATACAGTTTCTGGTTGAGCGATAAGTCCTCAAATCCCTTCAGCTCATAGCGGAGCATCTGGATGTCGGCGAATCGCTCATTCGTGTTCACATTACATTTTGCCATGTTATCATTGTTTGTTTCTACCGCAAAAGTACGACAATTATTTTATATTTCAAACTTTTTTGGCTACTTTTCTTACTTTTAAGTGTAGAAAATGACTATTCTCCCGATTTTTTAGTAACTTTGCAGGAATATCGAACAAAAAAGTAGAAAATAAGAAGAAAATGCAAATCCACGAGATATTAAAGACATACTTCGGTTACGACTCGTTCCGTCCCAATCAGGAAGCCATCATCCAGGAGGTGATGCAGGGGCACGACTGTCTGGTGCTGATGCCTACGGGCGGCGGCAAGAGTCTGTGCTATCAGGTGCCGGCGCTGGCGATGGAGGGAACGGCAGTGGTCATCTCTCCGCTCATCAGTCTGATGCATGATCAGGTTGAGGCGCTCAAGGCGAACGGTATTCCTGCCGAGGCTCTGAACAGCGGCAATGATGCTACCGATGAAGTCATCATCCGCCGTCGCTGCGAAGCTGGCGATCTGAAGCTGCTGTATGTATCACCCGAGAAGCTGATCAGCGAGATTCCTTTCCTCTTCAGCAACATCAGGATATCGCTCTTTGCGGTAGACGAGGCGCATTGCATCAGCCAGTGGGGGCATGATTTCCGTCCGGAGTACAACCAGCTGGGTCTGCTCCACGAGAAGTTCCCCAACGTCCCGGTGATGGCGCTCACGGCTACAGCCGATAAGATTACGCGCCAGGACATCATCCAGCAGCTGCATCTCAACGGTCAGACGTTCGTCAGCAGCTTCGACCGTCCTAACCTCAGTCTCTCCGTCCGTCAGGAGAGCACGAAGAAGGAGAAGCTGAAGTTCATCTACCGCTTCATCCAGAGCCATCGGGGCGATGCGGGTATTATCTATTGCCTGTCCCGCAAGAACACGGAGATGGTGGCAGAGGCACTGAAGGAACACGGTATCAATGCCGAGGCCTATCATGCCGGACTCTCCAGCGTGCAGCGTGCATCGGTACAAGAGCGCTTCAAGATGGACCAGATTGATGTGGTATGTGCCACCATCGCCTTCGGAATGGGCATCGACAAGGGCAATGTGAGATGGGTGATTCATTACAACATGCCGAAGAGCATCGAGAGTTTCTATCAGGAGATAGGACGTGCCGGACGAGACGGCGATCCTGCCGATACCATTCTCTTCTATTCGATGGGCGACATCATCACCCTGCGCTCGTTCTGCGAGGAGAGCGGACAGCGGACGGTGAACCTGGAGAAGCTGCGAAGAATGGAGGAATATGCCGAATCACGTGTGTGCCGCCGCCGCATTCTCCTGAATTACTTCGGAGAGACATCGGCAAAGGACTGCGGTCACTGCGATGTTTGCAACAATCCTCCGCGCACTTTCGACGGTACGGTACTCACGCAGAAGGCGCTCAGTGCCATGGTGAGAGCCAGCGAGAAGATTGCCGTGGGCACATGTATCGAGATTCTCAGGGGCATGCAGACGCCTGCCGTTGTCAGGAATCATTATAATGAGCTGAAGACGTTTGGCGTGGGCAAGGACGTGAGCGTGCGCGACTGGCAGGCTTATCTGCTGCAGATGTTGCAGATGGGTTTCTTCGAGGTGGCGTATAATGCGCATAACCAGATGAAGGTTACGCCATTGGGATGGAAGGTTCTCAAGGGCGAGCATCATGTTTCTCTGGCAATCATGGAGAATGAAGAGCGGTCAACTCGTCCGCAAAAAGCCAATAGGTCAGCACGCGGCAACAGCATCCCTGTGGTTCATGCCGAGCGTGTTGTTTTCCTAGAAGAAATGTCGGGTGCAGAAGACAAGAATCTCTTTGAATATCTGCGCAAGATCAGGAAGAATCTAGCTGACGAGCAGGGTTATCCGCCATACATCGTCCTTTCCGACAAGAGTCTGCATGAGTTGACCAGGATGAAGCCAACCACCCTTGATGCCTTCGGTCTCATCAGCGGCATCGGTGAGTTCAAGGTGAAGAAGTATGGTGAAACATTCATCAAGGCTATCAGGAAATATACGGGAAGTTAGGAGTAAATTCATTCTCACACATAAGAAAAAAAAGAGGTAATCCATTCATCTGGGTTACCTCTTTTTTTATAATGAAATTGGAAGGAAACTTAGTTATTCACGCTACCTCCCACAATATCAAGCAATTCATTGGTAATGGCCTGTTGACGACTCTTGTTGTACTGCAAGTTGAGCTCACGAAGCAGTTCGTCGGCATTATCCGTAGCGGTCTGCATGGCAACCATGCGGGCAGCATGCTCACTCGCCTGACTATCCAGCAAGGCTGTGAAGAGCATGAGATGCAGCTGCTTAGGAATCAATACACCGAGAACAGTCTCCAAGTCTGGCTCCACGATGAAGTCATCGTTCAGAGGATGAGCCTCTGCCGACTTTCTTTCATTCTCCTCAGCCTGTTTCTTGCGTAGATACTCCTGCGCCTTAGCTGTAGCCACATTAGAGGTGAGATCTCTGTCGTTATCCCCTCCTATTGCCTCTGTGCTGAGGTCGATAGGCAGGAAGGTCTTGCGGGTCAGAATCTGCGAGCCGGCACTCTTGAAGTGGTGATAAATCATCTCCACCTTGTCGAGTTCGCCAGCCGCATACTGCTTGGCAAGATTACGGGCGATGTCGGCACATGCGCTTGAATTAGGATGATCGGCAAGATCCATGAAGTTGCCGCCAATCTTGAGTCCCAGCTTCTGTGCTTTCTCAGCCACCTTTCTTCCGATAGGATAAACCGTGATGTCGTCAATGCCCTGAGCCTTATACTCGTCGACCGTATGCATCATCATCTTGATGACGTTGGAATTGAATCCACCGCACAAGCTGCTGTTGGAACTGTAAACCACGAGAGCCACTCGCTTGGTTTCCTTGTGCTCCACCTGCAACTCATGGTCCACATTCGGAGTACTCACCAGGAAGCTCTTGAGGATATGTTCCAGCATATTCTCGTAAGGCAGCATGTTCTGTATAGCCACCTGTGCATGATGCAATTTGCTCGAAGCCACCATCTTCATGGCACTCGTAATCTTACGTGTACTGTTGACGCTGGCGATGCGAGTCTTAATCTCTTTTAACGACGGCATAGGCTATTACGCTTTATATTGTCCTGCAACATTAGCCATGGTCTCCTCGACTGCCTTAATGGCCTCGTCGGTGAGCTTACCATCGCCTAAAGTCTGAATCACATCGGCGTGCTGGCTGCGCATAGCGTCGAGGAACAGATCCTGGCACTCGCGAACCTTGTCCATTGGTACATCGTGCATCAATCCGTGCACACCGCAATAGAGGATAGCTACCTGCTCGCCTACCGGCATTGGGCGGTACTGAGGCTGAACCAGCAACTGGTCGTTCTTGCGACCACGGTCCAGTGTCATCGCTGTTACGGCATCCATATCGCTTGAGAACTTGGAGAAGGCCTCCAGCTCACGATACTGAGCCATATCAATCTTCAGTGTACCAGCCACCTTCTTCATACTCTTGATCTGGGCAGAACCACCTACACGGGATACAGAGATACCTACGTTGATAGCTGGACGGAAGCCCTGGTTGAAGAGGTCGGTCTCAAGGAAGATCTGACCGTCGGTGATGGAGATCACGTTGGTTGGGATGTATGCTGATACGTCACCAGCCTGTGTCTCGATGATAGGGAGGGCTGTCAAGGAACCGCCACCCTTTACCTTGCCCTTCATGCACTCAGGCAGGTCGTTCATCTGCTCTGCTACCTCCTGCTGGTCGTTGATACGAGCTGCACGCTCCAACAGACGAGAGTGGAGATAGAAGACATCTCCAGGGTAAGCCTCACGTCCTGATGGACGGCGGAGGATCAGGGATACCTCACGATAAGCCACAGCCTGCTTACTCAGGTCATCGTATACGACGAGAGCAGAGAAACCGCGGTCGCGGAAATACTCACCGATGGCTGCACCGGCAAATGGTGCATAGTACTGCATCGCAGCTGGATCAGCAGCGGTAGCACTGACGATGATGGTATATGGCAGAGCGCCATGTTCCTTGAGGTTCTGTACCAATGCTGCAACGGTAGAAGCTTTCTGACCGATGGCTACATAGATACAATATACTGGCTTGCCTGCCTCGTAGAAGCTCTTCTGATTGATGATGGTATCCACTGCGATGGCAGTCTTACCGGTCTGGCGGTCGCCGATGATCAACTCACGCTGTCCACGACCGATAGGAATCATAGAGTCTACAGCCTTCAAACCTGTCTGAAGTGGTTCCTTCACTGGCTGGCGATAGATAACACCAGGGGCCTTGCGGTCCAATGGCATTTCGAAGGCATCAGTAAGGTCGATGTCACCGAGTCCGTCGATAGCCTGTCCCAGAGGGTTAACGACACGTCCGAGGAAGTTGTCGTTCACGCGGATGGAAGCGATACGGTGTGTACGCTTCACGCTCTGTCCCTCCTTGATGCCAGCAGTAGGACCTAAGAGGACACAACCTACATTGTCTTCCTCCAAGTTCATGACAATCGCCATAGTGCCGTTCTCGAACTCAAGAAGTTCGTTAGCCTCTGCGTTGCGGAGACCGTAGATACGTGCCACACCATCGCTGACGGTGAGAACAGTACCGACCTCATCAAACTTTTCAGAGCTATTCACCTCCTGCAGTTGCTGCTGAAGAACTTCAGACACTTCACTTGGTTTAATTTTATCTGACATTGTTTTATACTTTGAAAATTGAACTTTGAGATTTGAACTTTATGATTACCTTTCAAGGGTATCATTCATTCCATCCCTTTTCGTTTTACTTTTTGAGCTGTGTCAGAATGTTGTTGAGCTTAGTCTTTACGCTCGCATCCATTCTGTAAGTATCATACTCAAGGATGAAACCACCGATGATATCAGGGTTCACCTCAGTCTTGAACTCCACAGTACCTTGCGTTCTCTGCTCCACCATCTTGCGCATCTTATCCTCAGTAGAGGCGTCAACGGCAGTGGCGGTGATCAGCTTACCGCGGATGATGTTCTTCTGTTTCCTGTAAAGAGTGATATACGAAGCAGCCATGAATTGCAGGGTGCTCTCCCTATCCTCCTTCAGAACGAGTGCGATGAACTTCTTGCTCAGCTCCGATGGGTTGTTGCCCAGGGCTGTGGTGAGAAGCGCCTGCTTCTTGTCTTTAGAGAGCATAGGGTTGTCTATCGTAAATCTCAGTTCAGGCACGTCGATGTAGCTCTTGTAGAGCGTCTGCATCTCCTGGTACACCTGATCTTCGAGCTTCATGCCGAGTGCAGCCTTGATGAGGGCACGGGCATAACGCACCGATATTACACCTATATCCATAAGCTTTACTATTTGTTGTCAGAAGAAACCTCGTCCAGCAGTCGATTTATCATATCCATCTGTGCCTTGTCGTCAGAGAGCTTAGCCTTGAGCACCTTCTCAGCAATCTGAACAGAGAGTTCAGCCACCTGACCGCGGATTTCGCGGATGGCGTTCTGCTTCTCCGATTCAATCTGTGCCTTGGCGTCAGAGAGGAGACGAGCGCCCTCTTCGCGAGCCTTGTCCTGTGCTTTCTCTACGATGGCATCGCGTGTTTCGGCAGCCTCTCTGAGGATGGCAGCCTGCTTCTCGCGAGCTTCCTGCAAGATGGATTCACCTTCTTTTTGGATATTGGCAAGCTTCTCGTTGGCCTCGTGAGCTTTCTTCAGGCTCTCGTCGATGAAGGCCTTGCGATCGGTCACCATCTTGACGATGGCTCCGAAACCAGCCTTTCTCAAGATGACGAAGACAATCAGAAAAACGACTGTCATCCAGAAAAGCAAACCGCTATCAGGAATCAATAAATCCATATATACTGGTTAAAGTTTTACTTAAACGTTTTTATTTTAACTAACTCTAGAATAGTCTCTATCCTACCCCGGCTTCAGAACCCGGCAGAAACTCTGGAGGATATCCTTGATCCGGGGCTGATGATAGTGACATATGAGATGATTACATAACGATTGCCAAGATGGCGATGATGACAGCGAAGAACGCAACACCCTCAACCAACGCAGCTGCGATAATCATAGAAGAACGGAGGTCGCCCATCTTCTCTGGCTGGCGTGCCATAGCATCCATAGCCTGGCCACCAATGCGACCGATACCAATACCTGCGCCAATAGCGGCCAAACCTGCACCTACTGCGGCACCCAACTTTGCAATCTCTGCTGCTAATAAAAGTGATAACATAATCTTATAATTTAAGTTGTTAATATTTTCTTTATTTATTGTCTAATTGTATTTTTGCCTCTACATCAAATCATAAAGTTGAAAGTTCAAACTTCAAAGTTCAATGTATTAAGCAACCTCTGGCTCAGCCTCATGAGACTTTACATGAGCCAGCGAGATGAATACTGCACTCAGCATGGTGAATACCAATGCCTGAATGTAGCTTACCAATACTTCGAGGAGCATCATGAAGACACTCATCGCAATACTTACTACTGTCATACCCGTACCTGCCACATAGTTGGCGATAGCATTCTCACTGATGTTGAACATGATGAAAATGATAGCCGCAAACGAAAGTGCGATGGCGTGACCCGCCATCATGTTGGCGAAGAGTCGGATAATCAAAGCCAACGGTTTCGTGAAGATACCGAAAAGCTCAATGAATGGCATCAATGGCACTGGAACCTTCAGCCAGGTTGGTACTTCTGGCCAGAAGATGTCCTTCCAGTATTCCTTCGTACCGGTGAAGTTGGTGATCAGGAAGGTCGTCACACCGAAGAATGCGGTGCAGGCGATATTACCTGTCAGGTTACCACCACCTGGAGGGAATGGTACGATACCCATGATGTTGGCCACGAAGATGAAGAAGAAGCAAGTAAGCAGCCATGGTGCATACTTAGGGGCTTCCTTACCCAGTGTAGCCTTGATCACATCGTTATATACCGACATGACGAACATGTGCATCAGTCCAGTAAATCCCTTTGGTGCAGGGTCATCCACCTTATGCTTCCTGCACCAGCTGGCTGGTATCAGGATGCAGAACAACAGGATGATAGCATCGATGAAGAGCACGCAAACGGTCTTCGTGATGGAGATGTCGAGAGGACGAACCTCCTGACCTCCCACCTTCTCTACTATCTTGTTGGGATTCGTCTGTGCATCACCGTTCTTGATGACGAGGTTGAATGGTCCCGGACGGTCTCCGTTGGCATCCTTCTCTTCCGAGAATTGGCTGCTGCAGAAGACGTGCCAGCCCGTTGAACTCTTCACGATGATAGGCAGATGAATCACTACGGGATGATCTCCCACCTTAGTGATATGCCATTCATAAGAATCCTTGATATGACCCCACAATATCTCTTTCACGTCGATGTTTTCCTTGGCCGATACCTGCACAGGTACCAGCGTGAAGAGCAGCATCGCCATCAAGAGGAATTGCTTGAGATGTTTCATATTCTTTAATTCTTACTTTGTTATTAATTTATTTATCTGGGAGCCGCATCATGAAAGGCGGCTCTTTTTCTCTACCCGAGCGAAGTAGATGCAGTCGAACACGAGAAGCACTACATAGAACAGGGCGAAGATGGCAGTGAATCCCAGGATGTTCTGCTTGTCGCATACCAGCACGTAGATGAGGAACACCAGTGTACCGGCCATCAGCTTCAAGACCAATGCCGCCAGATAGAACTTGGCGAGATTGGCGGGAGATGATTTAGCCACAGCCTTCCAGGCTTCACCATAAGCAGTACTTGCAACGAGCGAGAATATCGCACTCACTATCAGCGGATTAACAACCCGTGGCAGAATATCATCGCATAAGGCAGAAACCCTACAGGCAAAGAGGATGGCAAGAGCCACGAGAGCTGTGAGCCACAGAGAAATCTGCTTATACCTGATGCTCGCCTGCCTGATAGTCTGCAAGCGCAACTTTTCATCTTTTTCCATTATCTAATAATTAATCACTAAAAATTAATCACTTATCTAAACTTCTACGCAAAGGCTTACTTCGTTTTTCTTACATTCCACGAATCCGCCCTTGATGTTCATAGCCTGCTTGCCTTCCTTGGTGGTATACTCTACCTTGCCCTCTTCGAGCGAAGAGATGATTGGCGCGTGGTCTTTGAGAATCTCGAACGAGCCGATGGTTCCCGGAACCAGTACGCTCTCCACTTCACCCTGGAAGACTACTTTCTCAGGAGATACTATCTTTAGCTGTAACATAATCTTTAACTTTGAATTTTGAACTTTGAACTACGAACTTTGAACTTTGAACTTTGAACTTTGAACTTTATGATTAGCAAAGCTATTGAATTCTTCACTCTTCATTCTTCGTTCTTCACTCTTCATTCTTCGTTCTTCGTTCTTCACTCTTCACTAAAGACTACGCCTGTGCTGCTGCGAGCAACTGCTTAGCCTTCTCCTTCGCATCCTCGATAGTACCTACGTTGAGGAATGCCTGCTCTGGCAGGTCGTCTACCTCGCCGTCAAGGATGGCATTGAAGCCCTTGATAGTCTCTTCGATAGGAACCATCACACCCTTCAGACCGGTGAACTGCTCGGCTACGGTGAATGGCTGACTCAGGAAACGCTGTACACGGCGTGCACGGTTCACGGTCAACTTATCCTCATCCGAAAGCTCATCCATACCGAGGATGGCGATGATATCCTGCAACTCGTTGTAACGCTGCAGCAACTGCTTTACTCGCTGTGCACAATCGTAGTGAGCCTTGCCCACAATCAGTGGGTCGAGGATACGAGAGGTTGAACCCAGTGGGTCTACAGCAGGATAGATACCGAGAGAGGCAATCTTACGCGAAAGCTCTGTGGTAGCATCCAGGTGGGTAAAGGTGGTAGCTGGAGCAGGGTCGGTCAAGTCGTCGGCAGGAACGTATACAGCCTGCACGGAAGTGATGGAACCGTTCTTGGTAGAAGTGATTCGCTCCTGCATGGCACCCATCTCAGAAGCCAGAGTAGGCTGATAACCTACGGCTGATGGCATACGGCCGAGCAACGCAGAAACCTCAGAACCTGCCTGGGTGAAACGGAAGATGTTGTCGATGAAGAACATGATATCTGCTGCCTCACCGTCCTTGCCTCCGTGGTCACGGAACTCCTCGGCAACGGTCAGTCCGGAAAGCGCAACTGAAGCACGTGCCCCAGGTGGCTCGTTCATCTGTCCGTATACCAGGGTAGCCTGACTCTTTGCCAGCTCCTCAGGGTCTACGAGAGAAAGATCCCACTTACCTTCGTCCATTGCCTTTCTGAACTTCTCACCATACTTGATAACGCCAGACTCGAGCATGTCTCGAATCAAGTCGTTACCCTCACGGGTACGCTCACCTACACCTGCGAATACAGAGTATCCGTTGTGTCCCTTGGCAATGTTGTTGATCAACTCCATGATGAGCACCGTCTTACCTACACCGGCACCACCGAAAAGACCAATCTTACCACCCTTCATGTAAGGCTCGAGCAGGTCGATGACCTTGATACCGGTAGCAAGCATCTCCTTGTGGGTTGACAGTTCGTCAAACTTAGGAGCTTCGCGGTGGATAGGATAAGCGCCCTTCATGTCCAATTCTTTCATACCATCAATAGGCTGTCCGATGACATTCATCATACGGCCCTTGATCTGCTCACCTGCCGGCATGACGATAGGATTGCCTGTAGAGACAACCTCCAAGCCACGCTGCAAGCCGTCGGTGTTGTCCATAGCAACGCAGCGAACTGTGTCCTCACCGATGTGCTGCTGCACCTCGATGATCAGTTCGCGTCCGTCTGGGCGTTTCACCTTCAGAGCTTCGTAGATCTTAGGAAGCACCTTCTCAGGATTCTCGCCCTTGGTATCGAAGTAAACGTCGATAACAGGACCGATAATCTGCGAGATGCGTCCGTTAATTTGTGACATAAGCTTATTAATTTAAAGATTATTTTTTATATTATTTTTCTATTGTTCTATTCGCTCGAAATCAGGAATAGGAGTTGTTTCAGCTTCTTTCTTGACCAAGTAGATAGTGGGAATCTGCCATGCGGCTTCGCCCCTGTTTTGCCCGGGAACTGACGAACCTCGCCCATGGCTCCGCTCTCTCAATTCCCGGCGGCAAAAGTAACAATAATTTATGAAAACCGCAAATCTTTTTGTGGTTTTATACGGTTTTTATACCTTATTAAAACACATTTGTACCGTTTAAGACAATTTTCAATTTGAGAATCCTTCTTTCGGACACCCAACCGCCTTTTCGCGATACTCAACCCGTCTCTTTTAGATACTCAACTCGTCGAGAACCTTGATGAGCTTGCGGTCGAACGGCTTGTCTGAACGGATGGCCTCTGAAAGCGGTACGTATACCACCTCGTTGTTGCGCACACCGATCATCACGTTGCGCTGACCCTGCATAATTGCCTCGATGGCACCGCAACCGGTACGGCTGGCAAGGATGCGGTCACGGGCTGATGGACGGCCGCCACGCTGCAGGTGACCCAGGATAGATACACGCACGTCGAACTCAGGGAACTCCTTGCGTACACGGTCTGCATAATAGAGCGCACCACACTTAGGACTCTCTGACACGATGACGATACAGCTCTTCTTTGACTTGCGGATACCACGCTCCATGAACTGTGCCAACTGGTCTACGTCGGTAGAGTCCTCTGGGATGATGGCAGCCTCTGCACCGCTGGCGATGGCTGAGTTCTGAGCCAGGAAGCCGGCATCTCGTCCCATCACTTCGATGAAGAAGATACGCTCGTGGCTCTGTGCAGTATCACGGATACGGTCCACGCACTCTACGATGGTGTTCATGGTTGTATCATATCCGATGGTATTGTCAGTGCCGTAGAGGTCGTTGTCGATGGTACCAGGCAATCCGATACAGCAGATATCAAACTCACTTGCGAAATTCATCGCTCCGGTAAGCGAACCGTTACCTCCGATGACAACGAGTGCATCTATTTCCTCTTTCTGGATATTCTCAAAAGCCTTCTGGCGTCCTTCCTCGGTCATGAACTCCTTGGAACGGGCTGTCTTCAGCATCGTACCTCCGGTACCGATGATACCGCTGACGTTCTCTGTAGTGAATGGTACGATTTCATCATTGATGAGACCGTCATAGCCACGGTAAATACCCTTCACGTTGAATCCGTTGTAGATAGCCGAACGGGTCACAGCACGGATTGCTGCGTTCATACCTGGAGCATCACCTCCAGAAGTCAAAATTCCTATAGTCTTAATCTTTGCCATAACTATATTACCTTATTATATATATATGATAAATTTATTAATAGTTTATTTTTTCAGTTTTTCTCTTAGATCCAATTGTCCTTTTCATCTTCGGGATGCGTGTTTCCATCCCCTATTTCTTCTTCAGATATGGTTTTTAAATCATCAGGTACATGGTTCCGCCCATCAGGGTATGGGAGAGCCAGAGGATAGCGAGGCCTGCCACGCCACCCACGAGAGCCTTCCAGCCGATGTTGCGGAAGAACCATCCCATGTGCATGTGTTCCATCTTCATCAGGGCAAGGCCGCTGATGGTTCCGATGCCCAAAACGTTGCCGCCTGCCATCACGCAGTAGGCTACTACCTGCCAGTAGAGTCCGTTGGTGCTGTAGTCTGGATCCAGAACCATGGATGGGTCGCCCAGTCCCACTACGTCGTGCAGTGAGAAAAAGTTCATGGCGGTGGCAAAGTTGTCGAGCACGGTACTCAATACGCCTGCAGCAATGCCGTGCAGCCATACGTTAGGGCGCTCCTCTCCCCCGCCCAGCAGGTTCATCAGGTCGTCGAAGGCGCCTGATTCCTTCACTACGCCAACAGCCATTATCATTCCCATCACGAAGAGAATCATCTGTATCACGCCATATTGCAGCACTCTAGGGGTGCGACGTTCCACCATCGCATCCATGTTCATGAGCTTGCGGTTGAAGATTTCGTTCACAATCCACAGGATGCTGAGCACGCACAATGCGCCCAGGAACGGACTGAGCTTGGTGATGCTATGGAATGTAGGGATAAACCAGAGTCCGCCGATACCCACGAAGAGCATCAGCTGTCTCTGCCATGCGTTGAGTCTTGTATCATCGCCTCTGAAAGGCATCACGATCCATTCGCTGTCTACCCTCTCCGGCAGCATGCGCATCATCATCGCCGTCGGGACGAGCCAGGCAGCGAGACAAGGGAGAAGCAGGGAGAAAGAGAAGACGGTGGCTGTGACGGCTCCGGAATTCCAGAGCACCAGTCCTTCAGGATTACCTATCACGGTGAGTGCTCCGCCACAGTTGGCAGCCAAAAGAATGGCACTGCCATAGATCATTCTCTGGCGGCGGCTAGGTATGATGGCGTGCATCATAGTAAGCATCATCACGGTAGTGGTCAGGTTATCGAGGTTGATTGAAATCAGGAAAGTAACGATGGCGAGCGTCCATAGCATCTTCTTGCTGCTGCGGGTGCGCAACAGCTGTCTTACGAAGTCGAAGCAGCCATTGTTGTTGAGAATCTCCACGATGGTCATCGTAGCCAGCAGGAACAGCACGATTTCAGCTGCCCTGCCCACCCAAGGGAGGAAGATGTTGCGGGAGATGTAGTACTTGACAGTAGTGCTGGTGGAATCGGCGTCTCCAAGATGGAGGAACCTGGAATAGTCAGCCAGATGCTCGCTGGTAACGAAGTCCATACCAAAGCACACATATAGCACCCATCCCACCGTTCCGGCAAAGATAGCCACGGCAGCACGGTTCACCTTGGTCACGTTCTCAGTTGCGATGAGCACGTAGGCAAGCACTAATATGGTAAGGATGACCAGCGTCATATTCTCTACTGTTAAATCATTATTTTCATAATTACTAATTCAATGGCAAAGGTAACAAATTATTTGATATAACAAGCATTTCGAATCTTTTTTTTAATGTATTTAACGCAAATTTCATATAAATGAAACAAAAAGCCGACTGTGTGCGCACAAAATGAAAGTAATCATTAATAGATGTATACATTATTTATAGTTAACGGCTCCATAAGGAAGAAAACAGGCGAAAGGCATCCGGCAGAGAGGGAAAGAGAGCCTTTTTAGTTAAATATCATTAACAGAAGAAAGAAAAGTGGAGATAAACGCTTGTAAATCAAAGAAAATGAGTAATTTTGCAGCCGTTTTATATAATTCACATAAAGTCAAACTTTATTAAATTTAAATTTTTAATTAATTTTTATGTCAAATTTCAAGAACGTACAGCCACTCGACGACTTCAATTGGGAAGAGTTTGAGAAGGGTACAAACGCAGGCGTCAGCAAAGAGGACCTCGAGAAGGCCTATGACGAAACATTGAACAAGGTAACTGAGCACCAGGTAGTAGAGGGTACAGTAATCTCTGTTGATAAGAAAGAGGTTATCGTAAACATCGGCTACAAGAGCGACGGTATCATCCCAGCTTCTGAGTTCCGTTACAACCCAGACCTCAAGGTAGGCGACAAGGTAGAGGTTTACGTAGAGAACCAGGAGGACACTAAGGGTCAGTTGGTACTCTCTCACAAGAAGGCTCGCCTCAGCAAGTCTTGGGAGCGTGTTAACGCTGCTCTCGAGAACGAGGAGATCATCCAGGGTTACATCAAGTGCCGCACTAAGGGCGGTATGATCGTTGACGTCTTCGGTATCGAGGCTTTCTTGCCAGGAAGCCAGATCGACGTTCATCCTATACGCGACTACGACGTATTCGTAGGCAAGACTATGGAGTTCAAGGTTGTAAAGATCAACCAGGAGTTCCGCAACGTTGTTGTTTCTCACAAGGCGCTCATCGAGCAGGAGTTGGAGCAGCAGCGTAAAGAGATCATCGGCAAGCTCGAAAAGGGTCAGATCCTCGAAGGTACCGTTAAGAACATCACTACTTACGGTGTATTCGTTGACCTTGGTGGCGTAGACGGTTTGATCCACATCACAGACCTCTCTTGGGGCCGCGTAAGCGATCCACACGAGGTTGTTTCTCTCGACCAGAAGATCAATGTTGTTATCCTCGACTTCGATGAGGAGAAGAAGCGTATCGCTCTCGGTTTGAAGCAGCTCACTCCACATCCATGGGATGCTCTTGATCCAAACCTCAAGGTTGGTGATCACGTGAAGGGTAAGGTAGTGGTTATGGCTGACTACGGTGCATTCGTTGAGATTGCTCCAGGTGTAGAGGGCTTGATCCACGTTTCTGAGATGTCTTGGAGCCAGCACCTCCGTTCTGCTAACGACTTCATGAAGGTTGGCGACGACGTAGAGGCTGTTATCCTGACTCTCGACCGTGCTGAGCGCAAGATGAGCCTTGGTATCAAGCAGCTCAAGGAAGACCCTTGGGAGACTATCGATACTAAGTTCCCTGTAGGCAGCAAGCACGTTGCTAAGGTTCGCAACTTCACTAACTTCGGTATCTTCGTAGAGCTCGAGGAAGGTGTTGATGGTTTGATCCACATCTCTGACCTCTCTTGGACAAAGAAGATCAAGCACCCATCAGAGTTCACAACAGTTGGTGCAACTCTCGATGTAGTAGTTCTCGAAATCGATAAGGAGAACCGTCGCTTGAGCCTTGGTCACAAGCAGTTGGAGAAGAACCCATGGGATGAGTATGAGACAATCTACACTCCAGGTTCTGTTCACACTGGTAAGATCATCGAAATGATGGATAAGGGTGCTGTAGTTGCTCTCAACGAGGGTGGCGAAGGCTTCGCTACTCCAAAGCACCTCACAAAGGCTGACGGCTCAATGGCTAAGAAGGGCGAGGAGCTCGACTTCAAGGTAATCGAGTTCGTTAAGGAGACCAAGCGCATCATCCTCTCTCACTCTCGTACATTCGAGGAGGGTAAGGACGAGCCTATTTCTAAGCCAGCACGCAAGCACAACAACGGTGGCCGCAAGAGCGATGCTCCTACAATCAACAACGTAGCAGCTAGCACATCACTCGGTGACATCGATGCACTTGCTAAGCTCAAGGCTCAGATGGAAGGCAAGGCATGAGTTTGATGTATAAAATACACCAATAAGGGTTTGTTGTTTTACATTCCCTATTGTTAATAATTTTGTTTAATAGATTGCTTTTTCCCGGCTCTTCGTGAGAAGTGCCGGGATTTTTTTTGTTTATTCATCGGAGGATTGGTTTATTCATCGGAACATTCTTGCTATTTTTTAAACCCACGCAGATTTCGCAGATAACGCAGATTTTTCTTCGCTGTCATCCAGAAAGTTCCGTCCCGGCGGATTTGAAATCCGCCGTAAAAAAAGGTTCGACCTATGAAAACGGGGGATTTGTAATCCCCCTATAACAAATGAGCCAGAACCGATTACCTCACAACAATCACTTCCAGCAATCCCATACCCCCTGCATAATCAATAGCAGAACTATAGAGATAATCCTGAGGATACCTCACGAACTCTGCCCTCACTGGATTCTGATGAATATAATCCAACTTCTGCTTGAAAAACTTGAGCGAAGAAATCACCTCAGTATAACACCCATCCTGCCAAAATGATAATTGCTGATTTTCTGATTCTTCTCACCAGCCTGTTTGAAAAGTTGCAACATCCACTCTCTCCTACTCTCCTGGATATCCTCCAGAAGTTCAGCAATAATTTTCTTACTCGTAAACTTCTTGAAATCACGGAGAACAGTCTGAACCTGTTCAAGATTCTCTGCACCTATGATGAAATGTAAATGATTGGGCATCAGTACCCAGGAATATATTTCCAATCCCTTGTTCTTCTGACAAAAAGCCAGGGATTCTATTATAATATGTTTATACTTGGGACGACTGAAAATATCAACCCAATTAACAACAGTGGTTGTCACAAAATATAAGTTTTTGGTTGTAGTATTCTTTGCAGCCATATTTTTGATGATTTTAAAATTTCCATAAATTAGGATGAGTCATACCCGTCCCGGCGGATTTGAAATCCGCCGTAAAAAAAGGTTCGACCTATGAAAACGGGGGATTTGTAATCCCCCTATAACAAATGACCCAAAACCGATTACTGGGGATTGCAAATCCCCAGAACACAAAGGGGTTAGGACATTTTTTAACGACGGATTGCAAATCCGTCGGAACGACTAACGGTATTTTGGCACTCGTCCTGCGTTCAAAGTCACAATCTGTGATGCCCGTCCCGGCGGATTTCAAATCCGTCGAAACGCCTAACGGGAGGCTACGAAAACTTAGTCCACACCTATATTATAACCCAAACGGTCTTTTCTCGTTCCATCTATAAAGGTATAATAGTTGCCAGTCGGGGTTTCTGTAAATGAGACTTCCGTATAAGTGAAATCGGAATGAAGCCTGTGCAAAGTGTCAAGCACGCGGCTTGGAACAACGATGTCTTTAGGCAAAGCATATCTCGTTTCTTTCCATCTTGTGTCAATGCTGTTTGAATCGAACGAAACAGACTTCAACACTCCGTTGTGCATGATGAGATATTCGTCATAGCCCATATCGTTTACATACCCGAGAACAACAGCAGCACTGTAACGCTCAGAAATCCATTCTATGTCGGAAGGAAGCGGACGCACATATGCGGAGTTGTTCAGTTCATATCCGCACGACTTAATAACCGTGCCTTCACTGTCGATAACAAGCGTGTGGAGGCTTGGTATGGACGAGTCATTAGCAAAGACCGAATCATAAAGAAGATAACACAGCTCATAGTATGTGCCGCTTATGCAAGCCTGTGACACTTCATTTATCTTCCTAAACTCGTATTTGGTAGCATTGGGGACTTCCTTAAAAAAGCTCCACCGCACGGCATCGGGCAAATCATTAATGGCTGACAGGGTTTGCACAGTGCGGTTCCACACGTTATCCACGTATGCCACAAACAATTCATTTCCTGCCTTGTCCTTGGAATAGACCATCGTTTCCTGTTGCCCTGTGTGGCGGTAAAAGTCAGAACCCGTATAAACGTGTTCTATGGTGTTGTCTCCGTAGCGACTGTTGAAGTCTTGAGCTATTACCTCTGGTAATTCGTTTTCTGTTACCGTCGGAATTTCATTCTCAGAATTGCATGAAACCAGCGTAAACGCAGTTATTACAAGCAATCCACATACAAACAAACTACTTATTTTTGTCATTCTTCCTCTATTTTATTTTTTCTTTACTAATTTTGATTCCGCCAAATTTCTACCTGTACGGTTGAAATTACCCCATACGCCCTGAAAGGGCAGAAGCTCCTAGCCCAGGGCAACACCCTGGGATATATGCAGTTACAAACAAGGCGCCCTGTAAGGGCAAAAGCTTTAAAATCGCAATTTGAGTATTTCTGCTAATCCTCAAATTTCATCCACATATTCTTGAAATCCACAAATTTCTCCTATCACATATATTATTGATTTACATATAGAAGCGTCTTACTCTCTGTTGATTCTTTCCACCAATTCACCTGGTGTAAGTATCTCCATCTTTGAGAATCCGAACCACTTTTTGCCCAAGTCCTTGATAGATGCTCCTATATGATACACATCATCGTCTATACAAAGGAAACGGTCATGTGATAAACGGAATGTTTCAACATCAATCGGCGCATATTGAGCGTTATGACGCTCTATGTCAAGCTGGAACTGACGACTTATCTGCTGAGTATAGATGACCGCAGATACACCATTTTCTCTTTTATCGAGCAATGTCAATACTGTCTCGTCAACATAGTTGTCGATAAGGATAATACGTTTCTTCGCACTTTTAATCAAGTCAGACACGAAAGTATAGGCATCATAAACTTGCCCATTGTAGAACACACCCTGCTTCGGCTTTGCATTACCCTCGTCCAATCTGCGGAATACCTCGTCAATGCGTTTGTCTGTTTCCTGCTGATGTTGCTGCATTTCCAGTTGATGGTACTCCATTGTTGAAAGACGTTGGAAAACTTCTGCATTTGTCACCATGAAACGTCTCATTGCAACAAATGCATCCATAATTCGTATGCTTACACGAATTGCGGTTTCACTTCTAAGAACAGTGGAGAGCATAGCTACTCCCTGTTCTGTAAAAGCATATGAGCGAACTGTTGAGTGCTTCAAACTATTGAACCGGTCGCAATTTGCGACCAGTTCAGCCATTTCCTCCTTAGTTAGTTGAAAACGGAAACGCTCAGGGAAACGTTCTATATTACGTTTTACAGCCTCGTTTAATCTTTTAGTTTCCACTCCATAAAGTTCAGCCAAGTCTCTGTCTATCATAATCTGCTTTCCACGAATAGACATTATTCGACTTTCTACAGGAGTGGTAACTACGACTTCATCATTTTGTAACCGGTCACAATTTGTGACCGGTTCTCCTTTATCTTGATGTTCTATATTATCTGCCATATTTATATCAATTTTCAAAATCACAATTTGTGACCTTAAACGCTTATTTTACGGCAACCTTGATGGCATTATCACCGAATTTTGCAATAACCATGGTTTCTGATACAGCGCAGGATGCGGTACCGTCTACGGCAGAAGAGGAACCGATAAGTTTGCCATCAGCTGCATAGAACTTGACCATCTCACCATTATCAAGACCAGAAATGCTGACGATGCCGTCATGGGCAGAAGCCACAACGCCACGGGTTCTAGCCTGGTTGATGTTGGTTGCATTCTCCAGGTTGGCATTGACCCAATATAGTGTAGCCTTCGCCTTTTCGGATGTTTTATAGCCATCAGCTGTTGCATAAACTGATATGTCATAAGCTGCAGAAAGAGATACGTTACCGTCTTCGCTAAGTGCATCTGTAGCCATATCCTTATCGCTGATAGTATAATGATACTTTGCCCCTGCAGTTTCGCAAGAGAACTTCAACTTGCCAGCGCCATAAAAGACGGATGGAGTAGCACATGGCGTAACAGGCTTATCGTCATCACCTGATTCGTTTGGATTCCAGGTATAGATAAACTTATAATCAGCCCCCAAAGCGTCTTTATAGTCCTGGAGATATTCTGCCGGAACATAAATTATGCATGCTTTAGGGATTTCTGCATTGCTTATAAAGTAAGAGCATTTACCTTTGAAATATATACTTTCGAGATTGGTACAGTCGGCGAAGCAATATCCCCCCAGCGAAGTGACAGATGAAGGAATTGTAATGGAAGTCAAACCACTACCAGAGAAGCAATTGCCCCCCAACGATGTAACAGATGAAGGAATCGTGATGGAAGTTAAGCTGCTACAATCACGGAAGCATCCACTCCCCAAAGAAGTAACAGATGAAGGAATAGTAATGGAGGTTAAACTGCGACAATTATTGAAACACCGTTCCCCTAACGAAGTAACAGAGGAAGGTATCGTAATGGACGTTAAGGCGCTGCAACAATAGAAACAAGCCTCCCCCAATGAAGTAACAGACGAAGGAATAGTGATAGATGTCAAACCATTGCATCCTGAGAAGCAATATTTTCCTAACGTAGTAACAGATGAAGGAATAGTGATAGAAGTTAAGCTGTAACAATTATTGAAACACCATTCCCCTAACGAAGTGACAGAGGAAGGAATCGTGATGGAAGTTAAGCCAATACAATCATTGAAGAAGAATTTCCCCAACGAAGTAACAGATGAAGGAAGCGTAATGGAGGTTAAACTGCGACAACCAGAAAAGCAAGATTTCCCAAGCGAAGTGACAGATGAAGGAATAGTGATAGATGTCAAACCACTGCATCCTGCGAAGCAAGATTCCCCCAACGAAGTGACGGACGATGGAATAGTGATGGAAGTTAAGCCGCTACACAACAAGAAACAGTTATCTCCAAAAGCCGTAATCTTATAATCATTACCATCTTTCGCTTTCACGCTTTCAGGAATCACAATTTTATCACCCTCATACTTCTCCGTATTAGGCACAAGAGTGGCAGTTTTTGTACCCGAATCAAGTAAATATTTAAAACCATCAATCACTTCAAAGCTGGCACCAGCCAATGCTTTGCTCGTAATCATAACCATCATGACCAGCAGGATGGCAAAACGCTTCGTGATGCCGCAAGTACCCTTGCGAACATCCAAGTCCTTACAATTTGATAAAGTAAAATCCATCATAATCATATAATTTATTAATGAGTATTATTCTTTATTTTCTTTTTAAAACGTCACCGCAAAGATAAGTTTTTATTTTGAAACACGCAAGGAAATCGGGGAAAAGTTTCAGAACATGTTGAAAAATCAAATAGATTTTGAACTTTCACTGAATATATGGAGGTTTCTTAACAGTTTGCCTGTCGTCCTATACGGTCCGATGGTTCCTGCCATTGCATAATAATCGCGACTCATCTTTACCTCTACCCCACAGAGATATTATTCAAAAGTCCCACAGATTTCACAGATTACACAGATTTCATTCTGATGTTCGAGAAAAAAAATCTGTGTAAATCTGTGAAATCTGTGGGACTTAAAATATTCAATCATCAATACGGGTTCTATCGACGTGTTTATGTCGAGCGTGGCAAGCCATAGAGAAGAGGTTGTATCCAACCAAATATCCCCTTTTCGGGATAACCAGACATCCTTCAAAATTATTTTTTCCACTTACGCCCCTAGAGGGGGAAGTGGAAAGAATCGTTGCCGGTTCAGCTATTTTTTGTTACTTTGCAGTAGATAAAAAGAATAAAAAATAGAACAACTAACAAAAGAACATGGCAGAGAATATTTTCAATAATTTTGATGCTGAAAAAGCGGAGAAATCAACAGTCTATTTGATAGTCTGGAAGGCTGAAAGAGCTCAGACGGATAGAATCATACAGTTTATACTGAGGATTCTGAAACTGAACAACATCTGTAAAGGCACAATCACAAAGAGGGCTGGAATGGGAAATGGACAGATAGGAAAAATTCTGAAATGCAATGCTGATAAAGTACTTCACCAGAATATGGCTAAACGATTAGCTATCACCATTATCACACTCATCCCAGACTTGAATAAGCATGAAGCTTTACGGCATATGACCAAGAAGAAAATCTGTCCTTATGCTGTATGCAGAATAGATGATACCGACCAGCAGGAACAGCTGAGAGCGGAGTTTATCGCAGCATTCGGGAGCTTCGGACAGTATCTGGTGGAAGATCTGAAGGATATAGATGAAGCGATGAATGCCTGTAATGATTTTTATCAATCTTATACAAATTTATAAATAAATTGAATTATGATGACAACACAAACAAATGACAATTCCGGAGGCACGGGATACAGTGCCGGGAACGACTTCACTATCAAGCCGCTCACTACTACAGTTGACATCAAACTGATACGCAGATTGATGGCAACATGGCATACTAACGGACTTACGGATTCCAATATCCGCAAGATGATGCTGCTATACCTGGGAGAACCAGCCTGGATGGATTTGAACAAAGTGTATCCATGCGGGAATTTTTATAATATTTCCAGAGGTTTGCGCTATGGCAGCAAAACTGATTTTCTTGATATCATATTGCGAAGCAAGGGATTTGGCTACATTTGGAAAGATAATAAAGCTGAACACAACATCAAGAATCTATTCGCTTTTTATACCCCAATATGGCATGAAGAAAAGGAAGAAGACATGGTTGTAGATAACGCTTCTGAACAGCCAGGCAATGACGGAAGGGCTCCAAATGCAACGCAAATTCAGTCTGGCTCAACACAAAATCCGGCAAATTCTGTGCGCTATAACTCCCTATATGATAATATAATAAAGAAAAATATAAAAAAGAAAGTATATAGCTATTATGTTAGCGCACAAAATTTCCAGAATTTTTCGCCCGAACAGAAGGCCCGCATCGAAGCCGCAGCCAAGTCGCTCATCAACTACATCGCTACCGACCAGGATGCCTACACCAACATCGTGGAAACCATCAACGAAACTACGCTGAAACTGATGCCGGAGCTATACATCGACAAGAAGGCGGCATGTCCCGCAACCATGGCTACCCGTCAGTTCTTCAACGTCTACCTCTACCCTTACCTCCTGGAGCACAGCGAAAGAATGATGAAGATTCCTACTCTGCTGGGACAGAGCTGCTGGATCAAGAATCTCATCCAAAAAGATTTCATGCAGAAGAAGATTTCTGCTGCCGTCAGCGACATCCGTCTCTACCTGATGCAGCACGCTGCCGAGATGATTCGACAGAACCGACCTATCTCCGCCTACGAATACCAGGACAAGGCAACGGAACAGAGATTCTACGACGTCAGGAACAAAGACGGAACCATCAAGCAGATCCGAATACCGAATGAGGCACCGCCAAGACCTTCGGATTCCGCAGCATGGAACAAGTTTGCTAAGAAGTGGAACCAGTAGCCCAGGACATAGATAAGGCACGGATTGCACGGATTTATGACGCTAATGTAAGTAAAGCGACTATAATCGCAGAAAAAATCCGTGTAATCCGTGTAATCCGTGCCTAAAAACAACAATCATTAAACGCAAATTCAATATCAACCTATGAAACAAGAAGATTTTCACAATGAGAAGCCACGATATTACGCTACCGACTTCCCCGAAATCAAGGAAAAGATTCCTGATGAAAAAAGAAAGCTCTATCTCGAGTACGAACAGCAGCACAACGGAATCGCCCAAAAAGCATCCGATGACATCGACGCCACAAACGAGAACTCCGGCAATCCCGAAGAGCAACCCGTAACCCTGAAAAACCTGCAGGCCATCACCACCGACGCCATCAAACAAATCACCAAGGGCGGACTCGACGTGCAGGTTACCTGCCCCAAATGCAGCAGCCGCAGATGCTTCGTGAAAAGAAGCAACGGATACTTCCACTGCTGGAGATGCAACTGCAGCGGCATGCTCGAGGAGATGAAAGCCCTCAACCACCAGGAATCCTCACGCATCGACGGAGCCTACTACGCCAGAGCCAGCAAGCAGAAAGCCAACCAGCAGAAGGACAAGAACTACGTGCCCATGGTATCCAGCGACTACAAGGAAATCAACGAGGAGGTGCGCTCCTGGCTCTACCCCATCTACCCCCTGGAAAGCGACGAGGAACGCCAGCAGTTCCTGGAGCATTTCCACTCGTCCCAGCTCGCCATCACCTGTCCCAAGGCACGCCCCCTGCTCCAGCCCAAGGAAATTGAAGCCCTGCAGAACCAGGTGAAGAGCTACATACAGGCGATGAAACTGGACTCCGAAACGGTGAAGAAAGCGGGAGTGATGTGCGCCTACATGCACAAGAAAGCCGACGACGAGAAGAGCGAAGACCCTCACGGCATCACCCTCGTCCCAGCCATCGCCTACTGCAACTATCTGGACGGCAAGATCATCAACGTGAAATTCCGCTCCGTCGTCCTCAACCCCATCACCGGAGAATGGTCCAAGGACTTCGCACAGGAGTCGCCCACCAAGCCCTGCGCCCCCTACGGCATCGACAGCATCAACCCCATCCGTCCAGATGCCGAACCCGTCAGCCAGCTCATCATCACCGAGGGCGAGAAGGACCGACTGACGCTGATGAGCTGCGGATTCCCCTACGTGCTGAGCATCGCCAACGGCGCCCAGACCAACATCGACGAGAGCCACGAGGCCTTCGAGGAATGGATAGCCCAGGTGGAGGAAATCATCATCTGCGGAGATACCGACCGCCCCGGCAGAGGCATGGTGAAGGCGCTGCTCAACGCCTATACCGCACGCGCCAAGGTGGTGCATCTCTCCGGCAACCGCAAGGACATCAGCGACGTTTATGCCGCCTTCGGAGCCAACGAGGTGAGACGAATCATACAGGAGGCGGAAGACGTGGCGGCGCAGGACATCTACGACCTGCACCAGCACGAACCCGATATCCTGGAGGTGATGATGGGCAACTACGACAAGGGATATGACGTGGGCATGGGCATGCTGACCGACCGCATCTTCCACCCTACCTCCGACGGCGGACTCATCATCCTGACGGGCATCCCGAACTCCGGAAAGACTGATTTCCTGAACTGCATGATGGCACATCTGATGTTCCAGCGCCAGAAGCGCGTGGCGTTCTTCTCCTTCGAAAAACCAGTCAAGGCGAAGCACGTCAGGGAGATAGCGAGGGTGGCACTGGGAGTGGAAGACACCGCCAGCATGGACCAGACAATGGAGGAGAGAGATGCCAGGGAGGTGAACAGCAAGGTTATCAGCTACCTGACGCAGCACATGGTGGATTTCGACACGAAGACGCGCCTGCCCGACAGCGACTACATCATAGCGATGGCTGAGCGCGACATGCGCAAGCACGGCCTCGACTTCCTGGTGATAGACCCGTACGTATTCATCGACATGACGGAGGGCGGCAGCCGAGCCACGGAGACGGAGAAGGTGAGGCTGATGCTGACGAAGCTGCAGGCATGGAGCCGTGCCCGACGGGTATGGACGATAGTGGTGGCTCATCCGAGAATCCAGTACAAGGACGGTCATGAGTCGTTTCCTCCGCTCGACATCTATTCCATTGCGGGCAGTGCCCAGTGGGCCAACCTCGCCGATTTCCTGTTCACGGTAAGGCGCATGAACAAGCCGGAAGAGGGCAAGTCGTATACCATCGTAGAAATGCTGAAGGTGAGAGATCAGGAGTTCTGCCAGCCGGGCAAGGTATTGTATGTTCGCCAGCCGTGCGGCAGGTATGACGAGCGCGATTCGGAGGAAGACTGCATCGCCGAGCGCCTTCAGCGCAAGATACTGCCGAAGGATGTGGAGCCGTGGGCGGTATAGGAATATTATCAAATTTCTTGAAATTTATGACGAACGAAGAATATCGCAATCTGAAAATGCAGGCCCACCAGCAGCTGGTGGAAGATTATCACTGGCTGATGAGTCAGAGTCCTGCGCAGTATACCTGGCGCTGTCCTCAGCGCTGGCTGATAGAACTGGTGTATAATGCCAATCAGGACCGTCCGGTAGACGAATGGCAGCGCGACATCCCGCTCACCCGCCTGTACCGTGACTTCTTCACCCATATCGGCACGAAGCCCCCTAATCACCCCTCCACTCAGCTGAGCAAGCTTCGCAACATGGAGCGCCGCCGCGACATCCAGCCCGACAGCATCACGCACTACTACATGCAGTTCATCGGCAAGCAGCTCAACTGCCACATCATCGAGAAGCTCCTTCATCGGAAGTAGGGCTCTTTTGCCCCTCAAAAGCATCTCCCTACCAATTGAAACAAGCCTCTTTTGGAGTTGGTTTAAGCCTGAAATAAACGTTACGTAAGGCTTAAACCAACCTCAAAAGAGGCTTGTTTCAGATTCGATAACACTAGAATTTTACCACCTTTGCCACATGTCCCTTTGGGATACCAGGTACAACTATGGAATAGCTGACAGGATATTTCTTTTCAAACTCCTCAATAGGAAGAGCGAATACTTTTAGTTTCTTTTCCATAATTTACTCCTTTCTTCAATAGCATATCAAACTAAGCCATTCTTCTTCAACAAATCTGTCAATTCTTTCCCCTTTATAGTACTCCGCTCCGATTTATCATAGATATAAAGCAAGCCGAGACCATCCTCTATATCAGCTAACACAACTGTTATAATACGGGCACCGCCACTTTTACCAGTTCCTTTCGATTTAATAGCCATACGAACCTTACGCAAGCCGCCACCTAAATCTGCACCCAAAGAGGGGGAAGAACTTAACTCATTCATCAATTCCTTCAAATCAGATTTAAACGACTTATAGCGCTTATTCAATCGTTTAGCTTCCTTTTCAAAAGAAGGGAACGTATATATCTTACAACTCATTCAGCACGTCCTCCAATGGTTTAAGCTCTAGCTTTCCTTCACGATAGGACTTCAGCTCATGAAGGGCATTGTCGAAACCTGAGAGTATTTCTTCTTTAGTCATGCAAGGCTCTTCTTGAACCATACACGCCTCATCAGCCTCTTTACCAGCAAAGAGTTTTCTGATTTTATCCAAAAGATGGATATCTTGTGTATTAAGCACCTGACGAATAATATCATTCTGTGCTGCTTGTATATTTAATGTTGTCATACTACTCTTTTTTTTAAAATTTGCTTTCAAAATACCGAATATCACTTATTTCCTGCAAAAATACACAGAAGTTTTCAAAATACCAAATATTTCCTGGCAAATCGACAAAAAAATCATAGTTTCCTTTGATTTTCAGCGAATTATTCGTCTTTTTGCATCATTATAGATATAAATTCTTTACTGAATTTTCGGAAGTTTTACCCTACAAGCCCTGAACCAACGGTCACCGGCCGAAGGGAAAGGTAAAGGGCAGAAGCCCCTAGCCCGTACTTAAGCCACATGCGAAAGTTCAGTATTATTTGAGAAATCTGAGAAAAACAGAAATAACTCCTCTATAGGAAGAGCGAATACTTTTAATTTCTTTTCCTTCATATTACCGAGCAGGTCCCAAAAATCTGCGAGAATAGAACCATGAATCAAAAACTCGACTAAAAATTTGGTGGTTTCACAGAAAACCCTTATCTTTGCTGTAAAAATAAATATTAAAGTTATGGCACAGTTGACATTACAAATAGATAGTCCATCTTTGTTGGAGCAATTAAAGAACGTTCTCTCTCTTATGAAAGGCGTTAAAATAGTTTCGGACTCCCCTATCTCTAGAAGTGCTGCCTTGGAAGACATCCCAAACGCAGAAACATTGGCAGCAATGAAAGAGGCAGAAAGTGGTCATGATGCAGGTGTAGTTCGGGTAGATAGCTTAGAAAGTTTCATGGCATCAATGGAGGAATAGAGCAATTACTTTGCAAAAGGACTCTTTCCTCCATGTGCTTTCAAATTAGCTGTTGAACGAACCAATATTTTCTCCACATCAGCATATGACATTCGCAAAGCCTTTCTTTGCGGATTGCGCTCATTCTCCTCTGCCTCACGAACAAAGCGTTCTGCAGTCTCACCTGTCAAAACAGGAATACTTCTTATCTCTAAAGCGATAACCTTTCATTTTAAACGTTTAATAATGTCGCAAAATTACACATATTCTTCGAAATCACCAAGAAAATCAGAATAAATCTGCAAATTATCAGCCAATTACCCAAAAATCAACAGTAAACTATAAACTTTCAACAGCAAACAATTCCTCTAAGGTATGTTATTGAGAGATTTATGAATGTCTATCAGGCAGTTTTCCCACTTTTTATTTGGTCGTTTCAGGAAAAAAGCGTAATTTTGCAGTGAAACTAAATGAATATCGTATGAAACAGGTAGAAGAACGATACATCAGCTTGCTAGAAGCCGAGATTGCCAAGTTTACTCCTCAGGAGATTCGGGAGTATGAAGCTAGTAAGAAGGCATATAGGGATATCAAGAATTCCATTGATACGGCGAAGCAAGAAGGACTTGCGGAGGGTATGGAATTAGGCATGGAAAAAGGCATGAACCAGAAAGCTTTGGATATTGCCAGGAAAATGCTGTCGAAAGGCATGGAGGATGCTACCATCATGGAAATAACTGGGTTAACACGAGAACAGTTGATGCAACTAAAATAAAGAAGGCTATGAACGGAATTTACCATAAAAGCATGAAGCAAAGAATAGGAAGATTCTTTGAGAAAGTGCACGAATGCATACTTATCTTTACCAACTGGCTGGGATAAGTATAAAATAATTGTAATCTCTACCCTCATTCGTAAATTTTTATCACAAAAAACAAGGATTTTATAACACCTTTAATAAAATCCTCATCAATACGAAAGAAAATTCGTAAAAACTTGTCGGTTTATCAAAAATTTAATATATCTTTGCACCAAGTATCAGATTTTAAACCTTGAAGTTTATCTAAGCAGGCACTAATATAGGGGCAAAAACTGGTAAATGCAAGCTGACTATATACAATATAATAGCAGCTTACAACGGAATTAAGAAAAGAAAAGCCTGCAAGAACGAACAGAACAAAGTATGGCAAAAAATCTAAAGGTAGGTATGCTCGTATGCGCCTCTATCCTGGCGGCAAATGCTGCATACGCTAACTACCCAACATCTAATGAGCTACTGACTGTTACACAACAAACAGGAAAGATTAAGGGAACCATCATCGATTCCAAAACAGGAGAACCTGTCATTGGAGCAAGTGTGAAAGTAAAAGGCACCAAACTGGCTGCCGTAACCGACCTGAATGGTGAGTTTGAACTCAATACCCACGCCAACGCTACCCTACAGATTTCGTATGTCGGATTCAAGGAGACTGAGGTGAAAGCCAGCAACGGCATGAAGATCTCACTGGAGGAAGACACCGAGTCGCTCGAAGAGGTTGTCGTAGTGGGATACGGCACTCAGAAGAAAGAGAGCCTCACTGGTGCCATGGCAAATATCAAGGGAGAAAAACTGAAAGACATCACATCTGCCACCGTTGAAAACATGCTCAACGGCAAGGTTTCGGGTGTGTATGTAGCTCCTGGTTCTGGTCGTCCTGGCTCTACGGGAGCCATTATTATCCGTGGACAGACTTCCATCAATGGTGCCACAGCTCCTCTCTGGGTTGTGGATGGAGTCATTGTGGGCAACAGTGCCGGCGACCTCAACCCTGACGACATCGAGACGATGACCGTATTGAAGGATGCAGCCTCAACAGCCATCTATGGTTCAGAGGGTGCCAACGGCGTCGTTGTAGTCACCACCAAGCAAGCCAAGCACGAAAAGATGTCTATCTCCCTGTCTGCCAAGGCCGGTCTGAGCACTTTGAACCGTGGCAACCTGGAGATGATGGACGGTGCGGAATTCTACGACTACTATAAGTCGTTCCAGAATGTGGAGTCAGTGAACTTCCCACGCTGGAACGAAGACCTGAGAAACTCCAACTTCGACTGGTTCAAGCTTGCCAAGAAGACCGGTTCCACCCAGGACTATAACCTGACCCTGAATGGTGGAAGCCAGAACATACAGTCAATGTTCACCCTGGGCTATTTCAAGGAAGAAGGTGCCGTCAAGGGTTATGACATGAACCGCTACAGCACCCGTATCAAGGTGGTTTACAAGCCTTACGAGTGGCTCACCATCAAGCCGAACATCAGCGGTTCACGCACCAACGACAAGGACAAGCAGTATAGCGTGGGCGCCATGTATTCCATGATGCCATGGGATAGCCCTTACGATGAGAACGGCAACCTGGTGCCAAACTACTATGCCGGATGGGTGAACTCCAAGGCAACCAACTATCTGAACGACCTTGCCGCAGGCGACTACTCAACAAGTACCACCTACGACCTGTCTGGCGGATTGGATTTCGACATCAAGATAGCTCCTTGGCTCACATTCTCATCTGTCAACAACTACAGTTACTACAACAGCCAGACTCACGGCTACTACGATCCGAAGTCAAGTTCAGGCGAGGGAGTGAATGGCCGCACCACAGAGTACAACTATGTATCTACCCGCCGCTATACCAACCAGTTGCTCCGTTTCAAGAAGAGCTGGGGCAAGCACAACGTCAACGCTTTGCTCGCCTACGAGTTCAACGACTATGAAATGAAGTATACCGATGTGTATGCCACAGGATTCATCTCAGGATTCGAGGACTTCATGACAGCTGCCAAGCCGGAGATGGCCAACGGTTACCGCACGGCATGGGCCAAGCAGTCTTACTTTACACAGTGGCGTTACGACTACGACAGCCGCTACTACGGAGAGCTCTCATTGCGCCGTGACGGCCGTTCCAACTTCGGTTCCAACAACCGCTATGGTAACTTCTTCTCCGTAAGTGGAGCATGGAACATCAACAACGAGTCATGGTTCAAGGCAGACTGGGTAGACCAGCTCAAGCTGCGCGCCGCCTTCGGTTCTGTAGGTAATGTGCCTACCTCCCTCTATCCATCCTACTCTCTCTATTCAGTGGGTGCCACCTATAATGAGAATCCAGGTGCGCTCATCTCTCAGATAGGAAACAAGGACCTGACATGGGAGAAGACCTATACCACAGGCGTGGGTGTGGATGCCTCTTTCTGGCAGAACCGCCTGCATGCCACCCTCGACTACTACATCAAGAACACCAGCAACATCCTCTACCAGGTGCCTGTAACGGGACTGGTGGGCGTGACATCCATCTGGAAGAACATCGGCAAGATGCGCAACACCGGTATCGAGCTCACCGTTGGCGGAGACATCATCCGCACAAAGGACCTGACATGGAATGTTACAGCCAACATCTCCCACAACAGCAACGAACTGAGAGACCTCTACAAGCAGCGTGATGCCAACGGCAACTATGTAGTGAAGCCAGTGCTGATCAGCGACGGTACATCGATTGCAGGTACAGCACAGCGCATCCTTGAGATTGGCGAGCCTGTAGACACCTATTATATGAAGGAATGGGCTGGCGTTAACCCAGAGGACGGTAAGCCACAGTGGTATATGGACGATGCGAATGGCAACAAGGTGGTAACCGACAGCTATTCCAAGGCTTCATACTACAAGTGTGGCAAGGCATCTCCTGATGTATATGGCAGCTTCTCCACCTCTCTGTTCTACAAGAACTTCGACCTGCAGGCAAACTTCGGTTATTCACTTGGCGGCCAGATCTACAGCTACTATCGCCAGGAGTTCGACTCCGACGGAGCCTATGCCGGCGACCGCAACCAGATGAAACTGCAGAAGGGCTGGAGCCGCTGGGAGAAGCCAGGCGACATCGCCACTCACCCACGTGCCATGTACAACAACCAGGACAAGGGTAACCTGGCATCATCACGCTATCTGGAAAGCTCAGACTACCTGAAGTTGCGCTCACTCACCCTGGGTTACAACTTCGATTTGAAGAAGTATGGCATCCAGACCCTGCGCCTCTCTGTATCAGGCGAGAACCTGTTTACCATCACCGACTATTCTGGCGTTGACCCAGAGTTGCCAGCAGGCACCAACGACAAGGGAGTGCTGAGCGTAACCAACACTGGAGGCACCTCAGTTTATCCAGCCGTACGCAAGTTTATGCTTGGTGTTAACTTAACATTCTAAATTCTTGACAACAATGAAAATGAATAAAAGTATATTGATGCTCATGCTTGGCGCAACCCTCCTGGGTTCTTGCGACATTGAGCGTTTCCCGACCTACAGCATGTCGGACGAACAGATAAAGAACAATCCTGCGAGCAACCTCGATGCCTTGCTCAACGGTATGTATGCTCAGCTCAAGAGCTGGTCTGACCCTATGCACCGTTGCGGAGAGTATGCAGGTGACAACATGGTGATCCGTGGTTCTTCAACCGATGCCTTCTTCGAGTTCATCAGCTATTCACGCACGCCGAACAACTATCGTCTGCAGAGCTTCTGGGACTCAGGCTACAAGGCCATCGCACAGGCTTCCAACATCATCAACATGATAAATGAGGGACAAAGCACCGAAATCGACAACTCACTCGGCGAATGCTACTACGTGCGTGGCATGATGTATTTCTACCTCTGCCGTGCCTACGGTCGTCCTTACTACCAGGCACCGGAGAAGAACCTGGGTGTGCCTATCGTAAACGGTACCCCAGACAACATCCTCGACCTGCAGCTCGCCGACCGTGCCACCGTGCAGCAGACCTACGAGCAGGCCATCAACGACCTGAAGAAGGCAGAGCAGCTGCTCAGCACGAACCGTGGCCCAGCCTACGCATCAAAGGCAGCAGCCCAGGCGATGCTCTCACGCATCTATCTCTATATGAGCGGCACCTACGAGAACCCTAACCGGGAGTATGCACAGCTCGCCGTTGACTATTCCAACAAGGTAATCGAAAACAGCGACTACTCTCTGCTTCCACGCGAGGAGTTCATGATGTACAACACCATCGTTCCTGAGAACAACCCGGAGGACATCTTCGTGGTGAAGCGTGTGGCTTCTGAATACTCAGGCTATGACCACTACTATGGAATCGGCGGTATGTATTCCAACATCGGTGGCATGGGATGGGGAGAGATGTACGCCAGCGAGAAATACATCGACCTGCTCAACGAGACGGGCCGCAATGACTGGCGTCCTGCATCAAAGAAGATCGTAGATGCACGTGCCAACTTCATCGAGCCTACATACACCGAAGACAACAAGGAAGTGTTCCGCTTCGTATATGTGGGCAGCGACGGCAACAAGCACTATGCCCAGTTCGACACCAAGCACAATGGCGACAAGGTATCCTGCACCGACAAGAACGGCAACTCCTACGACCTCACTCTGGTCAGTGCCGACGACGAGTACTATACCATCAACTATAATGGCACAGAGTATCAGGGCATGCTCGACAACTACATCACCGTGAACCGTGAGTATCCACAGTTCTACATCGTGAAGTGTTCGCGCGAGGGTGAGGACTCTCAGCTTCACTCACCGGTCATCAGCCGTCTGGGCGAGATTTACCTCAACCGTGCAGAGGCATACGCCAAGCTCGGCGAATATGACAAGGCGCTCACCGACCTCAACACCATCCGCAACCGCTCCATCGTAAACGGTGGTTATCCTGCAGGTAAGCTCAACGCCGACAACGCCTTTGAACTGATTGACAAGGAGCGCCAGCTGGAACTTGCCTACCAGGCAGAGCGCAGCTATGACGTGTTCCGCAACGGTCACTCGCTGACACGCGACTACCCAGGTCCTCACAACCAGCACGAGGAGGTGAAGGCATCTGACTATCGCGTAACATACTATATCCCTCAGAATGCCATCAACGCATATCCTGGCACTCTTACCCAGAACCCTACCGACAACAGCGGTGTGATTCTGAAGTAACCCACTGAAGGGATAACAGAAAACATCTGTTTCAAATAAAACGAAATGAATAACATCTATAGAAAAATGTACGTTGGCAATGCATTGGCAGTGGCTGTAAGCCTGCCTATGGTTGCCAACGCTACTAACGAAACTCCGTCTGCTTCGACAGCCATCACAGCACTGGCTGCGCAGGCAGACGGCGTACAGATTCAAAGAATCAACCCGACAACCGTAGAACTCTGCTTCGCCAACCACCGCAGAGTGGCAGTTGACTTCTACGGCGAAAACATCTTCAGAATCTTTGAAGACCACAACGGTGGCGTGATGAGAGATCCGGAGGCAAAGCCTGAGGCTCACATCCTGGTGGACAACCCACGCACCAAGGTGGGCAGCCTGCAGATTACTGAGCAGGGTGATGAAATCACCCTCGCCAGCAGCAAGGCAAAGGTTATATTCAACAAGACCACCGGACTGTTCAAGATTGTAAACGCCGAGAACGGCAAGACCGTGGCTACCCAGAGCGCACCATCCACCTTCACTCCAGAGAAGGTGACGCTCACCCTCCAGGAGCAGCCAGACGAATACTACTTCGGCGGTGGCGTGCAGAACGGACGCTTCTCTCACAAGGGAGAAAAAATTGAAATCGTAAACACCAACAACTGGGTGGATGGCGGCGTGGCTTCACCTGCCCCATTCTACTGGTCTACAGCCGGCTATGGCTTCATGTGGTACACCTTCAAGCCGGGACTCTACGACTTCGGTTCCACCCAGAAGGGCAGCGTGAAGCTATCCCACGAATCGAAGAACCTCGACGTATTCTTCATGGTGGGCGAAAAGCCTACCGACCTGCTGGGCGAATACTATCAGCTGACGGGCAACCCGGTGCTGCTGCCTAAGTTCGGTTTCTACGAGGGACACCTCAATGCCTACAACCGTGACTACTGGAAAGAGGCAGACAAGGGTCGCACCATGACCTTCGAGGACGGCAAGAGCTACAAGGAGAGTGCCAGCGACAAGACGGGCATCAAGGAGTCGCTCAATGGCGAGAAGAACAACTATCAGTTCTCTGCCCGAGCAGCCATCGACCGCTACGTGAACCACGACATGCCTTTGGGATGGTTCCTGCCTAACGATGGATACGGAGCCGGTTATGGCCAGGAATCAACCCTCGACGGCAACATCGAGAACCTGAAGCAGTTTGGCGACTATGCCCGCAAGCACGGCGTGGAAATTGGTCTCTGGACCCAGTCAGACCTTCACCCTAAGGACAGCATCGAAGCACTGTTGCAGCGCGACATCGTGAAAGAGGTGGGCACCGCAGGAGTGAGAGTGCTCAAGACCGACGTGGCATGGGTGGGCGACGGCTACTCCTTCGGACTCAACGGCGTGAGCGACGTGGCGCAGATCATGCCTTACTATGGCAACAACGCACGCCCATTCATCATCTCTCTCGACGGATGGGCAGGCACACAGCGATATGCATCCATCTGGTCGGGCGACCAGACAGGTGGCGACTGGGAATACATCCGTTTCCATATCCCTACCTTCATCGGCGCAGGTCTTTCCGGTCTCTCCAACATCACCTCCGACCTGGACGGTATCTTTGGCGGAAAGAACCCAATCATGAACATGCGTGAGTTTGAATGGAAGACCTTCACTGCGATGGGACTCAACATGGACGGCTGGGGCTCCAATGCCAAGTATCCGTTCATCCTCGGCGAACCATCAGCATCCGTCAACAGAACTTACCTCAAGCTGAAGTCAGAACTGATACCATACATCTACACCGCAGCCCATGAGGCTGTGACCGGCAAGCCGTTGATGAGAGCGATGTTCCTCGACGACCCGAACCCTTACACCCTGGGCAAGGCTACGGAATATCAGTTTATGTGCGGTCCTTACTTCCTCGTGGCTCCTATCTACAAGGAGACCAGGATGGACAAGCAGGGCAACGACATCCGTAACGGCATCTATCTGCCAGAGGGAGAATGGGTGGATTACTTCAACGGAAAGGTATACCAGGGCGGAAGAATCATCAACGAGTTTGATGCGCCTTACTGGAAACTGCCTGTGTTCGTGAAGAGAGGGGCCATCATTCCGATGGTGAACCCTAACAACAACGTTTCGCAGATAGACAACACCAACCGCATCTTCGAGCTTTATCCATACGGAGAGTCTGACTACAGTCTCTATGATGATGATGGCAAGACCGAGCTCTACCGCATAGGTGAACACGCCACAACCCACATCCACTCCTCATTGGTTAAAGACCGCCTCACCGTCAATATCGACAAGACCAGGGGCAACTTTGCCGGACAGGAGAAGAACCAGTCTACAGAGATTCGCATCAACGTGAGCCAGGCTCCCAAGAAGCTGGTTGCAAAGATGGGTGGAAAGACTGTGAAACTGACAGAGGTGAACACGATGGAGGCTCTCCGCTCCACAGAGAACGCCTGGTTCTACGACAAGGCTCCACAGTTCAACCGCTTTGCCACCAAAGGCAGCGACTTCGAGAAAGTGGACATCACAAAGAACCCGATGGTATGCATCCATCTGGCAAAAACCGACGTGACAGCCAATGCCATCGAGCTTCGCATGGACGGCTACCAGTTCGACAACAGCGATGCCCTGCTCAAATCAGCAGGTGCACTGAACGCCCCTCAAGCTAGCCTGAAGGACGCAGAGGGCGCCAACAAGGCATTCACCATCACTGCAGCATGGGACAAGCAGGCAAACGCAGACTATTATGAAGTGAAGATTGACGGTATGCTCCACTCCACCATCCGCAGCACTGAATTCACCATCGAGAATCTGAAACCAGAAACCGAGTATGACATACAGGTGAGAGCGGTGAACAAGGACGGGGCATCAGAGTGGACCACCCTGAAGGGACGCACCATCAAGGACCCTCTCGATGAGGCAATCCGTGACATCACAGCTACCAACTCCACCCCAGACTGGGAAGGACTGGAGGTAGCCAAAATGTTTGACTTCAACGAGAAGAACTACTGGCACACCGACTACTACAAGAAGGAAGGCGTATTGCCATTCGACATGACGATGAACCTGCATGGCATCGCCAAGCTCGACAGGATTCAGTATCTGCCAAGCTCAGAGCGTGACAGTCACGGACAGATTTACAAGGGACGCATCGCAACAAGTTTCGATGGCAGCAACTGGACTGAGAACGGCACCTTCGAGTGGAACAAGGATGGGGGTGTAAAGGAATACAAGTTCAAGGGTGAGCCAGAGGCACAGTATGTGAAGATGACCGTTGAGGAGACCAAAGGCGGACAGGCGTCAGGTACTGAGTTGTATGTATTCAAGACCCCAGGCAGCAAGATGAAGAAGCCGGGCGACATCAACAACGATAACCGCATCGATGAGAACGACTTCACTTCTTATCTCAACTATTGCGGTCTGCGCAAGGGCGACAAGGACTTCGAGGGCTATGTAAGCAATGGTGACATCAACCGCAACGGCTTGATTGATGCCTACGACATCTCGGTGGTTGCCACCCAGTTGAAGAGCGGTGTAAGCAGCAAGCAGGTGGCTCCTGTTGCAGGCAGCATCTCGCTCGTAGCCGACAAGAAGGCATACCAGGCAGGCGACGTCATCACCCTCACCGTGAAGGGCAAGGATCTCGTATCTCTCAATGCCCTGAGCTTTGCCTTGCCATACAATGCCACCGACTTCGAGTTCATCGGCATCGACGTCAAGGATATGGGCAAGATGGAGAACATCTCCAAGGACCGCCTCCACTCTGACGGCAGCAAGCTGATCTACCCTACCTTCGTCAACATCGGTGAACAGCCTGCGGTAGAAGGCACCCACGACCTCTTCACCATCAAGTTGAAGACCAGGAAGGCATGCAAGCCATCATTCAAGTTCAGCAACCTGATGATGGTAGATAAGTTCTTGCGAGTAAAGAGCGAGAAATAAAAAAGTATAGTATATCATAAAGAAAAACCGTCTGTGGACATCCGATTTGCCCACAGGCGGTTTTCTTTTTCAAAACAACCCCGATGACAACCCTTGCTGCAACCCTCTACTTATTGCAAAAACCGGAAAAATGTTGTATCTTTGCATCAGAAATAAAAAGAAAGAAAAACACGAAAGTATAAACAATTTTAATTGACATAGTTATGGAATACACAGAACAGGAAAACGAGAAGATGCAGAAGATGCTACTCTCACCCCACTTCGCCCTCGGGGAATTCACCAAATCGGGCACGGCCATCAAACATGGCGTTGATAACACACCACACGACATCATCGTGGTAGTGAGACTCACCACGCTCTGCGAGAAGATTCTGGAACCTCTCAGAAACCAGTTCGGAGCTATCCGCATCACCAGCGGTTACAGGTGCCATCTGCTCAATCTGCAGGTGGGAGGAGCTATAGGAAGTCAGCACGAACTGGGAGAGGCTGCAGACATCTTCGTCACCAACAGCGAGGTGCTGCTCAAGTACATGGAATTCATCCGGAAGAACTGTGACTTCGACCAGATGATTCTCGAACCGCGCGGACAACCACAGAAACGCTGGCTGCACGTAAGCTATACCATGCGACGGCCCAACCGGCATCAGACACTGAAATAACCAAACATTTCAAATCATCTAATACTATGAAAAAAGACACCATCAAGACCATCATCAAAATCGCCGCAGCTATCCTCACTGCCATCGCAACCTCACTGGGGTTGACCAACTGCATGAGCTAAGCCGACGACTGATATGGAAAACTGTAAAACAGTCCAGGGCTGCCAAAAAGGACAAGTCCTGGGCTGAAAAAGAAAGAAAAACACATTTTATTTTAACCTTTTAAATTTTTAATACTATGAGCGTAAAGTACAGAAAAGTAGTTAACAACCGCAAGAACTCCAAGACCGAAGGTAAGGTCTATGGACGAGCAGTAGTAGACGGTGTTATGGACACCAAGGAGATTGCCGGGAAGATCAGCAAGCGATGCACCCTGACCGAGCCAGACATCATCGCAGTAATCAATGCCCTGGAAACCGAGATCGGCTACGGTCTCGCCGACGGCAAGCGAGTAGTGCTCGACGGATTCGGCTCCTTCAAGGTAGGACTCACCACTACCCCAGCCGACAGCGCCAAGAAGTTCACCAGTGCCAACATCAAGGGCATGCACGTCATCTTCCTGCCTGCCACCGAGATGGAACAGGGCAAGCGCGTGAAGAACATGCTCCGCAACGTGAAGGCTGAGGAGATGATCGAGTACACGGGTCTCGACAACAGCAAGGCCACCGACCCAGGCAAGACTGACCCTGGCAGCACCGATCCAGGCAAGACTGACCCTGGCAGCACCGATCCGGGCAACACTGACTCAGGCAACACTGACTCTGGCAAGACTGACTCAGGAGACGTAGGATTGTAAAAAGAATTCTACACCCAGAGAAGCTTGAAGGATTCCAGCGGGAATCATCCTAAAGCCCTGAAGAGGGAAAGCATTGATTACAAGATGCTTTTCCCGCCTTCAGGGCACTTCTTTTATCCAAAAAACGAACAGAAATATTCAAATTCTCTGTTAACTAGTTAAATAAAACGAAAAACATTTGGCATTTTCAAGTTTTCATCGTATCTTTGCCAACGGATTTATATATCGATTATAGACAGTAAAAGTTCTAACAAAATGAAAGTAAAGGTTTTATCTCAATTTATAATTGCATCTCTCACTGCTGCCAGCACCCTCTCGCTGACATCTTGCTTCAAGGATGAGCCCCTCAATGCCGAATGCGACATCGAACAGGCTTATATCCATCCCGGACCACTGCTGAAACTGTGGTTTGCCAATGCGGCAGATACCCTCGTCAACGTGCAGAGCGACCAGGACAAGATAGAGTTCACCATGCGTCCGTTTGCCATCCTCAGCAGGCAGGCACCGGAGTTCCGACTCACCCCAGGCGCCACCATTCAGCCGGAAAGCGGAAGCGTACACGATTTCTCCAAAGGTCCTGTTACATACGTAGTTACATCAGAAGACAAGCAATGGACCCGCACCTATCAGGTGAGCATCAAGAAGGGACAGACCAGCATGAGCAACGAATTTGAATTCGAATTCGAAAATGCCTACCTCAACAAGGGATACTACAACTGGAAGGAAAACTGGAACGGCGAAGAACTCGACATCTGGGCAACCGGAAACCCGGGATTCAAGATAAGCAACAGTTCGGCTAAACCGGAGGAATATCCTACCGTGATGACAGAAAACGGCTATCAGGGCAAGGGCGTGAAGCTCACCACACAGCGCACCAGCAAGCTTGCCGACATGGTGAAGAAGCCTATCGCTGCCGGCAATCTCTTTATCGGACAGTTTGACGCCACCGATGCCCTGCGCGATGCGATGAAGGCTACCAAGTTCGGACGTCCGTTCAGTTTCAGCAGCAAACCCCTCAAGCTGGAAGGCTGGTACAAGTATCAGGCTGGAGAGAAATTCACCGACAAGGAAATGAAGGAGCTGGACCGCAAGGACTACGGAACCATCTACGCCGTGCTCTACGAGAACATCGACGAGAAGGGAAATCAGGTAGTACTCTACGGAGATAACGTACAGAGCAGCAAGCAGATTGTGGCTCTCGCCCTGGTAGGCGAAACCCATGACGACAACGGCAAGGTGGCAATCGGAAACACGCCGGAATGGCATCACTTCAGCGTAGATTTCGACTATCAATCCTACGGCAAGACCATCGACCCGCTGAAGCTGAAAAACGGTGGCTACAGTCTTACCATCGTCTGCTCATCAAGTTCTGATGGCGCCAACTTCCTGGGAGCCGTGGGCAGCACCCTCTGGGTGGATAGTTTCAAACTGATTTGCAAATAAGAAGAAAAATGAAAAAGATAACAGTAATGGCACTCCTGCTGGCATGCGGCACTGCTTCATGGGCAGGAGAGAATGAGAATACAGATAATCAGGAGGTTAGCGAGCATAAGCAGATAGAAGAGAGCAAGCGCAGTGCCTGGAACAAATATCTCCACGGCTATGAGTATCAGGCACGCGTGGCTTACAACCTGGGCGGCACTGCCCCTATCGGTATGCCTGCCACCATCCGCACGCTTCACAGCTACACCCTTCGCCCTAACTTCAGTCTGGGCGTGGATGCCTATCACCCACTCTCCGGAAACTGGGGATTCGTGGGAGGAATCCGCTTCGAAAACAAGGGCATGAAGACCGATGCGGGCGTAAAGAATTACTACATGAAGATAGTTCGTGGCGGTGAGGAGCTGCAGGGCATCTTTACGGGCGATGTCGTGACCAAGGTGGACATGAGTCTCATCACCGTTCCGATTCAGGCAACATACGATGTATGTGACAATCTCCGCTTCAAGCTGGGTCCATACGTAAGTTATGTTACCTCGAAGAAGTTTGAGGGTTGGGCATACGATGGTTATCTCCGCCGTCAGGAGGAAGGTCATCCGAAGGGAGACCCTACGGGACAGAAGGTAATGCTGGGTCATGACGAAGGCGAACGTGGCGACTACGACTTCAGCGACGACATGCGCAACTGGCAAGTGGGCGTAGATTTCGGAATAGACTGGAAGCTGAGCGACCGCTGGGGCATCTGCGCCGACCTGAGCTGGGGTCTGAACGGCATCTTCAAGAAGGATTTCGAGACCATCGAGCAGACGATGTACCCTATCTACGGCAGCATCGGCATCTCGTATCAGCTGAAGTAACAGATAATATTCTGCTGAAGCTATCTATATAATAATGTACGCGAACATTATTATATATAGCCAAAGAGAGATAAAAAGATAAAAAACAACAATTATTCATTAACAAAAAAAAGAAGAAAATGAAAAAGTTTATTTATTTGATGGCCATGGTTTGCACCCTTGGCTTCTTCACTGCTTGTAGCAGCGATGATGACAACAATGAAAATGATTTCAACCGCAACGAGAAGATTGAAGGCACCTGGAAGGTACAGGATGCCGGGTTTGATGCAAGTGGCAATTCTACAGGTTCAGTAGTATTAAACTGGGAAGGTTCTGATGATGCAGTTATCACTATCCCAGGCTTGCTTGATGAGCCATATCCAGTAAAGAATGCCATCTCAATGGTTCCAATGCTGCTCAACGCCCAACTCAGAAGCGTTTTGCAGGATGTAACCTTCAATGAGAAGGGTCAGATTTCTGCAACCTACAAGGAAGAGGCTGATGACGACGACTGGAAGGTAGCTAACGACTACGCTACATACCAGGTGGTTAACGAGAATATGATTGCCTTGTTCCTGAACACAGCCAAGATTACCGAAGACATCGACGATGCTCAGGAGAAGGCTATGGTAGCCGGCATGTTGAATCAGTTTAAGACCGGTATTCCTGTACACGTATCTTATCCTGCAGCCAACAAGGTATATTTCTATGTTGACAAGGATTTCGTAGCTCCAATCATCGCCATGCTTTATGCCCAGGTTAACAAGATTCCTGCAATAGGCATGGACAAGGATGATTTGGCAGCATTCCTGATGCTGAAGACTGTTGTAAACCAGCTTCCTGCCATCATGGAAAAGACCACCAAGTTCGAGGCAGGTCTTGAGTTGATCAAGTAAAGTAGAAAGCTAATAATGCACTAATCCCCAGCTATCTTTTTGATGGATAGCTGGGGATTTTTATTCGTGCATAATCAACGCCCCCCACACGCCCAGAAAGGGCGTGTGGAGCCACCTTTGCCATCTTCAGGAACAGCTGCTTTCAGGGCGTGAGAAGACTTTTCGTCCAATTTCCCGGGCACAAAAAAAGATTGCATCAGCGGAAATACTTCCAACCAATGCAATCTTCAGTTTTCTCTAATCTAGAGGCTAAACACTCTCCCTACGGGAAAACCCGGAAGAAAAGAGCCTAGCGTCGGATTTACTTCACCTTTGCAACGATAGCCTTGAAAGCCTCAGGGTTGTTTACAGCGAGGTCAGCGAGAACCTTACGGTTGATCTCGATACCAGCCTTGTGAAGAGCACCCATCAACTGGCTGTAGCTCATACCATCGAGGCGAGCAGCAGCGTTGATACGCTGGATCCACAATGCGCGGAATGTGCGCTTCTTGTTACGACGATCGCGATAAGCGTAGGTAAGACCCTTCTCCCAAGTGTTCTTAGCTACTGTCCATACATTCTTGCGAGCTCCATAGTAACCCTTAGTGAGCTTCAAGATTCTTGTTCTTTTTGCTTTTGATGCAACGTGATTTACTGATCTTGGCATAATTTTTTTTCTTTAAAAGTTCGACTAAAAAGTTAATAATTAACGGAGGCAGAGCAAGTCGCGAACCTGCTTCAAGTTTGAACGGTCTACGAGAGTCTCACCAAGGAGATTTCTCTTCTGCTTCTTTGTCTTCTTAGTCAAGATGTGACTGTGAAAAGCGTGATGACGCTTAATCTTACCTGTACCGGTGAAACGGAATCTCTTCTTTGCGCCGGAATTAGTCTTTACTTTTGGCATTTTTACTTTTAATTTAAATTGTTATTTATTATAGCGATGGCAACGCATATACCAGGGCGTTACGCATCTTTTTTTCTAATTACTCAGCCTCTTCTGCAAGCTTCTTGAGGGCTTCACCGCCCTTGGCATTGAGCAAGCCATTCTTCTCGGCATTAGCCTCACGCTCTGCATCAGCAGCAGCCTTAGCTTCAGCCTCTCGCTTCTCACGGTCCATCTTCTGCTGGCTCTTCTTAGCAGTACCAGCCTTCTTAGGACTCATGTAGAGGAACATCTTCTTACCCTCAAGCTTAGGCATCTGCTCTACCTTACCGTATTCCTCCAAATCATTGGCGAAACGGAGGAGGAGAACCTCACCCTGCTCCTTGAAGAGAATAGAACGACCACGGAAGAACACGTAGGCACGAACCTTGTTTCCCTCGCTGAGGAACTCGATAGCGTGCTTGAGCTTGAACTGATAGTCGTGCTCATCGGTCTGAGGTCCGAATCGGATTTCCTTGGTCTCCACCTTCACCTGCTTCTGCTTCATTTCCTTAGCATGCTTCTTCTGCTGGTAAAGGAACTTTGAATAGTCAACAATACGGCAAACTGGTGGCTGTGCATTAGGAGAGATTTCAACAAGATCAAGATCCTGCTGCTGTGCTAACTCTAACGCTTTACGTGTTGGCATCACTTCTGCTCCGCCCTCACTTACTATTCTCACTTCACGTACGCGTATCTGTTCGTTTACGCGATACTGATTTTTCATTTTGTCATTTTTCATTAACTATTCGATATATTCTTTTTTGTCTTTTTGATTAAACGGCTGCAAAGTTACGATTTTTTCATGAAACCACCAAGGATTTCACGCAGATTTTTCAGTTTTAACCTCATATTTTATTAAAAATCACGCAGTTTTCGGTTTTTGGGCACGCAGATTTCGGTTTTTAAGTCACGCAGATTTCGCAGATTACGCAGATTTTTCTTCCTTGCGATATTCTTAATTATGTCATAGCTATGAGAATCTGCGTAATCTGCGTGACTTAAAAACTTATCAAGCGTGAACTAAAGATGATTAACTATTCTGTGGATAGACGAACGAATATCTGACGAATTAAAATTAACCAGCAGACCAAGTTTCAGATGAGATATTTTCAGATAAGTAAGAAGCTGCTTACCATAAACCTCCTTCATATCTGATACCGATTTCAATTCCACAATCACCTTATCTTCAACCAAAACATCCAATCGAAATTCTATAGGCAAGACTTTACCATCATATACGACCGGGAGAATCACTTGATTCTCAACCTTCAACCCATCTTTCCTGAGTTGATAGCAAAGAGCTGCTTCATAAATTGATTCCAACAAGCCTGGACCAAGCTCATTATACACCTTATATATAGCTCCGATAACCCTATAAGATATTTCGTTTTCTGTCATAACATCAAGTTTTAAGTGTTCCCTAAAAGACTCACGCAGATTCCCCAAACTACGCCTTTTCCCCTGTACCCTAGAACAAAGAATACCCCAAGAAAAATCTGCGTCATCTGCGAAATCTGCGTGACTAAAAAAATATATCAGCGTGACATAAAATATATCAGCGTGACATTAATATATCAGCGTAAAAGAAGGATTACTCCTCAGCTGCCTTCAGCTGCTCTGCAACCTCGGCGTTGATGCGCTGAGCAAACTCTTCCATGCTCATGGTAGCCTGCTCGCCACCACCCTGCTTACGCATAGAAACGAGGCCCTCGGCACTCTCCTTCTCACCTACGATGACCATGTAAGGCACACGCTTCAACTCGTTGTCACGAATCTTGCGGCCAATCTTCTCGTTACGGTCATCTACCAAAGCACGAACACCCTGCTTGTCAAGATACTGACGTACCTTCTGAGCATAGTCGTTGAACTTCTCTGAGATAGGGAGAATAGCAACCTGGTCTGGAGTCAACCACAATGGGAAGTGACCGGCTGTGTGCTCGATGAGAACGGCTGTGAAACGCTCCAATGAACCAAATGGTGCACGGTGAATCATCACAGGAGTCTTCTTTGAGTTATCCTCGGCTGTATATTCCAGCTTGAAGCGCTCAGGCAAGTTGTAATCCACCTGGATAGTACCCAACTGCCAGCGACGGCCGATGGCATCCTTTACCATGAAGTCGAGCTTAGGACCATAGAAGGCAGCCTCACCAACCTCCTCACGAGTCTCAAGGCCCTTCTCCTTACAAGCCTCGCGGATAGCGTTCTCGCTCTCTGCCCAAATCTCCTCAGAACCGATGTACTTCTCGGTATCCTTAGGATCATGGAGAGAAATCTGTGCCTCGTAGTTCTCGAAACCGAAGATCTTGAATACCTTCAGAATCACGTCGATTACATTCTCGAACTCAGACTTCACCTGATCTGAACGAACGAAGATGTGAGCATCATCCTGAGTAAATGTACGAACACGAGTCAAACCATGGAGCTCACCGCTCTTCTCATAACGGAATACAGTACCGAACTCTGCAATACGCAAAGGAAGATCCTTGTAAGAACGAGGCTTACGAGCGTAGATCTCGCAGTGGTGAGGACAGTTCATTGGCTTGAGCATATACTCCTCATCCTCCTCAGGTGTCTGGATAGGCTGGAATGCATCCTTGCCATAGTGAGCATAGTGACCAGATGTTACATAGAGACTCTTACCACCGATACCTGGACAGATAACCTCCTGATAGTTATAAGGCTTCAGGAGCGAACGAAGCAACTCCTGCAAGCGGAGACGGAGCTGTGTACCCTTTGGCAACCAGATAGGAAGACCCTTACCTACACGCTCTGAGAACATGAAGAGTTCCATCTCCTTACCAATCTTACGGTGGTCGCGCTTCTTAGCCTCTTCGAGAACAACGAGATACTCATCGAGCATCTTCTTCTTAGGGAAGCTGATACCGTAGATACGGGTCATCTGCTCGCGCTTGGCATCACCGCGCCAGAATGCACCAGCCACACTTGTAATCTTCACTGCCTTGATAAGGCCAGTGTTCATCAAGTGAGGACCACGGCAAAGGTCGGTGAAATTGCCCTGGGTATATGTGGTGATGGTACCATCCTCCAAGTCCTGCTCAATGTGCTCGCATTTGTAGGTCTGACCATCAGCCTTGAACTCAGCGAGAGCATCAGCCTTAGCCACCTCCTTGCGAACCACAGGCTCGTTCTTCTTGGCAAGTTCCATCATCTTAGCCTCAATCTTGGCGAAATCATTCTCTGAAATCACCTGACCCTCGGCTGGCATCACGTCGTAGAAGAAACCGCTCTCTACGGCTGGACCGAAGCCGAACTGAATGCCTGGATAAAGCTCCTGGAGAGCCTCAGCCAACAAGTGTGCAGATGTATGCCAGAATGTGTGCTTACCCTGCTCATCCTCAAACTTGTAGAGTTCTACATTAGCATCCTCATTGATAGGACGGTTCAACTCTACTGTCTCACCATTTACACCGCAAGATACAACGTTGCGAGCGAGAGCCGGTGAGATACTCTCGGCGATTTGTAAGCCAGTTACGCCCTGTTCATACTCACGAACAGATCCGTCTGGGAATGTGATTTTTACCATAACAACTTAGTATTTTTATTAAATCGCTTGCAAAAGTACTATTTCTTTTTGTAACGAGCGAATATTTTCGTATAAAAAATGTATTTTATTTCAAAAGATGCAGGATTATCGGCATTTTCCCCTTATACCTTATATTATATATAGGCATTTACATATCCTCCGCCAACAGTCTGGTTTCCTTACGAATCATAACATAATGTAAAAAAAGTAGATATTTTCTGGGCATTTTCTTTGATATATCGAAAGTTTTCACTATATTTGCAGCCGATTTAGTGACAAAATGTAAATATCAATCAAGAAAAATGGCAACACCAAAGATTCTCATTATCTATACAGGAGGTACCATCGGCATGGGAAAAGACCCTGTAACAGGCGTTCTGGAGCCACTCGACTTCAACCACCTCGTTTCATCCATGCCCGAATTCCAACTCATCCAGGCTGAAATCGACGTCAGGAAATTCGAACCGCCTATCGACTCCAGCGACATGGATCCGATGAGATGGGCGGAAATCGTAAGCATCATATCCAACAGCTATAACGACTACGACGGATTCGTCATCCTCCACGGTACCGATACCATGGCGTATACCTCTTCAGCGCTCAGTTTCATGCTCGAGAATCTTACCAAACCGGTGATTCTGACCGGTAGCCAGTTGCCTATCGGTGAACTGCGCACAGACGGCAAGGAGAACCTGATGACTGCCATCGAGATAGCATCGGCAAAGGACGAGAACGGCCATCCGATGGTGCCTGAGGTATGCATCTTCTTCAACGGAAAGCTGCTACGCGGCAACCGTGCCATCAAGATCAATGCCGAGGGTTTCCACGCCTTCGAATCGTTCAACTACCCTCACCTCTGCGATGTGGGCATCAACTTCCAGTATCATCAGCACCACATTCTGACTCCAGACTACAGCAAGCCGATGGTTCCCCATCTGAAGCTAGACCCGAACGTAATCGTCTTCAGTCTCTTCCCAGGCATCCAGGACAATATCGTGCGCCACGTGATGGAATCGCCAGACCTCAGAGGTATCGTGATGCGTACCTTCGGTTCGGGCAATGCTCCTCATGCCCCTTGGATCATGCGACTGCTGGACGAGGCAGCCCACAGAGGCGTGAACATCGTGAACATCAGCCAGTGCCTGACGGGTAGCGTGGAGATGGAACGATACGGTGCCGGATTCCAGTTGAAGACTGCCCACGTGATCAGCGGCCACGACTCAACCGTAGAGGCGATGGTTACGAAACTGATGTATCTGCAGGGCAGATACGAGGACAACCTGAAGGTAAGAGAGATGCTGCAGAAGTCGCTTGCCGGCGAAATCACGCTGCTATAAGACAGCTAAGATGCTGTTGTCTAGATATATGCAGAAAATATGCAGAATAGGCTTAAAAAAGATTAAATTAGAGCAAATTAGTCAACACATCCTTGCTTTGCATTGATATTTTATATACCTTTGCAGTGTGAAAAGATGAAAGTCTAAGTGACCTATATTGAAAAAGTAGCGAAATGTTATACGCATTGAGCTAAATAGATAAAATAATTTAATCAACAAAACCTATTCATTATGCAGATCAACAAAGCTAAAAAGTATGGTGAGTTTGTAGAGATTACAGCTCCAGTAGAAAGAACAACTTCAGAAGAGTATCCAACTATCTTAGGTGGCGAAATTTGGTATAACTAGTATTCTTTCCCAAAGAAATGAAAAGAAAGCTCGAAGGTTTTATTAAAGTCTATCCCTTGCAGAACTCGTTCTCTCGCAGATAGATGAAAAACCTCAGAGATTTCTAGACAATTTAAACTCAAAAAAGATGAAGGCTCAATCCCAGTCAATTCGGGGTTGAGCCTTTATTTTCCCACAGATTGATTTTTTTAGTCCCACAGGGAAATATAAAGTCCCACAGATTTCACAGATTTACACAGATTAAATTTTCTGCAGCTCGAGAAAAAAATCTGTGTAAATCTGTGAAATCTGTGGGACTAAAAATATTCAATCCGTGGGTTAATGCTTGCCGCAGCAGCCACCCCCTTCGTGATGATGTTCGTGCTTGATGCCGCCCTCTACAGCCTGATGCTGGTCGCGGAGCAGATCGTTGACGGTCTTCACTGGGTTGAATGTGCCCAGAGGAACCTCTACGAATACAGTATTCCAATCGCTCATCGCACCATTCCAGAGACCAGGCAACTCTAAGGCCTTCAGGTCCTTACCATTCTTGCTCTTGCTGGAGATGAAACCGGTAGATGGATCTACGAACTTAGGAAGATCGAAGGCATTGCCCTGGTAATCCTTGGTAGCGCAGACGAGATCTACTGGGTTGAAATGAGTACCCTCGGTAAACATCTTCATATACTCCTCGTTGTTCTTGTCGATCTGTGAGCTCTCCAGAATCTGAAGACTTACAGTACCATCCTGGTTGTAGGTAAGGAATGGACCACCACCAGGCTCGCCTACGTTCTTAACAACACCACAGACACGCATAGGACGGTTCAACTTCTTGCGCAGATAGATAACCAGCTCAGCATCCTCCAACTCCTTGATATCAGACTTACGGCAGCAGAGATCACGCTGAACGAAGCGGATGATCTCCTCCAGTTTCTCGTGGTTGTAATGACCGGAATCCAATACCTTCAGATAATTGAAAGCCTGCTTCTGGAGAGTAACCAATACACCAGCAATCACCTGCTTCCAGGTAACAGTCTCGCCCTTCAGACAATCAGGAACCACGTTGTCAATATTCTTGATGAATACTACATCAGCATCAATCTCATTGAGGTTCTCGATGAGCGCACCATGACCGCCCGGACGGAACAGCAATGATCCATCCTCGTTGCGGAATGGAGTATTATCAGGATTAGCAGCGATGGTATCGGTGCTAGGCTTCTGCTCTGAGAATGAGATATTATACTTGATGCCGTAGCGCTGTGCATACTTGTCAGCCTTCTCAGCTACCATCTGCTTGAAGAGTTCCAGATGATCGTGAGAAACGGTGAAATGAACGTTTGCCTCTCCGTTGCTGCTTGCATAGAGTGCAGCCTCAACCAGGTGCTCCTCCATCGGAGTGCGAACCTCGTCCTCATACTCGTGGAACTGAAGCAATCCCTTAGGCAACTGTCCGTAGTTCAATCCCTCTGGCTTGAGGAGATTAGCCACGATAGCCTTGTAATCGCCCTTCTTGATGAGGCACATGATGCCCTTCTCGTTGTTGACGTGGCACTTGTCGCAGAGCGCCTTGCGGAAAGCAAACTTCTTGATATTCTCGAAGAATTGTTTTTCAAAGTCAGTAGTAGGAACATCGTATGGAGCATCAAGGAAAGCGAACATGTTTTTGAACATACGACTAGCAGCACCTGATGCAGGCACGAACTTCACAATCTTGTGACCCTCAGCTTTATAGTCGTTCCAAGCCTTCTCGAAGTCTTCCACTTCCTGGGCTGTAGGAGCCATGATTCCCTTACCGATGGCAGCCGCACCCTCAAGCTTGAGAAATGGGAAGCCATTCTTGATTTGTTCCAACTGGTGTTCAATCTGCTGCTCGGAGATGCCGCGAGCAGCGATTTGGTTTAGATCTTGCTGATTCATAATACCATATTTATGTTAAATTTACACTATATGTGCTACAAAGATAATAGTTTTTTCTGATAATCAGAAATATTTCCACATTTTTTTGTACCTTTGCAATGAAAATTTAACGAAGTACGCGGTTTTTAACGCCGAAACGCCATTGTTAGTCAAATTTAAAATGGAATATTGCGACATGGTTAGTAAATTAGCAAAAGAGCACGACAGAAGGTCGGGGCTATCACATTACCTCTATGGGGTATCTAACTTGTTCATAAGCGGAACCGGTATAGGCGGATTATCTCCAATGATTACCGGTGACGAGATGGGAGTAAATAATATACTCTGCCTTGTACTTGGAGCTATAGCAGCTTTTGTATTTGCGTATAGTGCAAACAGAGTTATGAAGTATAACGATAAATAAAAATAATATGGAACTATATACTATATTTATGGGGTTAGGAGCCTTGATAGGAACCTGCTTCGCCATCTGGCTTAACACGAAATCAGGTCAGAAGTGGATAGACAGTTTATAACATAATAATATAAGCATTATGGAAGGATTTGCTTTAGTAATGTGTATAGGAGCTGTTATTGGTATGAGCTTAGCCATTTGGAGCTATACCAAGTCTGGTCAGAAATGGATAGACGAGTTATAACAACTCAATAATATATAATCAACGGGAGGGAACAACTATGAATGAAACAACTTTTAAATTCACATCCGAAGAAAAAGAACAGACACTTCAGATACTGGAGCGCCTGAGAACCGCTGTGGGCGATACGTTCAAGCCGGGCGATGAGCAGCATCTGCGTGAAGACATACAGCATGCCTTCATCAACCACCAGATCAAGCGCAACGTTTTCGGAATGAATCCAATACTCGCTGCCCTGCAGACAGCAGAAATAGCAGTAAACGAGATAGGGCTGAAACGAGACGGCATCATCGCCATCCTGATGCAGACCAGCGTCATCGACGGCTATCAAACCATCGAAGACATCCAGAATAAATACGGCGACAGCGTGGCGCATATCATCAGCGGCCTGCTCCGCATCCACGATCTCTACAAGCGCAACCCGATCATCGAGAGCGAGAACTTCCGCAACCTGCTCATCTCCTTCTCAGAAGACATGAGAGTGATCCTCATCATGATTGCCGACCGCGTGAACGTGATGCGACAGATACGTGATACCGACCAGAAGGAGGCGAAGCACGAGGTGAGCGAGGAAGCCAGCTACCTCTATGCCCCACTCGCCCACAAGCTGGGTCTCTACAAGCTGAAGAGCGAACTGGAAGACCTCAGTCTGAAGTATCTCGAGCACGACGCCTACTATATGATAAAGGACAAGCTGAACGCTACCAAGGCATCGCGCGATGCCTATATCGCCCGATTCATCCAGCCTATCAAGGAGAAACTCGATGCTGCCGGACTGAAATATCACATGAAGGGAAGAACCAAGAGTATCCACTCCATCTGGCAGAAGATGAAGAAGCAGAAGTGCGCCTTCGAGGGTGTATATGACCTCTTCGCCATCCGCATCATCATCGATGCACCTAGAGAGAAGGAATACATGCAGTGCTGGCAGACATTCGCCCTGATCACAGATATGTATCAGCCGAACCCGAAGCGTATGCGTGACTGGCTCAGCGTGCCTAAGAGCAACGGATACGAGAGTCTGCACACCACCGTACTGGGACCGGAGAAGAAATGGGTAGAAGTCCAGATAAGAACCGAAAGAATGGACGACATCGCCGAACACGGTCTGGCTGCACACTGGCGCTACAAGGGCATCAAGCAGGGAGAAGGCGGCATAGACGAATGGTTAGCCAACATCCGTGCCGCACTGGAAAGCAACGACGACCTGCAGCTGATGGACCAGTTTACCACCGACCTGAAGGAAGACGAGGTATACGTATTCACTCCAAAGGGCGACCTGCTGAACTTCCCTAAGGGTGCCACGGTACTCGACTTCGCCTACTACATCCACTCTCGCATCGGCAACACCTGCGTGGGCGGAAAGATCAACGGCAGGGCGGTAACCTTCCGACAGGAACTGCACTCGGGCGACCAGGTGGAAATCCTGACCCAGAGCAACCAGAAACCACGCAGGGAATGGCTCAACATCGTGCAGACTTCCAAGGCAAAAGCAAAGATCCGACTCGCCCTGAAGGAAACACAGAAGAAGGACGGACTCTATGCCAAGGAACTCCTGGAGAGAAGATTCAAGAACCGCAAGATAGAGATTGACGAGAGCACCATGGCACGCATCATCAAGAAGATGGGATACAAGGAGAACTCCGATTTCTACAAGGATGTAGCAGAAGAGAAACTCGACGTGAACACCGTCATCGACAAATATGTAGAGGAACGAGATCACGACCTCAACCCTACCAATGTCACCAAACCAGCCGAAAGTGCAGAGAACTTCGCCTTCGAGAATCCAACCGAGGAACTCCTGAAGCAGAGCGATGACGTGCTGGTTATCGACGAGCATCTGAAGGGTATAGACTTTGAGCTGGCTCACTGCTGCCATCCTATCTACGGAGACCCAATCTTCGGCTTCGTCACCATCAGCAAGGGTATCAAGGTTCACCGCATAGACTGCCCTAACGCCAAGGAACTCCGTCGCCGCTTCGGCTATCGCATCGTCAAGGCAAAATGGAGCGGCAAGGGAACATCAAAGTATGCCATCACCCTGAGAATCATCGGAAACGACGATATCGGTATCGTGAGCAACATTACGAATATCATCTCCAAAGAGGATAAACTCGTGATGAGAGGCATCAACATCTCATCCAAGGACGGCCTGTTCTCGGGCAACGTGACGGTGATGATAGATGATGCAACCAAGACGGATGCACTCATCAAGAAGCTGGCTGCCGTAAAAGGCGTAAAGCAGGTAATGAGAATATAATCCCGCAGATGAATAGCTTAATCCCGCAGATGGATATATTTTCAAGTCCCGCAGATTTCACAGATTTACACAGATTTCGTTGATTTCATTGATTTACAAAGATTTTTCTGTGTCTGTTTCATAAAAAAAAGGTTCAATTCCATTGGTTTGGAATTGAACCTTTTCTTTTATAGATAAATATCTCTTGATTCCTGATATCTGTGTAAATCTGTGAAATCTGTGGGACTTGAAAATATCCCATCTGCGCGATTGTTATTTTGCCTTATTGATTCGCTTAATCACAGAATAAGCATCATACAAGCCCAGCTCTCCAGCCTTCGACAAGTCCTGGATACCAGCCTGCTTGTTTCCACTTTTGATACGAGCCAGACCGCGGTTGTAATATGCCTCAGCCAGACGCGAATCTATCCTGATGGCAATGCTGTAATCATCGATGGCCTTAGACAACTCGTTTCTACCAGCATGCACATTACCCCTATTATAATAGATGTAGGCATTATTGCTGTTCAGACGGATAGCATCGCTGAAATCTGCCTCGGCAGAATGGATATTCGTAACACCCTTGCCCTCAGCACGGTTAAACTCATCCATCTCAGCCTGACAGACAGCACGTTGCCAGTAAGCCAACGAACTCTTTTCATCCAGAGAGATATAATAGGTGAAATCGCTGATGGCTGCCTCGAAATCACGGAGAACACTGTGAGCGATGGCCCTGCGCATCAGCAGACTCTTCTTCTGTTCGATATCCTTAGCCACACTCAGCTCAGCCGACAGCTTATCAATCAAAGAGAAGATCATCAACGAGCTGTTCTCATCCAGCTGCTCCTTGGTACATACGATATAAACCTTATTGGTAGAAGCCTTAGACTGAGCAGCATTCTGCTTGCCGGAAGCACCGCCACTCTGCTTAGCCTGAGCCAGGTGCATATTGAGCTGTTCCACTTCCTTGTCAAACGCCTGAACACCGTTCAGATTCTGCACATTAGGGAAGTAAGAGAGCTGATACATAGGCAGATAGGAAGTCTCCACCTGACGGTTCTGGATGCGTCCACGATACTCGCTCTTGTAATTGTGCTCATACTTAGGTTCATCCTCAACAACGATAGAAGCAAACTTATCCGGATCTACCTCAGAACGCTTGCGCACCTCCTTCCTGGTCTTCGCGCTCCATCTAGGCTGAATACCCAGATGCTTGTTCATCTGCGCCTTGAAGATACGGAATTCATCCATCTCGGCCTTTGCAGTCATACCCAACCTTCGGTAACAGCTGGCACGATAGGAAAGACCCGTCCAGAAGTTAGGAAACTGGTCGATGACCGTAGAATAATCACGGATAGCCGCCTTCAGATTACCCGTCTTGTCATGCAGAAGCGCACGGTTGAAAATAGCCATGAAGTTCTTTGGTTCCATCTTGATGACGAAGTCGAAGTCGAGGATGGCACGGTTGTCATCACCCAACTGCACACGCATCAGACCTCGGTTGTAATGAGCCAGGAAGTTGTTAGGATCCAAATCGAGCGCATTATCGTAATCGCTCATAGCTCCACGTAAATTGTTGATGTTGATACGAGCCAGGGCACGGTTGATATAACTGTTCACATTGTTAGGCTTGAAATGCAGCGACTTGGTCAAAGCCTCATCCGCTACCTTCCACTCCTTTCTAGCAAGCGCCATATAGGCACGTGTGGTCCAGGCATCACCGTCATAAGGATTGATTTCCAGGCTCTTGTCTATCCATTTCTCTGCCTGTAGGGTATCCTTCTGCTTCAGATACACCTCAGCCTTGAGGGTATAGGCATTCGCAAAATCCTTCCATTTGGCAATCACCGAATCCAATTCCGACTGCGCCACATCATAATTCTTGCTCTCCATCTGGCAGAGCGCCCTGTTAAACCAGTAATTACGGTTACGAGGTTCTATGCGAATGGCAGAATTGTAATCACTGATGGCATCCTGGAAACGGTTCTGACGGATACGGCAGATGGCACGCAAGTCGTAGATATCGTTGATGTAAGGATTCAGATTCAACGCCTCAGAAGCATCACTCTCAGCACCTACATAATCATCGAGATTAAACTTGGCCACACTGCGGTAATACCAAGGCTCATAGAGATAAGGCTTGGCACCGATAGCAAGATTAAAATACTTAATGGAAAGAACGAAGTCCTCATAATAGAGAGCACTTCTGCCCGCCGTAATCAGGCGGTCAACTCTATATTGCGCTGATGCCGACAAAGCCGTCAACACCAGCACAAAAGTGAAAATAAACTTTTTCATCGACGAATCTTAGTACGATAGCTGCAGCGGAACTTGCCCTTGATGATATTCTTGAGTTTGCCAGCTATCATGTTCTTACGAAGAGGAGAAACACGATCCACGAACATGGTGCCCTCCAGATGGTCGAACTCATGCTGCATCACGCGAGCCAGATATCCCTCAACCCACTCATCGTGCTCCTGGAAATTCTCATCCTGATACTTCACGTGGATGCGGGTAGGACGAACCACCTTCTCATTGATGCCAGGAATGGAAAGACATCCTTCATCAGAAGAATCCTTCTCAGCCTCCTCATCATACTCCAAGATATGAGGATTAATAAAAACATGACGGAATCCCTCATATTCAGGAAGATCTTCGCTCAATACATCGAGGTCGATGACCACCAGACGGATAGCCAGACCAATCTGAGGTGCAGCCAGTCCGATACCATTGCTGGAATCAAGCGTCTCATACATATTGTTAATCAGTTCCTTCAATTCAGGATAATCGGGAGTAATATCTTCAGCCACTTTTCTCAAAACGGGCTGACCATATATATAAATAGGTAAAATCATCTTCTTGACTCTAAATAATCTTGTAAAATAATGGTGGCGCTGATCTCGTCCACCAATCCTTTGTTTTCTCTTCTGGTTTTCTTCTTCACCCCACCCTCTATCATGGCGCGATGAGCCAGTACCGATGTAAAACGCTCATCATAATATTCGATAGGAACCTCAGGATGAGCCTTGCGCCAGCGATTGAAGAAGTTCTCCACTCGCGCCAGGTTCTCGCTAGGCTGCCCGTTGGGCTGGGTTGGCTTTCCGATGATAATACGCTCCACCTGCTCCTTTTGGATATACTGTTCCACAAAGGCGAAGAGTTCGGGTGTAGCAACAGTGACCAACCCATTGGCAATAATCTGCAATGGGTCGGTCACAGCGATACCGGTACGTTTCTTACCGTAGTCTATAGATAAAATTCGCATGAATCTACGAAAAATCCTAGTCTTTATCTTTAATATCAGAAGCTGGGATTACTTCTTGAGAAGCAACCAAGCATCAGGATACTTGCCAGCACGGAGCTGATTGCGGCTCTTTACAGCACCAGACTTATCTGCGAATGTAGAAGCTACAACACGATACATGTTACGTGCGCTGTTGAATACAATCTGAGCCTCATAACCTGCGCTCTTCAATGTATTAGCCAAACCCTCTGCGTTAGCCTTGAGAGAGAAAGAGCCTACTACTACGCTGTAGTTAGAGAGACCTGAACCCATAATGAGGTCAACATTCTCCTGACGAACAGTAGCGTTATCAACCTCTGTATTTGTTGACTCAGAAGGAGTAGTTGTCTCTAAAGGAGTAACAACTGGTTCCTGAGCAACTGGAGCCTGCTCCTGCTGCTGAGCCTTCTCGAAAGCCTTCTTATAGGCACTTTCCTTAGAAGTACCACAACTAGCCAATGCCAAAACTGCGCACATACCTGCGCACAAAACTGATAATTTCTTCATAATTTTGAAAATGTTTTTATTGATAAATTCCTTATTAATTGCTTATTCTTATGACGCAATACGCCCCATCTTGTAATCGATTCCAACGCAATTGCACTGCGAAAATACAAAATATTTGGCAAATATGAGCATGAAAACCGCATAAAGTTTGTTAATACAGCATATTTAAATAAAAATTAAGACAAATTCACGCGGTTTTTGGAGAAAAATTAGTATATTTGCATTTGTAAAGCAGCAAAAGAGAATGGAATGTACACTTTCCTATCCATCATTTGCTTCGACTTTATAGGTATAAAATCGTATAACGTTTAAAACTTAAGAATTATGAAGGCATTAGGTTACATTGGTGCATTCCTCGGCGGTGCAATCGCCGGTACAGCACTCGGTTTGATTTTTGCTCCAGAAAAGGGAGAAGATACACGCAGCAAGATTGCTGGCGCAGTAGATGATTTTTGCAAGAAGCACGACATCAAGTTGAGCCGCAAAGACGTAGACGACCTGGTAGACGATATCAAGGAAGCTGCTCCTGAGGTATAATTAAAGAGGTATAAAATAAATATCTCAAGATGTTCTCTAACGATAAAAACGTAGAAACCATCGGGCAGCTCGTAGAGGTGCTCAAACATTACATCGGGCTTCAGTCAGAGTACATGAAGCTCGATGTTGTGGATAAAGTGGTAAGGCTGCTCACTGCCATCACCATGACAGTGGTGCTCCTGGGGCTCTTCCTCATCGCCATCATCTACCTTTCCTTTGCTGCGGCTTACGGATTGGCAGGCCTGATAGGAAGCACAGCCCTAGCCTTCTGCGTAGTGGCGGGTGTATACCTATTTATATTAATACTATTCATCATCTTCCGCCACCAATGGATAGAGAGACCGCTCGTCAAGTTTCTTGCCAGCATTCTGATGCAATAACTTTTTTCATTCACCTGAAAGAGCTCAGCCCTCAAGGCGAAATTTTTTCATTCATTCCAAATATTCAAAGAGATGATAGAACAAGATGAAATCATAGAATATAACTCGCTGAACGAAATTCGTCTACGCAAGGAATTACTACGCAAGGATATACAGGCTGACGATGCCAAGATCAAGGCTTTGTGGAAATCGCTTTTCACCAAGCCCGAAGCGCTATCCAAGAATGCGAGCGCCAGCAAGCGTTTCAGCAGCATGATGAAAATCGGAGCTGGAGCCTTTGATGGTGCTCTACTTGCATGGAAACTTTATCACAAGTTCAAGAGAAAAAGATAAGGCATAATTGCTGAAAACAAAAGAAAGCACATCATTTTCTTCCTATAATAAGAGGAAAATGATGTGCTTTTTTATGCTGGAATTCAGACTTTCTTCCAGACTTTCGGACACAAAAAAGGGCCACCGCCGTGGCCCAACCTTGTTAACCTTAAATCTAATACTATGAAAAACACACGTGCAAATATAGAAAGAATCTATGAGTTTCACAAGCTTTTCTGTGAAAAAGCTCAAATTCTAAACCATATTTAACTATTTATGTCTTAATTTCTTATTTATTTAAATGTTATTAAACCTATTCTATTTAGAACTTAGGCAGTTATATTTAGAATAGAAATCTAAATTTCAAAGCTCATCTGATCATAACCAAAGACGAAGCCCTGAGGCAGGCGCGCATTGGCATCATCATGAAAACCTATCTGATGAGTAACATGCGTGAGAATCGTCTTCCGGGCTCCTATCCGGCGCGCAACCCGTATGGCATCCTCTACCAGTTGATGACTATGATGCGGCTTATCGAATCGGAGAGCATTGATAACCAGCGTTTCCACTCCTTCCAGATACTGATATTCCTCCTCGCCCATCGTCTTCATATCCGTAATATAAGCAAATTTGCCCAAACGATAGCCCAGGATAGGCATCTTATCATGGAGAATACGGATAGGCATGAACTCAATATCGCCAATCTGATAAGAGCGATGAGGCTCTATGGTATGGAGCTTGAGCTTCGGCGCTCCCGGATAAAGCTGCTCTACATCCTTAGGAAAACAGTAAGGCATGGTATGCGGCAAGGAACGGGTTACCAGCTCATCGCCATAAATATGAATATCACCAAACACGCAGAAGCCACGCAGGTCATCTATACCTCCCACATGGTCGTAATGAATATGCGTAATCAGCACACCATCCAACTTGCGAAACGGTTCCCTGAGCAACTGCATCCTTATATCCGGACCCGCATCTATCAGAATACGGGTTTTCTCCGTCTCAATCATCGCAGCACTTCTAAAGCGCTTATCCTTAGGATTATTGCTGCAGCAAACCTCACAATTGCATCCCAAAACAGGAACACCACTCGATGTTCCTGTTCCCAATAAAGTAATCTTCATTAATAATCAATTATTTCCTGAAAAACAAACGAATTCTTCACTCTTCGTTCTTCACTCTTCACTTAACATTCACCTCCGGATGGATATCAATGCCAAACTTCTGCTTCACATCCTTACGGATTGTTTCACAGAGATTAACGATTTCCTGCCCCGTAGCTCCACCACGGTTCACCAGTACCAGCGCCTGCTTGTCATGTACGCCGGCACGTCCCAGACTCTTGCCCTTCCATCCACACTGGTCAATCATCCAGCCTGCAGGAATCTTCTCGTGTCCAGCATCAATCGTATAATGAGGCATCCCCGGATACTGTGCAGCCAGCCCCTCATATTTTGCCTTCTCCACGATAGGATTCATGAAGAAACTGCCCGCATTGCCCTGCACCTTCGGGTCAGGCAATTTGGCATTGCGGATCTCGATGATGACATCACGGAGCTGCTGGGCTGTAGGATTTTCTATTCCCTTTGCAGTCAGGGAAGTACGGATGTTACCATAATCCAGGTCTGGCACAAAGTGCTTGCTCAGGCGATAGATGACATGAGTAACAAGATACTTATCCTTCCACTCATGCTTGAACCTGCTCTGACGATAGCTGTACTGGCAGTCCTGGTTGTCGAAAACCACCACTTTTCCGGTAGCAATCTCCACAGTTTTCACCTTATATATAATATCCTTCGCTTCCACGCCGTAGGCTCCGATGTTCTGGACCGCGCTCGCTCCCACTTCTCCCGGAATGATACTGAGGTTCTCTGCACCATGATAGCCATGCTCTACAGCGTATGCCACCACATCATCAAACACCTCACCACTGCCGCAGTTCAAGAAAACAAAGTCGGGATTTTTCAGATTCTCACTCTCAGCAGCCAGGGTTTCATTATCCAGCACCTCGATGCCCTTGATGGCAGAATGGATCACCGTACCCTCGTAATCGCCTGTAAGCAAGAGGTTACTGCCACCACCCAGAATGAGCAGAGGCTGATCGGCAGCAGTAAGCCCAGCCACAATCTGCTGCGCCTCTTCTACCGATGAGTATTCCAGGAATCGCTTGCACTTGGCATCAATTCCAAACGTATTGTGAGCCAAAAGGCTATAGTCTCGAATATCCTTCATATCCAGCTATTTCTAAAAAACAATTAATCACTAAACAGTAATCACTAATCACTATATTTACATCTCCAGCTTGGTCAGCATCCACTTTCCTCCTATCTTCTTGAAGGTAAGCAGCGTTTCCAACCCATTGGCGATGCCACGAATCACGAATATTTTCTGGCTGCTCTCAGTATATTTCTGACCGTAAATGATGTTGTAAATCATGCCAGAAGGCAACTGAGGCGCAAAGGCAGGCCATGTCTCCGGTTCGATATCGCCCGTCATCGTACTGAAATCATCATCAGGATCAGGACCGGTAAACTTCACCGGATTATGCAGATGCTCTGCCTGAAAGGCTGAATCGGTAGCAAACGAACCGTAAAACTTCAGGAAGCTGGCATTCATGTTGGCATACATCGGCTTATAGTTGATGCTGGTCATCAGCCACTGACCGTTAATACGGTTGAAGAGGAACTGCTGAACGGTATTGGTCTTATAGAACACCTTTTCTACCACTACATGGTCGATGGTAGTATCCTTCACCAAATTCATCTGCTTCCGGTTGTCAAAGATCAGCGTATAATAATCTTGACGCATAAAGAAATGTTCCATCTTCCACCGGCGTTTTTCTATCTGCTTGATCACTTTTCCGTTACGACAGACAGGCAACGGGAAGTGTACACGCTGCCTCTGAAGCTTGCGACTGGCAGCAAAATTGAACAGGAAGTCGTCAAACAACTCGTCTGCAGCCTTAGGCATAGGAGTCTCCTCTATGAGCTTTTCGGTAGAGTCCATAGCCTGCGTGTCAGCGACTATCGTATCGGCAGCCACTGAATCAACAAGAGTAGCGGGCTTCTTATCCTTGCACCCCACAGAGGTGAAACAAACGATGGTAAGGACCGCTAACATTACTGTTATAAAAGATAGTTTCTTCATAAACTTATTAAATTTCTCAAATTTTCATTGCAAAAGTACAACTTTCTTTTGAGATATTTCATATTTTAAGCAAAAAATATTATCTTTGCACTCAAAATAGACAATTTAATAAGATATGTTATTAGAAAAAATAGAAGAACTCTTGAAAGAAGTGGATTCTTTGACTGCTCAGAACGCAGAAGAAGTAGAACAGCTTCGCATCAAGTATCTCAGCAAAAAGGGTGAAATCAATGCCCTCATGGCCGACTTCCGCAATGTGCCAGGCGACCAGAAAAAAGAGGTTGGTATCAAAATCAACGAATTGAAGCAAGCTACCCTTGCCAAGATCAACGGACTCAAGGATCAGATGGAAGAGGCTGACGCAAGCAGCGATGACATCGACCTGACCCGTACAGCTTATCCTGTGGCTTTGGGTACACGTCATCCATTGACTGTCGTAAAGAACCAGATTATCGACATCTTCGGCCGTATGGGATTCACCCTCTATCAGGGTCCTGAGGTTGACGACGACAAGCACGTGTTCACTATGCTCAACTTTGCAGCCGATCATCCAGCCCGTGACATGCAGGATACCTTCTTCATTGAGAAGACCAACTCCGACGATGTTACCAAGAATGTGATTCTCCGCAGCCATACTTCTGGCGACGAAGCTCACTATATGGAGACACACGAGCCACCTATCCGTATGCTCTGCCCAGGACGAGTATACCGCAACGAGGCTATCAGCGCCCGTGCCCACTGCTTCTTCCACCAGGTAGAAGGTCTCTATGTGGACAAGAACGTAAGCTTCACCGACCTCAAGCAGGTGCTCCTCACCTTTGCTCGCGAGATGTTCGGTGCAGATACAAAGATTCGTCTGCGCCCAAGCTACTTCCCATTCACAGAGCCTAGCGCTGAGATGGATATCTCATGCAACATCTGCGGCGGCAAGGGATGTAACTTCTGCAAGCATACAGGATGGGTAGAGATTCTGGGCTGCGGTATGGTAGACCCTCACGACCTCGAGGCTTGCGGCATCGACAGCAATGTCTATACCGGTTATGCCTTCGGTATGGGTGTAGAGCGCATCACCAACTTGAAGTACCGTGTCAGCGACCTGCGTCTCTTCTCTGAGAATGATACTCGCTTCCTGCGCGAGTTCGAATCAGCTAAGTAACAACACATATTTAATATAGTATATAGGTTTATATGCTAACTCATCATTAGCGTATAGACCTATTTATTTTTAAACCTCAAAACATAAAGTTATGAAGAAATTTATGGTTAATGCAGTCATCGCAGTCTCTTTAGGCGCCATGACTCTCAGTTCTTGTATCGGCTCATTCTGCCTTACCAACAACGTTTTGGATTGGAACAAGCGTGCTACTGACAACAAGTTCGTCAACGAACTGATTTTCATCGTCATCAGTCCAGCCTACGCAGTATGTTCTGTTGCAGACTTGTTCGTGCTCAACTCTATCGAGTTCTGGACAGGCGAAAAGGTGATTGCCAATGTCGGCAAGACCAAGGACGTAATGGGTAAGGATGGTCGTATGTATGCCATCAAGACATTGAAGAACGGTTATGAGATTACCGACCCAGAGGGTGAGAAATCATACTTCGTATTCAACAAGAAGAAAAAGAGCTGGTCATACAGCAAGGACGGCGATATCCGTGAACTCTTCAGCTTTAATGAGGATGGCAGCATCCAGGCTTGTCTGCCAAACGGCGAGAAGATGAACGTTCCAGCCAACGAGAATGGCCTTTTCCAGGTTCGTATGGCAATGAACGATGGCTTCTATTACGCATTTAATAAGTAAACTATAGAAAATCGATAAAGGGGTGTGCAGATATTCAAATCTACACACCCCTTCATTATTTTATATATCCTTAAACTTTAAAGAGTTAACCTAATCCCCTCACAGCTTCTTCCAGCTGCAGAAGCGCCTGCTCCAGCACGCTTCTAGGCTCTGCCACATTCAGTCGCATGAAGCCTTCGCCACCGGGACCAAACATCTCACCGTCGTTCAAGGCAAGATGAGCCTTGTCGATGAACAGATCCAGAAGCTGGTCATGAGAGAGATTCAAATCCCGGCAATTCAGCCATATCAGGAACGAAGCCTGCGGACGGAGCGGACGGACGGCCGGAATATTCGCCTTGCAGAAGTCCTCTACGAAGCGGATATTATCTTCGATATACGCCAGCATCTGCCTGCGCCACTCCTCCCCTTTCCGGAAGGCAGCAACTGTAGCAATAGGAGCAAAGAGCGTAGGCTCATCCAGTTCGTTGGCAGAGAGCCAAGGATAGAACTTGCTGCGTATCTCCTCGCTAGGAATGATGGCATAACTGCTCACAATGCCTGCGATATTGAAGGTCTTGGTAGGAGCCTGGAAGGTGATGCTGATACTAGCTGCCTTCTCGCTGACAGATGCAAAAGGAATATGCTTGTGTCCGAAGAGAGCCATGTCAGCATGAATCTCATCGCTGATTACCAGCAGATGATGCTCGTAGCAGAAGTCAGCCAGTCGCTGCAGCGTCTCCTTGTCCCATGTAATACCTCCCGGATTATGAGGATTGCAGAGAATCAGCACCTTGCACTTCTCGTCACATACCTTTTCCAGATTTTCGAAATCCATCTCGTAATATCCGTCCTCACGCATCTTCAACGGATTGAAGACCACCTCACGGCCGTTTCCCTGCGGGGTGAGACGGAAAGGATGATAAACGGGTGGCTGGATGATGACCTTCTCATCTTCCCTGGTGAAGACGTTCACCACCAGTCCTATTCCCTTCACGATGCCCGGAATAAAGCGAATCCAGTCACGCTCCACATCCCATTGATGATGAGCCTTCACCCAATCGATGATGCTGGGCAGATAGTCTTCCGGCTCTACGGTATATCCGAAGAGCGAATGTTCCAGACGTACCTTCAGGGCATCGGTGATGAAATCAGGGGTCTCGAAGTCCATATCCGCTACCCAGAGAGGCAGCAGATCGGTTCTTCCCCAGCGTGGCTGCAGCGCCTCGTGCTTGAGGTCGCCGCTACCCGAACGGTCAATTATTTTATCAAAATCGTACTTCATACTTTGAACTCTTTTTACTTTGAACTCTTTTTACTTTGAACTTTGAGCTTTGAACTTGGAGCTTTGAACTTGGAGCTTTGAACTTTATGATTAGCATCAGCAATTGAATTCTTCACTCTTCGTTCTTCACTCTTCACTTTCTCTGCTCTTCACTTACTCCAACGCCTGCTTGATGTCCTCAAACAGATCGTCAACATCCTCCAGGCCGATACTCAGTCTTACGGTAGTATCCAAGACATCCATGCTCTGACGTATACGTTCCGAGAAACCACCAAAGATGGTGCTGGCAGGATGGATGGCTAGCGAACGGTTATCGAAGAGATTGGTGGCACGATGAATCAGCTTCAGATGATTCAAAAAACTGAAACATGCCTCCTTGTCCTCCAAATCGATGCAGATCATCGCTCCGGCAGTCTTGCCAAACTGCTTCTTTGCCAACTCATGGAATGGATTATCCTCCAATCCCACATAATTCACGCGCTTGATCTGAGGGAGCGTCTGAAGCTTCCTTGCCAGCTCCAGCGCATTGCTGCTCTGCACGCGATAACGCGCATCGAGCGTCTCCAGTCCGATGGTCTGCATATAAGCCACCTGCGGAGTCATGTAGGCACCAAAGTTGAAAAGCATCTCACCATAAAGTCGCTTGGCAAAATCGCCATGATATGGTGTACCGTAATCGATGACCACACCGCCAAGCGATGTGGCACCGCCACTGATATACTTGGAACTGGATACCACCTCGATATCCACGCCCAGATCCTTAGCCGAGAACTGGGTGAAAGGAATGATGGTAGTATCAGCCACCAGGGGCACATTCTTCTCATGAGCCACCTGAGAGAGTGCCTTCAGATCGGCCACCTCCAGCTGCGGATTGGTAATGATTTCCAGAAACACGCAACAGGTATCCTCATCAATTGCCTCGCGTACCTCTTCTATATTAGTCAAATCGCGCAGTCGGACCTTCACTCCGAAACGGCGCAAGGTGGCAACCAGCAGGGCATAGGTATTGCCGAAGAGATGCTTGGAGCTGACGATGTTCTTGCCCTGTGCTGCAAGCGCCATCAGCGTATTGCTGATAGCAGCCATACCCGAATTGAAGGCTGTAACATGCTGTGCCCCGGTCAGTGCCTCGATGCGGCGTTCCAGGTTGGTAACCGTAGGATTCTCCACACGCGAATAGTCCGGAGCCTTGATCTTGTCAGTAAAGGCATCCGACATGATGGCTGCGTTGTCAAATTCGTAAGCCAGCGTATTATATACCGGAACGCTCAGCGAATCATAAGCGTCTCTGCGTTCGTATGCCACATGAATGGCCTGAGTCTGTTTCTTCATTTTCTATTAATCTCTCTTTTAATTTTGTATTTGCTATATTTTGGCTGCAAAAGTACTAAAAAAATGCGATATAGAAATACCAAAGATTAGGTATTTTATAATAAAAATCAACTTTCTTCGTTAAATACTACATGAAACAGAAATTTTTTATCATTATAATATGCCTGATTGCCACCCTGAAGATGATGGCACAGGAATTCACGCTGCAGGGTAGAGTCACCGATGATGACAACAACCCCGTAGAACTTGCCACGGTTTCCGTCGTAAGCCAGGGAAAGGTGGCTTTCACTTCGCTCAAGGGTGAATTCAGCATGCATCTGCATTCTGCCGACAGCGTAGCAGTCAAATTCTCGATGATTGGCTACAAGACCAAGGTGCGCGTCCTGAGAAAGCCTAGAGGAAAGCAGACCCTCCAGGTGGTGCTACATACCGATGCCACGATGCTGGGCGATGTAAACGTGACAGGCGAGAAGATACAGTCAGACCAGACGCAGGAAATCAAGATCAAGGACATCAAGATGGCTCCTTCTGCCAACGGCAACGGCGTGGAAGGCATCATCCAGCAGCAGGCTGGCGTCAGTACCCACAGCGAACTTTCCTCGCAGTACAACGTGCGTGGCGGTGCCTTCGACGAGAACTCCGTATATATAAATAATGTGGAAGTATACCGTCCATTCCTCGTCCGAAGCGGTCAGCAGGAAGGTCTTTCCGTCATCAATCCTTACATGGTAGACAAGATTGGCTTCTCTACCGGAGGCTACGGAGCGAAATACGGCGACAAAATGAGTTCTGCACTCGACATCACCTACAAGACGCTGAAAGCCAAGGGCAAGAAGCCTGTGGTGGAAGGAAGCTTAGCAGCCAGTCTACTAGGTACCGATGCCTATATCGGAATAGGAACCCGGAAACTGTCATGGCTCAACAGCGTAAGATACAAGACCACCTCCTACCTCCTCGGTTCGCTGGAGACAAAGGGAGAATACAAGCCGAATTATCTTGACTATCAGACCTATCTGAGCTATCAGCCCAACAAGCGATGGAAGATAGACTTCATAGGATATATCTCTGACAATCATTACAACTTCGAACCGTCCGACCGCGAGACTTCGTTCGGAACGATGGAGAACGTGAAAAGCTTCAAGGTGTTCTTCGACGGACATGAGAAAGACCGCTTCCTCACCTATTTCGGAACCCTCGGCATTACCCGCAACATCACCCGGAACACCAGTCTCTCGCTCCTGGGAAGTGCCTTCTACACCAAGGAACAGGAGAAATACGACATTCAGGGACAGTACTGGCTCGACCAGACAGAGACATCAGAGAACCTGGGTGTAGGAACCTATTTCGAGCATGCCCGCAACTACCTCTCTGCCCGCGTGATGAGCGCCAAGCTGATGCTGCGCCACAAGGTACAGAAGCACAACGTGGAGGCAGCTGTCACCCTGAAAAGGGAACATATCGAAGAGAATTCCATCGAATACGAGATGCGCGATTCTGCCGGATACAGCGTTCCCCACACCGGAAAGGACCTCTATATGATTTATTCCATGAAAGCCCGTAACGAGCTGAATGCCAACCGCATGGAGACCTACATACAGGACACCTACCGATTCTCGGGCGGTACTGCCGACAGCACCGGAAACGGACAGACGCATTACACGCTGAACTATGGTGTGCGCATGAGTCACTGGAACTTCAACCGCGAGACGATCCTGAGTCCACGTATCTCTCTCGCCATCATTCCGGCAAACCACGAGAACACCACGCTCCGCCTGGCAGCCGGACTATACTATCAGGCACCTTTCTTCAAGGAGCTGAGAGATACGACAACCGTCAACGGAGTGACCGTAGCATCGCTCAACGAGAAGATCAAGAGCCAGCGAAGCATCCATTTCATCGCCGGTTACGACTACCGTTTCCGCATGAACGACCAGCGGTTCAAGTTCTCTGCCGAGGCTTACTACAAAGCATTGAGCAACATCGTACCTTATTCCGTCAGCAACGTGAAGGTGGTATATTACGGTCAGAACGAGTGCAGCGGTCATGCAGCCGGACTTGATTTCAAGCTCTATGGCGAGTTTGTACCGGGTACGGATTCCTGGCTCAGCCTCTCGCTGATGGATACGAAGATGAAGCTCAACGGCAAGAGCATCCCTCTGCCTACCGACCAGCGCTATGCGGTGAACCTCTTCTTCACCGACTACTTCCCTGGCAGCAGGAAATGGCGCATGTCGCTGAAGCTTGCCTTTGCCGACGGTTTGCCTTTCGCAGCCCCTCACAAGGAGTTGGAGACCAACAGTTTCCGTGCCACCGCCTATCGCCGTGCCGACATCGGCATGAGCTATCAGCTGCTCGACAACAGCCGTCACGAGAAGAAGAAGACCTTCCTGAAGAACGTAACGCTGGGCGTAGACTGCCTCAACCTCTTCGGCATCGACAACGTGAACAGCTACTACTGGGTAACGGATGTAACCAATCAGCAGTATGCCGTGCCTAATTATCTGACAGGCCGCCAGCTCAATGCCCGTGTTCTCTTGGAATTTTAGAACCCAAAAGTGGAGATTTTTCACAATATTCTAAATATTTAACCGTAGATAGTTCGCTATCTGCGGTTTTTTTCGTATCTTTGCGCCCGAATTATGTGGTGACGGTCCGTTCCCCACCCCATCTATTCAGAAATACATTCTATAAAGAATAAAGAAATAATACATAATAATCAATTATGAGCAAACAAGTAGAAAAGATTAAGGAGCTGATCGCTAAGCGCGAACAGGCTCGTCTTGGCGGTGGCGAGAAGGCCATCGAGAAGCAGCATGCACGTGGCAAATATACCGCTCGCGAGCGTATCGAAATGTTGGTAGATGCCGGCAGTTTCGAGGAGTATGATATGTTCAAGTTGCATCGTTGCACTAACTTCGGCATGGAGAAGAAGCAGTACCTCGGTGATGGTGTGGTAGCCGGTAGCGCTACTATAGCCGGCCGTCTGGTTTACGTATATGCTCAGGACTTCACCGTAAACGGTGGTTCACTCTCTGAGACTATGGCACAGAAGATCTGCAAGGTAATGGATATGGCTATGACTATGGGAGCACCTGTTATCTGCATGAACGACTCTGGTGGTGCTCGTATTCAGGAAGGTATCTGCGCCCTCGCTGGTTACGGTGAGATCTTCGAGCGCAACATCCTCGCTTCTGGTGTCATCCCACAGATTTCTGCTATCATGGGCCCTTGCGCCGGTGGTGCCGTTTACTCTCCAGGTTTGACCGACTTCATCATCATGAAGGAGCAGACTTCTTACATGTTCCTGACTGGTCCTAAGGTTGTAAAGACCGTAACTGGTGAGGACATCGATGCAGAGCACCTCGGTGGTGCATCTGTACATGCAACCAAGAGTGGTGTAACCCACTTCGCTGCCAAGACAGAGGAAGAGGCTATCGAGATGATCAAGAGCCTGCTCTCTTACATCCCAAGCAACAATACAGAAGAGGCTCCACGCGTAGAGTGCACAGACCCTATCGACCGTATGGACGATACTCTGAACGAGATTATCCCTGAGGATCCTAACCAGGCATACGATATGTATAAGGTGATTGGCGCTGTAACTGATAACGGAGAGTTCTTCGAGGTTCAGCCTAAGTTCGCCAAGAACATCATTACAGGTTTCGCCCGCTTCAATGGTCAGAGCGTTGGTATCGTAGCCAACCAGCCAGCAGCTTACGCAGGTGTACTCGATGTAAACGCTAGCCGCAAGGCAGCCCGCTTCGTCCGTTTCTGCGATGCCTTCAATATTCCTATCGTATCTCTCGTAGACGTACCAGGATTCTTGCCAGGTACAGGTCAGGAGTACAACGCTGTCATCCTCCACGGTGCACAGTTGCTCTACGCTTACGGAGAGGCTACCGTGCCAAAGATTACTATCACATTGCGTAAGAGCTATGGTGGTAGCCACATCGTGATGGGTTGCAAGCAGTTGCGCGCTGACTTGAACTTCGCTTGGCCATCTTCAGAGATTGCTGTAATGGGTGCCAGCGGTGCCGTTGCCGTTCTCTGTGGTAAGGAAGCTAAGGCTAAGAAGGAAGCTGGCGAGGATGTAAAGGCATTCCTGGCTGAGAAGGAGCAGGAGTATACCGACAAGTTCGCTAATCCATATCAGGCAGCTCAGTATGGTTACATCGATGATGTCATCGAGCCACGCAACACCCGTTTCCGCATCTGCCGTGGTTTGGCTCAGCTCGCAACCAAGCGTCAGAGCTTGCCAGCTAAGAAGCATGGCTGTATGCCTATGTAAAGTTGAACTTTGAACTTTGAACTTTGAACTTTATGATTAGTTTTCTGGGATAAGTTCTTTAACTGAGAAAGAATAAATGGATAAGAATATTTATGCTGCGATTGCCATGGCACTCTATGAGTACCAGGGCAATAACGTACACGACAAGGAGCCTGGCATCATCACTATCAAGCCACGTCAGACGATGTGGAACGCCAAGTTCTTGAGTTTAACAGCTAAACCATAAAGATATAGAAATGAAAGAGTTTAAATATACAATTGACGGAAAAGAATACAAGGTTCAGATTGACGCTGTTGAGGGCAACATCGCAAGCGTGAACGTGAATGGCGAAGCTTACAAGGTTGAGATGGAACAGGAGGCTGAGCCAGAGAAGAAGAAGGTAGTGCTCGGTCAGCCAGCAGCTGCATCTGATGATGCTGAGGCTACTCCAGCTGCCAACGTTAATACAGCCAACGCTGTGAAGGCTCCTCTCCCTGGTACAATCACCAGCATCGAGGTAGCTGTAGGTCAGGAGGTAAAGGCAGGTGATACCGTTGTCGTTCTCGAGGCTATGAAGATGCAGAACAACATCGAGGCAGAGAAGGATGGCAAGGTTACTGCTATCTGCGTAAAACCTGGTCAGGCTGTGCTCGAAGAGGATGCACTCGTAGTTATCGAGTAAATCAAGAATTTGCGAATTATACTTCCTGATTCGGGAATTTATAATTCGGGAATTTATAAAGAATATCAAAGGTCGCAAGCTGTTAATTGTTTGCGACCTTTTTCTATACTGCTGTATGAGCATAAACTGCTATACAAAGTAATTTTTTACTAAAGAAAAAAGACATAAAGTACAATAAAATGATAGATTTAACAGAAGAACAGATAGAAAGATACAGCCGCCACATCCTCCTTCAGGATGTAGGCCTCGAGGGACAGGAAAAGCTCCTCAATGCCAAGGTGCTCATCATTGGTGCCGGAGGCTTGGGTTCCCCAGTTGCCCTCTACCTCGCTGCGGCTGGCGTGGGACATATCGGTATCGTGGATGCCGATGTGGTTGACCTCAGCAACCTGCAACGACAGGTCATTCACCAGACCAAGGACTTGAACACCCCTAAGGTGGAAAGCGCCAAGGAGAAGATGATTGCCATCAATCCTGATGTGGAGGTAACAACCTACCATACCTTCCTCGCCTCAGACAATGCCGAGGAAATCATCAAGCCATGGGATTTCGTCATTGATTGCACCGACAACTTCCCAGTGAAGTTCCTCATCAATGATGCCTGTGTGCGCTTGGGCAAGGCATTCTCGCATGGCGGCATCCTGAGATTCCAGGGCCAGACCTTTACCCACCTGCCAGGCACGGCATGTTACCGTTGCTTCTTCAAGGAACCACCTCCAGCAGGTACTGTTCCTACCTCTAGCCAGGCAGGCGTTCTGGGAGCCATCGCCGGTATGCTCGGAACCATCCAGGCAGCCGAGGCATTGAAGTACTTCCTCGGTGTGGGCGAACTGCTCACCGACCGATTGCTCACCTTCGATGCCAAGACGATGAACTTCCGCACCATCAAGGTAAAGAAGCGTGCATCCTGCGAAATCTGCGGCGACCACCCTACCCATCGATCATCTCATCGACTATGAGCAGGCTGCGTGTGATTTGAAACACCACTAAGATTTAGTGATTATTTTCGAATAAACACATATAACAAAAAGCAAAGTCACAATACCCAGCTCTATCAGCTAGGTATTGTGACTTTTTTTAGAAACACCCCAAAGCCCAACAAAGAGCAAAAACCTTGATTATAAGATACTTTATAAAACATTTCTCCCATTTTTCTTGCATGATTCAGATAATAATCGTATTTTTGCAGCAGATAAAATACGCAAGCTTATGAAAGAGAAAAGATATACATTGCCAGAAGAGCAGAAAGATGCAGCTTTCACAGCAGAGCCTGCACCAGCCTATCACGGAAATGCCGCCATGACACTTCCCGAGGATGAATGTGCAGAAGAATATATTGACTGGAATAAGATTCCTGTTGGCTGGCATCCGGCTAATGAAGAAGAAGCCGTGGCTAGGATTGAAGCTATTGAGGCGGAGTATGAGAATGGGCAATATATTGATGCAGAAGAATTTGAAAAAGAACTAATTGCACAATATCCATGGCTAGCATAAGATTATTGCTTAAGCGATTCCACCGCCCTTACCACAGTACGATTATCAAGAAGAATTGGAAGATTATCTATCGCTACGACGAAGCCAACGACCTCGTCATTTTCGTAGATTTATGGGATATGAGAAGAAGCCCCAGATATCTGATTAGACAATTCAAAAGAAAACTATAAAGGAACGGGCTGAAAGTTTCTGCAACTTTTCTCTAAAATCTCTTGCAGATATGAAAATAAAACCGTAACTTTGCGGTAGCGAATTTTAAAACAGATGGTTATGAAGTACTTAGATCCTAAGGCAGACCTTACGTTCAAGAAGATATTCGGCAATCACCCAAAAAGACTGATCAGCCTCCTGAACGCCCTCCTGCCACTCAGCGAAGAGGAGCAGATACACGAAATCAAGTATCTGCCTACAGAACTTGTGCCCCAGCTCGAAGGGGGCAAGAACACCATAGTGGATGTACTCTGCACCGACGTCAGAGGCAGGAAGTTCTGCGTGGAAATGCAGATGGAATGGTCTGACGCATTCCAGCAGCGAGTACTGTTCAATGCATCCAAACTCTATGTGAGTCAGGCTAAAAAGGGCGGTAAATACAGCGAATTGCAACCCGTGTATTCTCTCAACCTGATAAATGATATCTTTGCGCATGATACTCCGGATTTTATCCACAACTACCGCATCGTGCATGATAAGGACAGCAATAAGGTTATCGAGGGCTTGCATTTCACCTTCATAGAACTCCCTAAGTTCACTCCTCATTCCATTGCCGACAAGCGCATGATGGTCTTGTGGCTCCGTTTCCTCACAGAAATCAATTCCAACACGAAGGAGATTCCTTCCGACCTGCTCAATGACCCGGAGATAGGGAAAGCCGTAGAAGATCTTGAAGTTTCTGGCTTTACTGATGCCGAACTCCGTGCCTATGACAAATTCTGGGATTCGGTAAGTGTTGAAAGAACCCTTCTGGATGACAGATATCAGAAAGGAATGGAGAAAGGAATGGAGAAAGGCATAGAGAAAGGTATGAACCAGCGAAGCCTTGAGATTGCCAGAAAGATGCTGGCACAAGGTATGGATGAAGCAATGGTCATGGATATGACTGGGCTGACGGCAGAGGAAATCAAACAGCTGAAACTCTAGACATGCAGTGCCCCATCAGACCGCATGGTGCCATCCTTCGGCATCTCTGATACAACAAAAAGGGTCTATATGCCACCCGTTCATCGTGGCATATAGACCCTTGTCGTTTCCCGTGAAGTGCGGGTGACTATGTTTGCTGGGCACCTTATACTCCTGCCCAGCTTAGGAGTTTAATTAATCCCAATATTGTTCAATTCTCTTAAATGTAAGGCCAAGAAACTTTTTGCTGTCTTTGTCTCCTGTGTCCCAGTAGCTTTGTTCAGTTGGACGCCAGGCATCTCCATCAAACTTCAGCTGAGCTTGTCGTGAAGACAAGCCCAGAGAAAGCCAATCGGTAACACACTGATAAAATGGATCTTCCCCAACAAGACGAAGTGCACCGAATGTGACACCACTCAAAGAATAGCAGTTGCAAAATGCCTGGCTTTCTATCATTGATACCTTTGGAGCGTATAAAATATCCGTAATAGGGCCATTAAAAGCCTTACTTTTAATAGATGTAACATCTGGCAATATTACCCTTTCAAGCTCTCCTACGCCATTTTCGCTATCGAAAGCCCCTTCGGGAATTGTCAAAACACCCTTTAATGTTAAAGTAACATTGCTAGCAGAAATATTTTTGTCATTATCAATGGCTGTTTTCATGGCTTCATTTATGGCTTTAAATAAATCTGACGACGCATTGGACGGCAATTCCAACACCACTTCAAAGTACATGAATTTGTTTTCTGCAAATTGCTTAGCGACCGATGCTTTTATACTCTCTACCGTTACCGGTGAAGCCTCGCCACCAGGTATTAGCTTTCCTTCTCCCCAATCTGCCACTTCAACATTATTTATTATGGCTTTATTCTTACCAATCGTTAATTTATAGGTATAGCTCTTACCGTTTTCAAGATTTGGAATGCCTTTAATATAGTATGGTTTAGGCGTTCCAGTACCGTTTTCCTGAACACTTATGCATATAAAATCTTTGCTTGCATCTTCTGCATTTGGAGCAACCAGAGCCACCCAAGAACTCTTTGGATTAGAGTCATCCATCTTGTATGCTTTTATAGCTTCAACACCTGCGCCTTCAGTTGCCGGCAGATCTAATTGAGAATATATTTTTATCTCAGCTACAGATGGAGATTGATTGGCAAACTCATTCTTGAAAGTCGAATTTTCTATATCGATAACGACACGTGCCGTCTGGCGCTTGAATTCCAAATCGAGCTGACGGTTTTCTGGTATGTTTGGATATGACTTCTCAGCTTTCATGTAGTCAGAAAGAGCTAATCCTTCCTTTGTGTTCTGTTCTGCACCGATTTTTCCCTTGTCAAAACTATTGCTGACACCATTATACGGATAAAACGCCTTGAATACAGTAGCTTCGGATTCCCATTTAATTGGAACTACGGATTCGGCTACTCCCCAAACTCCATTTTTCATTTCATACTTATGAGCGGCACCACCATTCACACTAATTCCAATTTGGTCATTGTCATTAAATAGCTTTTGCTCATCCTCAGTTCCCACAGGATTACTTCTGGTAAAAACGCTCTCGCCACCAATGGTTGCATTTACTTTTGCCTCATCTCCTGCAAAGCGAACCTGCTCATCTTCTGTAGAGCAAGCATTGCGAGTAATGCAAAGGTTCCTAAATATTTTGAAATTTTCATATTCTTCGCTTTTTATTCTGTTACTTATTCTGTTTCTTATTCTGTTTCTAAAGAACCACCAGTCCCTTCTTTCCAAGGGCTTGCCGTCATGCTGCCAGCTTTTACGAGATCCTTACCTAAAGTAAGGGTCAGCTGATGTTTTTTACCTGCTTCCAATTTCGCAATCACACTTTCAGGAGCTCTCCACACATAAATCTTGCCGTCTATTTCAAACTCTACTCTAAATCCGTCTTCAATAGTTTGAGGTATAAGAATAGCAGAATAATTTGCTGTTGCATTGGCGTAAGTGTCGGTTGCAGCTGTGAATTCCCCACACTCAGGTTCTATCAAGACTGGATCACAGGTTTTATCTGCTGCCACAGTGATCGGATCTGCTGACAAATCTGCATAACCCTTATTGATGCTTCCTCCGATACTTATTTTAGTTATCGGATTAGATGCCAAAGGAGTCGTATTATTAAATTCAGTGCCGAACTCAATTTTTATGTTCAGCAAACTGAGGGCATGAGTAAAAGTTATGTCAACTGCACCATTTGTCAAATCCTTTTCTGGCACAAACCCCGTTTTCTTATATACAAGGAAGTCAGACTCGTAAGTACCCTCTGTCTGCTTTGTACCTACAGAAACAGGATAGTTATTGCGTTCAATCATTGTTTCTGTATTTCCATTTGAGTCGAATGGGGCATAAGCCATTATATCGACAGATTGAGTTGAGTTCTGCCAAAGCATCTGAACAGAAGGATCAGAAGGATTCCATTGAGTTCCCTCTTTTGTCATCTTGATGTTATTATAGGAATACTTGTTATTGTTAGCATTGCCAATGCAAAAAGCGAATTCCTTAAGAGTGTTTGTGGTGTGGAATGCACGTATAGTCATATTCTCTACGCTTGTTGTAACTCGTACCACATTATCCGCAGGATAACTGCTCTGTGCCAAATCCTCATCGTTGGAGCAGCTGGCAAAAACTGTCGTTGCCAAAGCTGCCATTGTGAATAATTTAATTGCTTTCATTCTGTATATGTATTTAATCGTTGTACTATGTTAGTTGAGAGCCTCGCTATCGCAACCGTTTATATTGTCAAATAATTTACCATATCATTCATTTCTTTTTTATCGTAAAACTAAGGAACTGTCTCCAATTACAAGACAGGTATCCACCATAAAGCTAAATCATCCATTCTAACCGAAACTCACTCCAGAAAATACAAGAGGTTTGTTAAGAAGATAAATATGGATGCCAACAGCAAATAGATATAAAAGCGTTCTCTCTTGATGAAGTCACGAAAGCTATAGCGAGCCTTCCAATGATTCTCAAGATACATCCTGTACTCATGTATCATGGCATATCCCAAGATAATACCTAATATGAGTACAAACACCCCGATGATGATCAGGGCTAATTCTATCCTTGGCATGGTTTCTATTATTTCCTTCATGTTGCAAATATAGTGAATTATTCCGAAAGAAGGTGCAGTTTTTCACTGTACAAGTGTCGCATTCGTACCAAAAAGGTGTCGCATTCGTAGGAATGCGACACCTTTTTGGCTGTTTTTCGTATAAAATTACGCTAAAATCAGCCGAATAGCTAAAAATGAACTATTTATGAGTTTTTCACCTCAACAGAGGTAATGATTTAGCAACAGTTCTAAATTCTGCAATCTGCATACGTTTGCTGCCTAACAACTCTTTTCGGCTGCAAAAATACAAAAAAAATAATGAATCTAAGAATTTTATTAAACAAAAAATATCAAACAGAGTAATATGTTGCAAAAAGCACGGTCTTACTAGTAGTCTGTAAAGTCTAAAAGTTGAGTAAAACGTCGTTCGTCACATACTGATGATTGATGAAATATCACACGTGCCTTACTAAACTTTTAGACTTTACAATCTACGAGTTGTTTATTTTGCGAAATACGTATTTACAACATTTGTTGTTGTATTTTGCAATTTTAGCAACTTGTCGGTAAATTCTAAAACTTTAAACTTAACAGGGAAAGTTTTTGTACCCTTTCCTTCTGATGGAAAAATAACATAAAATGTTTCTACGTTTTCCTGCTGTATTAAGTATGGCTTCTCTATAGTATGAGTCTGTCCATTAAAGGAGAAACTAGTTGTGTATGTCGTATCTTTGAATATAAGATTCGAAGTATAAGACTTTCCTTTTGGCAATTGCAACTCCCATTTTTTACCTTTTAAGCTGTCGATTTTAAATGATTGTGCATGAACTAATTGCCCATTTAGGAACAATAGAGAAATAAAAAAATATTTAAAAATTAACTTCATATTTATTTAATTACTTTATACCTGTTAATACTATATTATAATCTTGTAAAAAATACCCAGCATTAACTGAGTACATACAAGCAAGCTCAGGGTCCATATAAATAGCAGCACCCGTATTGGAGTTATATCCTACACATAACACATTATGGGCAGAGCTTTCTATTTGGCTATTTACATCAGTCATGACGGGATGCTTGGCATCTATTGCAGACTTATAATTTGTAAATGTTTGAGTTTTAAAGAAATGTGTTACAAAAGGCTCGATATAATCCAAAGAAACACCATCAATCAAAGGATTTGAATTATATGTTTGTGTATAATATAGAATATACGCTCCCTCATTTACTGTTCCACCAAAAACTTTATTGTTTGCATACTCCATAATTGATGTTACGCAGGCATTAGGTATTTGCTTTGCCATTGTTGTTGGCAAACTACTTTTGACAAAGACATCACCTTTTTGTTTTGAATATTTTGTCGGGTTATAAATTATTTGAGTGGAAATCTGTTCTTTCGACACATTGTCTGGCTCGATTAAATCAGTCCCTTCACATGCGACCAAAAAAGTCACAGGAATAAAAAATAACAAATGTTTTATCTTCATATACATTTTCCTTTCCAAATGGTTTCGTCATTCAATTCTTGCACTTGTAGCAACCATTTTTAAACCTACAAGATTCTATATTTTTTTGCAAATTTACAAAAAAATATTTTAAGTGTTGAAAAATTAAAATTATTTATCCTTTTTAACAATCTATCTTTGTTTGTTTTTATACACAACTACTTCTCTTGTCTTGTAATTATTTGGATGCAAAGTATGTTTAATGGTTAAGTTTTTCGAAAGAAGAGCATTTTTTGTTTTGCGTATAATTTACGTTAAATTTTATAGGATTAAAGTACAATGATAACATTTTTACTCTATCTTTGCAAAATAAACATTTAATTTTCAATAGTTATGAAACATTTATATTTTTTTCTTATAGTGTCATTCTGTTCATCATTACTCAGTTGCACTAATGATGACAGCTTTCTCGCTCATGATTTTGAGACTCAGCAAAATCGTGCTTTGTCTATTTACACCGGAAACTACAACATCTATCAGATTGCTAAAAAGGTGTCATTACCATCGGCTTCCACAACCAAATTAAACTCAGTAATAACAAATTGCTGTAACGACTATCCTGTTATTAAGTGGCTACATAATTATGCAAAAGATAAAAAATACAATTTTTCAGATGTAAATATTACATCTAAAGGCATGAATGGGAATCCTGCTGCCTATGACCATAGTACAAAAATCCTGTCATTTTTAACAAGCAATGCTATAAATAACACAACTTATCCAGAAGAGTTCATACATATGAACCAAGATAATGTGTATTTTGGAGGAATTGGCACATATGAAAAAACTGCCATGCTAAATATAGAGTTCGAATCAAAATTCATTCAAGATGTTATTCATGCGCCTTATGGAACACAGTTAGTTGGTTCTGGCAATAAGTATTACAATTCATATATCAATTGGGTGTATTCATTTAATCCAACATCTTCATTTCCAAATTTTACCGCAGTAGAATCTGGTTATAACAATATTTCTTGGTGGCAATTTGCTCAGGACTTCAAGGAAAGTTCTCCTTCTCCTTACAAAGATTACGTTATGAGCAATGTGCTTGTAGCAAAACTTATAGATATTATAGGGAATAATTTTGGCAAAAATACAAAAAGTATCGCTTTGGCTAGTTCAAAAAACAGTACAATCTTACCCCAAAGTTTCAAATATAAAGGAAAAACATTTATAGTAAAAGAGAACATTATCAAAAATGCACAAAACAAAATCTCTTTTGCCAATATTGCTGTATCTAGTACTTTAAAAATCAACAAATGTATCCCTGTAGATTCTATAGTCAGACAAGTATTCTCAAAAGAACGTATAAAGTATCTAGCCGAAAGAAATGAAAAAATCATTTGCTTAACTGTATTTGATGGTCAAAGTGGAAAAATAGAAGAAGTCAGTTTTTCTCTGACTTTTGCACCTGATATTACAGAAAAGGAAATTTTTAATTTAGAGCAAATTATAAAAAATCAACTTTTTTCTTTTGAAGATACAAATACTCAAGAACATTATAGATTTGTACAAGCTATAGATTTTACATTGCTGAACAAATGATATAAACCTGTTGACGATTTCTTACTCGCCAACAGGTTTAAATTTAAATCACGCATACGTAGGGACGATTGCTGGATAAAAAACATTCAAATATATCTGTATAGGCGTTTAGAGCTTACAAAAACTTCACATAGAATATCAAACTGGTTGATTTTCAACAGAAGTGTTACAAGTGATACCTAAGACTTTTAGTGGTTTTTATGAAATAGCTGCACTATTTATTGCAAGATACACTCATTCTCAATGTTTTAGGTAGTGTGTACTAAATACCCATGCAGACAAATATATTTTGCTGCGTTGGCTCTTCTTAAATTTTATTACATTTATGTATATAGGTTTTGGGAGACATTTACCGCTATACATAAAATGGAGTTCTGGAGACTATCAAATGGTTCTTATCATTAATTAGAGAAAGATTTTGTACTAAAATTTGAGAAGAACCTTGCGCGTTTGTTCCTTGCTCCTTGCCATAAGATACAAATCTGATTATAATCGAAAATGATGATTTCTTCTATCTTTTGAGATATTCCATTGCTCCTTGAACCATTCTATAATAGGCTGTCTATTGATATACAAAAACAGTTGGTTCGGCTTGGTAGAATCAGAAAACACCTTGATTTCCGCATTCTCCACATTGAACTTTCTTCTGTGCTCCTCGGAATAGAGTGAACCGCTAAAGTTTAACGCCTTACCTGTAAGGAGTACTCCGATTTGCTCGATGGTGAAGCCTATCTTCCTGCACAGGTCTTCCATTTGCAAGCGTGCTTCCAACATAGGGAACCAACGCTTGGCTTTGCGGATGATGTCGTTGAGCATCGTTACCTCCGTGGAGTGCTTGCTCTCCAAATTCGCAACCTCCGATTGGTGCTTCCGCTGCATCTCGTCAAGCTGTTTGCTGTGACTGTCCTCCATTTGCTGCACCTTCTCATGGAGTTCGTCAATGTATTGCTCTCGGTCAGTCACAAGCTCGCACAACTTTCGGTTGTGTTGCTCCACCTCCTTCAATTTTCCAC
>OLWE01000011.1_pt1 | contig 155426 bp, 135 predicted proteins | sample 1673591 | NCBI WGS metagenome assembly OLWE01 (sample SAMEA103958116, study PRJEB25191) | human gut metagenome | biome: human-associated habitat [ENVO:00009003]; feature: intestine environment [ENVO:2100002]; material: feces | place: Germany | collected 2013/2015 | reverse complement strand
CCTTTCCAAGCGCGTTGCAGAGAGCATAAGGTTTGAATAACACTGCTTTCGGTCACTTTTATCGATTGTTAAGGAAACACCCCTGCCCGGGTAATGTAATACCGGGCGGGGGTGTTTTTGCTTATGCTGATTTATAATCAGTATTGTTTTTTTGATGGTTAAATCAGAACTCAACGTTCACAATATGACCCGGACATCCGCTGCGGGGAACGTTTGCACCGTTGGCTTCATCGGTGTCGATATGCATCGCAAGGGTGAAGGAGGGGCTGACGCGAACGACAACATCGCCGAAAATGGTCTTGCGTCCGTCGGTGTTAACAGCAACGCTGACAACATCCTTATCTTTGAGACCCGCTTCCGCCGCATTCTCGGGAGTCATGTGAATATGGCGTTTTGCGATGATAAGACCTTCCGAAAGCTGAATGCTTCCCTCGGGACCTTCGATTTCAACAGGCGCAGTGCCTGCAAGATCGCCGCTCTCGCGAATGAAGCCCTCTGCACGCAGAGCAACGCTGTCGGTTTTTGAAACTTCAACCTGGGATGCTTTGCGAACGGGTCCAAGGATTGAAACACGCTCAATTTTGCGATCGCCGTTTTTGATGGTGACCTTTTCCTTGCTCAAAAACTGACCGGGCTGGGACAGGGGACGGTCAAAGGTAAGCTCATGACCCTTTCCGAAAAGAGCCTCAACATGTTCCTGAGTCAGATGCACATGACGTGCGGATACTTCAACGATAAAATCCATAGTATTCCTCCTGAATGCCGAAAGGCATGATTATCCGCCTGTTATTTTGCATCAAAATCGGGAAAAAGTAAATACCGAAACGCAAATATAAAATATTTTAAGCAAGCATCTCGGTGTTTTTCCGCTTCAGGCAAAAGCTGTTTCCCGCCGCACCTCCCGATTCAGCACAAGAAGAGCAAGCATGTTCGGCGCTGCCATGAGATAGTTGAGCGTTTCACCCGCCGTCCATACAAAGTCCACCTTCATCAATGCACCCGCAAATGTCAAAACCGTGTACAAAATGCAGAATGGTACCTGCGCTCTTTTGCCGAAAAGATATTTGGCACATTGCATTCCGTAGACCGCCCACCCGAGCAGGGATGTGTACGCAAACAATAGCATTGAAACCGCAAGAAAAATGCCTGTTGTCCTCTCCGGAAGAACGGTTGAAAATGCCCGCAATGCGATGCTCGTTCCCGAAATTTCTCCGCACGCCTGCAAAGGGATTCCGCTTGCAAGCACAACGAGCGCGGTCATTGTGCACATCACTATCGTGTCCGCAAAAACTTCAAAAATTCCGTACATTCCCTGTTTCACGGGATCGTTCGTGTTTGCGCAGGCATGAGCCATCGGAGCGGAGCCGACCCCCGCTTCGTTTGAATACACTCCGCGCGCCATGCCGATCCGCAGCGCACGCGCCGCACCGAAGCCCGCCGCGCCGCCGACTGCCTGCTTTATGCCCAAAGCACTGCTGAAAATATCGCAAAATGCAGGAAGTATGCGGCCGCCGAACCTGCTCAGAACTATGATGCAAATTGCAATATAACCTATCGCCATGAAAGGTACGATGATTTCCGAGGCTTTTCCGATGCGCTGAATTCCGCCGAGTATTACAATGCCCACCAATGCAGCGGTGACCGCACCCGCAATAATGCAGACAGTTTTTTGTTCCGCTTTCGGCAAAAACAGAAGCACGGCATCATTCACGCTCATTGCGATCGTGTTGGACTGCACGAGCGGCGTTCCGACGGAAGAAGCAAGCAGTCCGAAAAGCGCAAAGCCCGCTGCAAGGGGTTTTGAAACCGATTGCAGAAAGCGGCTTCCCGTGTTGCTTTTTCTGAAGCCTTTTTCTATATAAAGCATTGCACCGCCGCACCACTGTCCTCCGCGCTTTTCGCGATAGCGCAGCGCAAGCACTATCTCACAGAATTTGACGCCCATTCCGACCAGTGCCGCAAGCCACATATAGAATACCGCGCCTGCTCCGCCTATCGCAATCGCGCTTGCAACGCCCGCGATATTTGCCGTTCCGATAGACCCGCCGAGTGCGGAAGAAAGTGCCTGAAACGGCGTCACTCCCGAAGCATCGCTTTTCTGTTTGCGGCGCACATTTTCCGCTGCACATCTTTGCCCGAGTCCGAGTGCCGTTTTAATTGCACATCCAAGGTGAGTAAACTGAAAGAAATTTATGCGCACGCTCAAAAACAAACCCGCGCACAGCATCAATATTGCAAAAAAAGAAGAAAATCCGTCCATGCTGCATTTTATGCGGCATGAGTGCTGTTTATCATGCAGAGTTTTAAAAACAAAAAGCCGTATCGTCTGCGGCTTTTCATTCATTATTCAACAATCGGTTATGGATTTGAGCTGTCGAATTCTTTTTTGTTCTCTTTCACGGCGGAATACGAATCCGCGTTGCTGCAAACGAACTCCATTGAGCACCAAACTTTGCTGATAATGCCGTTTTCCGAACCGAACGATACCTGTACCTGCCGCCTGCTTCGGTTGATTTTTATTATTTTTCCGTTCATATCCTTCAGCGGACCTGCAACGAATTCTATCATGCTGCCGACTTTTACCGCGGAAGACATCTCGATTATGCCGTTGTTTTTCTTTATCCAATCTATAAATTCAAGATCTGTACCGCGAAGAGCGTATTCTCCGTCGCCGTAGCTCAAAAGCTTCAGAACAGCGGAATCCTTCAAAATTCGGTTCCACGTCGGCTCCGTGTCCGCATCAAAAAAAACATAGCCCGGCATCAGCCGCCGAGCCGTTTTTTTGGGCTGCGCCGCACCGCCCGTCCAGTGCATAACCGTCGGCGCAATTGCGGGAAAGCCCTCGTTTTTCAACATTTTTATAACCGAGTTCTCCTTGCCGGAACAGCAGAAGAGGCAATAAGTGTTTATCATTGCTGCGTTTTATCCGTTTCGTGTTCAGCTTGTTGGCGGGCTGCATCGGCTTATCGGGCAAAACCTGTATTGCCGTGTGCATCACCCGCTTTATTATAGTCAAAACTCAACCAAAAAGCAACACCGGTCGGAACAAACCGCGCTCACAGCGTGGTAAGCCATGCAATTATTCCGACAATTACTGATGATGTGATTCCGTAAACAAGCACCGGGCCGGCAAGGCTGAACAGCTCCGCTCCGACACCCATCACAAGCCCTTCACGCTTATGTTCCATTGCAGGCGCAACGATCGAGTTCGCAAACCCTGTTATCGGAACGACCGACCCTGCGCCCGCAATTGCACCGAGTTTATCGTAAACCCCGATTCCCGTGAGCAATGCACCTGCGAAAATCAAAACGATCGAAGTGAACGCCGCACGTTCCTGTTCCGCAAGGTTCAACACCGCCGTTCCGAAATCCCCTATAAGCTGCCCGATGCAGCAAATCGCACCGCCTGTCAGGAATGCAAGAATGCATTGGCTGAAGGTTTTGCTTTTCGGAACTTTTGCATTCACTGTTTCGCGGTATTTTCGGTGTTCAAGTTTTTCTTCCGGAGTGAGCCTTCGCCCGTGTTTTACCTCATTTGCCATCAGTTTGTTCCTCCTGCATTGCTGCCGCATTGATTATGAACGCGGGCAGTATAGGTTTTGTAGCGGATTTCCCTGTCATTGGTTCCCTGCTTCATGTTTTCATCCGCTCCGAATGCAGGCGGAAATATTGTGTTGGTCATGATGTTTTTTTCGTCAAACGGAATCATTATGCACCTCCGCGCAGACAAAACTTGCACCGCTGAACATTGACTCCGCTTTTTCTTCATACGAGTATGATTGTCCCGCAAAATACGCACCGAAAGCGAGCGCAAGCAGAATCAGAACCGCCGAAACAATGCGCCCCATACGCCCTCTTCCTGTTTTTGCCGCTTCGATTGTTTTTTTATCATTCACCGCAGCACCGCTGCCAGCTGAAATATCAAATGTTTTTTTCAAAACACAGACCACCTTTCGCGGGCAACTTTTTTTCATCGCCCTTTGTTTGATTGTATTTTGCGAAAGATGTGAAAAAAATATTCATTATGAAACGCAATGCACCGCCGTATCCGACAGACAGTGTTCTATTCCTCCGAAACAATGCGGCGCATTCTCAGCAGGGCACGTTTTTCGTATTTTGAAATTGTGCTTTGGCTTAAATCAAGCTTCAATGCGGTTTCTGCCTGCCCGAAATCGCATAAGTAGCGTAGATAAATGATTTTTTGTTCAATCGGCGGAAGTTTGCCCATCAATTTCAGGGCAAGCATATTTGCATTTGACCGCTCCTCAAAGTTTTCCGTTTGCAAGGTATTATTAAACTCATAAAGTTTTGTTTTTTCTTCATCAAGCGAAACGCATACGGAAGGTAACTCGATGCTGTCCGCACGCGAACCTGAGTAATCCGCATTTGAAACTCTATTGCCGCTGTCAATATGCAGCCTTTCGACTGCGCTGCGCGGAAGGCGAATCAAAGTGTTTTCGCGAATAAACCGACGTATTTCGCCCTCGATAAAGCGGAACGCATAGCTTGCAAAAGATACGCCTCGGGTGTTGTCAAAGCTTTTTGCAGCAATTATTAACCCAATCGAACCGGCCTGAACCAGTTCCTCAGGTTCCGCTCCGCGTCCGGAGAAACGCCTTGCAATTGCACTGACAAGCGGCAGGTTTTTCAAAATAAAACCGGCAAATTCATTTTCATCGGCATCGCAGTGAAATACATACTGCGGAGAATTATCCGCCGTGCAATGCTCCCCGCCGTTTTTTTGTTCAAAGTTCATATCAATCCGATGTTCGTGCGTTTATGTTTTGCACATTGATACTCGGACGTATCGCTTTTATTATTCCGTGTGTCTGTTCGATTGTATTCCTGCCGGAAATGCATTCCGAATCATTTTCGCTTTTTTCATCGTGCAAGTCGCTTTTACTGTCCGCAATATCTTTGCAAACTGTCGAATAATCCGGTTCCGAGAAGAATTTTTTAAGCGTGATACGAGTTCCGATATCGCGTCTTGACACAACGTCAACATCATCCATAAACGCTTCCATAACTGCGAAACCCATTCCCGATCTTTCCCCGCCCGCATCGGTCGTGAAAAACGGCTGCCGTGCCTGCTCAATATTCTCAATACCGCAGCCGAAATCCGTAATTGAAATAACCAGCAGTCTTCCGTCCAGCCTGCATTCCATGCGAACCGTGCCTTTCTTTTTTTTGTATCCGTGAACTATTGCATTCGTGACCGCTTCGCTGACGGCGGTTCGCACATCCGCAAGCTCCTCAAGTGTCGGGTCAAGCGGCATAATGAACGCCGCTGCAACCGAACGCGCAAGTGCCTCGTTTTCCGACAGGCTCAAAAATTCGAATTTTACAGTGTTCTTCATGATTCAAGCTCTCCTTTGCCGATATTCCGCAATTGAAAAAATACCCGCCATACGCAATATGCGTTCGACTCTCCTGTTTGCATTGATGATTCTCAGCCGCCCGCCCCCTTTAGACACGACCTTATATCTGCCGAGCACGATCCCGATTCCGGAGCTGTCCATAAACGATACAGATTCAAGATCAAACGTCAGCAATTTATATCCGCCTCTTTCGAGTTCGGCATCAATTGCCTCGCGGATTTGTTTTGAATTGTGGTGATCAATCTCACCTGCAAGTGCAGCAATGAGTTCATCACCGCATTTTTCAATTGTCACATTCATTTTCGCTCATCCTCCATTGTCAATGAACTTTTCTCAATTCAAGCCGTTTTTTCGGAAATGGGCCGCGGAACGAACCCTTTTGCGCCCAAAAGCCCGGTCGGTGTGTTCCGGACGGCTTTTCAATCCGTATTTGCCGAATGCCGTCACTTTTCTAATGCCCAATCGTCAATTGCCTTATGTTTATCACTGTTATTCGCAAGCCGCAATCTTTCCTGCATCGAATCCGGGCGCATTCTGACTTGTTTTGTCTTGTTGCAAAAATCGATAAAATGGGTTATGATAAATGCAGGAATCCGACGGCTGAAAGCGGCATTGCATTAATTCCGCTTTTTGGAAGTCTTGTTTTTGAAGGGAAATCGGTATGGAGCGCATTGTTTTCAACTCCGACGGCAAAAATACGCAATATGAAATGCTCATCGGAACATCGCTTAACGAATTCGGTATTGAAATTTGCCGTTTCTTGCCCTGCGGCAGAGTGTTTATTCTGACGGACAGCAATGTTGCGCCGCTTTTTCTTGAGGATGTATCCGCCGCTCTCCGCGCATTCGGGATTGACGTTCTCAGCCTTGTTGTTTCGGCAGGCGAGGAGAATAAGCGGCTTGAAACAGTGCAAAGCATTCTTGCTTTTCTTTTGAATGGCAATGCCTCCCGTTCGGACGTGCTGCTCTGTTTCGGCGGAGGAGTTATCGGCGATATGGGCGGGTTTGCCGCCTCCGTGTACATGCGCGGGATCAATTTTATCGCAATGCCGACAACCCTTATCGGCATGACCGACAGCTCCGTCGGCGGAAAAACCGGAGTGGATTTCTGCGGTGTCAAAAATGCAGTCGGCAGTTTTCACGCACCCGTGCTTGTTGTTTGCTGCACGGACTTTTTAAAAACCCTGCCTTTGCGCGAGCTGCACTCCGGCATCGGTGAAATAATCAAATACGCCGTTATCGGCGGCGACAGCATACTGAATCTGCTGCAAGGCGGCATTATTAACAACGCTGCGCTTATATCCGCCTGCTGCGAAATCAAACGTAAATTTGTTGAAGAAGATGAATTTGACAACGGCACGCGCCGCATTTTGAACCTTGGACATACATTCGGCCATGTTTTTGAAGCGGCAAGCCGCTTTTCGCTCAGTCACGGCGAAGCTGTCGGACTCGGGCTCGCCGCTGCTGCGGATTTCGGTGAAAAACTCGGTTTCACAAAACGCGGCATCGCTCAAAAAATCATTTCGCTGCTTCGTGAGCAGGGCTTGAAAACAAGCTATGCGCCCTACTGTACCGAAACTGCCGCCGAACTGCTGCTGCATGACAAAAAGGGCGATCGCAGCGGCATCGATATGGTGTTCATCAAAGAATTCGGGCATGTGTTCACGCATCGCGTTTCAACGGAATCCGCAATCGCTTTTCTTAACAGTTTCTGTGTGTTTTGAGGCATTGTATATGAGCTGCGTTATTGTTTCGGCAAAAAAACTCATCGGCCGCATTGAGCCTCCCCCATACAAAAGCGAAGTGATACGACTTTTGATTCTTGCAGGGCTGTGCGGCATTCGGCCGGCGGAGTTCGTTCATCTTCCGAATAATTGCGGTGAGGATATCAAAAATGCCGTCATTGCCGTGAATGATGCTTTTTTTAATACCGATGCCGAAAGCGGAAAAGTATCACCTCTTTCGGTTCATGTCGGAGAATCCGCAACGCTGCTGAGGCTGCTGCTTCCTTCGCTCCTCCGACGGCACTCACAGGTTCGTTTTTTTGCCGGCTCAACCCTTCTTGAGCGAAATTTTGATGAGTTTAAAAGCTGTCTCGGCTGCCGCATCGAACGGCACAGCGAGTTCATTGAATTTTCCCGTCGTGCCGAACATCTGCCGCTGTATTCATGCAGCGCAGCGGAGAGTTCACAGTTTGCAAGCGGAATGTTGATCCTGCTTGCGTCGGAAACTCTTTCCGGCAGTCAAAACGAGCTTTTCGAACTCGAAATAACGAACCCGTCCTCTCGGCCGTATATTGAACTTACGCTTGATGTTATCCGCCGATTTGGGTGCCGTATTGAACCGAATGACAAGAGCAGGTACCATCTTGCTCACGGAACACTGCGCCCGCCTTTTGAGGGTCCGTCCGCAGCTGTTTATTCATACGACTGCTCCTATGCCGCAAATTTCGTTGCCGCAAACGCTCTCGGGTCGAAAGTTTGCCTTCCTCCGCCGTTGAACGGTGAAAAAAAGCAGGCGGATTTTGCGATTCGCAAATTCGTTTTCAAAGACAATATCGATATTTCCAACTCTCCGGATCTGTTTCCGATTCTTTGCATATTGTCCTGCGGCAAAACAGGCGACACGATTATTGCAGGCACTGCCCGCCTTCGCGGAAAAGAAAGCGACCGCGTGAACGCAATGCTTGAATGCATTCGTTCCCTCGGCGGAAGTGCCGAATGCGGCGAAAACAACATCATAATTCACGGAACGGGAACGCTCCGCGGCGGCACGGTTGATTCATTTCATGATCATCGCATCGTGATGGCAGCGGCAATTGCATCACTCATTTGCTCAAACCCCGTTGTGATTCGCGGCTTTGAAGCGGTGAACAAAAGCGCACCGCAGTTTTTCAACGATTTTCAGGCTCTCGGAGGAACAGTGATTGAATACGTTCGGTAATATTTTTCGTGTTGAAATCTTCGGTGAATCCCACGGTCCCGCTCTCGGCTGCACGCTGGACGGACTTCCCGCGGGTTTTCAGCCCGATCTTGAAGATATCGTCTTTGAGCTTTCACGGCGGCGTCCACGGCAAAGCATCGAAAGCACCGCGCGGCGTGAAGCGGATTCTTTTGAAATTCTTTCGGGTTTTTTCCGCGGCCGATTTACGGGAATGCCGCTGACCGCCGTTTTCCGCAATTCCGATGCGAAACCCGCAGATTACTGCGGTACCGCTGCACGTCCGTCCCATGCGGATTATGCAGCAAATCGGAAATACAGCGGGTATAACGACCCGCGCGGCGGCGGTGCATTTTCGGGGCGGCTGACTGCCCCGCTCGTTTTTGCCGGAGCGATTGCAAAGCAGCTTCTCCGTGAACACGGAATCCGAGTTTTCTCGCATATTCTTCGTATCGGAAACATATCCGATTTGCGGTTCGAACCGTGCATGTGTGAGCAGCCGATGCTTGACCCGTTTTTTCCGCTTGTTGCCCCGAACAGGCGCAGTGCGTTTGAGGAGCTGTTTGAAAAGGCTGCCGCTGGCAAAACAAGCCTTGGCGGAATCGTTGAATGTGCCGCATTGCTCGAACCCGAATCGGCATTTTTCGGCGAACCGTTCTTTGACGGTGTTGAAAGCATGATTTCGCATATTGTGTTTTCAATTCCCGGAATTCACGGAATCGAATTCGGTGCGGGGTTCGGTTTTGCGGACCTTGACGGTGCCTCGGCAAACGACCGCATTCTTTCGGGCGGAAAAACAAAAACGAACAATTCCGGCGGAATTAACGGCGGCATTGCAAACGGTATGCCGATCGTGTTCCGTGCCTGTTTCCGCCCCGTTCCGACTGTTATGCGAGAGCAATTGAGCATTGATTTTGTTACGGGCGAGGAAACTGTTCTTACTCCCCGCGGACGTCACGACGTATGCATACTCCCGCGCGGATGTGCCGCCGTCGAGGCTGCCGCCGCAATCGCTCTGCTCGATCTTGTTTTCAGGCAGTAACGAATTCTCTGCACGCCGTAATATCCCTATATGTAAATTATTCGATTTAAGGAGCTTTATTATGAACGAATTGGACGGTTTCCGCGCCGAGATAGACCGAATTGATACCGAACTTGCGCACCTTTTGGAGCTGCGGTTCGATTTGTGTGAAGAAATCGGGCGATATAAGCGCATGAACGGCTTGCCGATCGAAAACTGCGAACGGGAAAAAGAGCTCGTTGCCGCACGCACGGAGGGAATGCTTTCGCACCGGAGCGACGCCGTTGCAGTGTTCCGCATGATAATCCGCAGAGCAAAACGCATTCAAAAAGAAAAGCTTAATCTATATCTTGTCGGAATGCCCGGAAGCGGAAAATCACGCACGGCGCGACGCCTTGCAAGGGCAATTGAAAAACCCGTTGCCGACACCGATAAACTTATCATCGATAAACAGGGCATGTCTATTGATGAAATCTTTGATACACACGGCGAGGCCTTCTTCCGCGAGATTGAAAGCGAAACTCTGCTCGGCGTTGCGGAACGCGGCGGACATGTTGTTGCAACCGGAGGCGGAATACTGACTGTTGAGCGAAACATCCCGATAATCAAAGGCAGCGGAATCGTTGTTTTTTTGAACAGGGATATAAGCATACTGCTGAACGCAAAAACCGCCAACCGTCCCTTGATCCGCGGCGGACGCGAAGCCGTGCTCAAACTTTATGCCGAACGTATCGAAACCTACCGCAAATGTGCAGATCTTATTGTTAATCCGGACAGCGCCGGCTGCATCGGAAGAATTCTCGATTATTATAAAAGAATAACCGAATGATTGGCTGCACTGCCGACTGAATTCCGCAATAAAGCAGCGCCCCGAAAATTGCTTGCAAACGCGGGACGCTGTTGATGTATTAATTGCTGCCGCAGCACCTTTCACAGCTGCGCTTTGCAGGCAGATTTACCGTGAATTCAATCAATCCATCCTCTGTATTAACGGCAGAAACGCTTCCCCCGTGAACACGAACTATCTTTTTCACAAGTGCAAGCCCGAGGCCGTTGCCTTCACGCTTGTGTGATGTATCTCCCTGATAGAATTTTTCAAAAATGCGCTTCAGCGTTTCACCCGACATCGGCTCTCCCCGATTGGCGATTTTAAAGCTGAGCATGTCATCTTTTTCCTTCAGACTTATGTATATTATTTCTCCTTCCGGACTGAACTTTATTGCATTGTCAATAAGGTTTGACCAAACATTGCCGAGCAGTCCTTCAACCGCACAAAACTCAATGCTGTCCATATCCATTTCAAAGCCGATATTTTTTTCACTCCATTTGTTTTCCAAAAGCAGAATGGATTGGCGAACCTGTTCATCAACGCGATAGCTGCTCAGAGTGAACGGCATTGTCTGGTTTTCAATTTTTGTTATCATCAGGATATTTGAAACCAGCGTTGAAAGGCGGCGCGTGCTGACAACAATGCGCTCCGTATATTCACTTCGTGCCTCAGCGGACAAACTTTCATCCTGAAGAAGCATCGCATAGCCTTCAACGGAGCTTAACGGAGTTTTAAATTCATGCGAAACGTTTGAAACAAAATCGTTGCGCAGCGTTTCGACTGCATTCAACTCGTCAACCATATGGTTAAAATCGCTGTATACGCGCCTGATGATTTCAAAATTGCTCTTGGTTTCCAGCTTCACGTCATAGTCCCCGTTCGCAACACGCTGCATTGCTGTGCTTAACGCATTAACCGGGCGCACAATGTTTCCGGAAAGTATCACCGTTATTGCAGTGCCGAGCAGCAGGCTCAAAACTGAAATGCCTGCAAGCACCGTGAATATTCCGACCCGCTGCGCCGTCCATATTCCGAGCCGATAAAGCACGAACGTTAAAGACATTGCGATAATCAGAGTGCATGTGAGTATAATAAACACCACAAGCGTGAAATATGTTCGTATTTTTTTCTCATTTTTCAACTGCTGTGCAATATCAATAACATCTGTTTTTTTTCGTTTTGAATTCTGTTTCCCGCCGCATGTCTCCGTTTTCTTTTCCGCCGCGCACCCCGATATGCAGTTTTTCTTTACTTCATCATGCTCCATGCCGTTTCACCGCCTTGTAGCCCAATCCGCGTATGGTAATGATTTCAAAATCGTCATTATCTCTGAACCTGTCGCGCAGCCTGTTGATGTGTACGTCAACCGTGCGCGGTTCGGTCTCGCTGTCCAACCCCCATATATCATCCATTAACTGCTGACGGGTGAATATCCTTCCCGGATATGCGGTCAATTTGTACAGAAGCATGAATTCTTTTTGCGGCAGAACCATGCTTTTGCCGTTTGCCGTCACCGTCATTGAGTCGTATTCAAGCACGGTGTTTCCTATTGTCTGCCTTCTGTCGCTGATCATTTGTGCACGCCGCAGCAAAGCGCCCACGCGCAGCACCATTTCGTTAACGTTCACGGGTTTAACCATGTAATCATCCGTTCCCGAAGCAAAGCCCATCTGCATATCAACAAAAGAATCTTTCGCCGTGATCATCAGAATCGGTATCGTAATCCCGCTTTCGCGCAGACTTGAAGCCAGTTCATAACCGTTCATATTCGGCATCATAATATCCGAAATGATTAAATCAACATATTCCTTGTCCAGCACGTCAAGTGCCTCCTTGCCGTCGGAAACACATATTGCCGAATAACCGTGAAGAGTCAGAACACGATAGAACAATTGCCTGAGCTCAATATCATCCTCTGCAATAAGAATCTTAAACATAATTGTCAGCTGCCTCGCTTTCGTTTGAAATAAGCCTGAGAACTCACTTTTGGCGCAGAAACTGCGTGATTCGCGGTTTTTTCTGCAAATACAGACTCAAATCAATATTATTTCTGTTACGTTTAGAATTACCTTTGTTTTGACGCGGCTTCCCGTCCGCTGCTTCCTGTGCCGTGTGCACTTTCAAGGGGCGTTTTCCCATCGTCAGTATTATTTTAGCACAAAAACATCAAGCGAATATTAATTATCGCCCGATTTTTGAAAAAAAGAGTGTTTTTTCGGCAGAGACGTCTGCTGTTTTCTTTTTCGACACAATTTGAATATCAACCGCTGTTCACACTTGGTTCACGGAAAGTTTGCGAAGAAGGATTAACATAACATCAGGAAAAGGAGGCAACCGCAATGAAAAGATCTTCCCAAACAGAAAAAAAGGTTTTCAACTCTGCAAACGGCTTTGAAAAGAGACCGGCCGCCAAGAAAAATTGTGCGGATTACGGTTTTTGCGCCGCGCAGATTTTTATTGCATTGACCACAGCCGTATCACTTTTGTTCGCAAAGAAACTCGGCTGGAACCTTCGCGAAAACATGCTTATCTGCATCATGACATCCGTTCTTTTGTTCAGTCCGTGGCTTGCCGAGCATGTTCTCAGGGTTTCATTCCCGCCGATTCTGAAACTGCTGTTTATGCTGTTGATAATGGGCGGACCGATTTTCGGCAAGATATATAAATTTTACTATATAATTCCGTTTTGGGACAAATCGCTGCATGTCTCATCCGGCTTTCTTTTTGCAGTTATTGGCGCGGTGCTGCCGGACGTTTTGGACAGCGGCAACAAAAGCCATTCGCAGGCACTGAAGCTTGTGTCCGCTCTCAGCTTCACACTTGCAATTGCCGCCGTGTGGGAATTTTACGAATACGCCATGGACACGTTTTTCGGAATGGATATGCAGCAGGATACAATTGTGTCCGGCATAAATTCCTATCTGTTAGGCAGCGAAAAAGGCGTTGCAGGTTCCATTTCGGATATTCAATCCGTTATTGTCAACGGTGAAGAGTTGAGCATCAACGGCTACCTTGACATCGGGCTTATTGACACAATGCAGGACATGCTTGTTTGCACTCTCGGTGGAATTTGTTATTGCGTATGTTTCATACTTTGCGAGCACGGTGTCAAGCTCCTTGGCAAATTCAACAGTCTGCTTCCGTATCGCAGTCCCGCAATGCCGTGTTTTGACCGCAGCGGCATCTGCTCCGACGAAACGGGACGAACGGATGAAGGATCAAATACATCTGCGGCGTGAGTAATCGGCCGCTCAAAACATACAAAGCTTCGGAATCTCAGCCAAAAACATTTACACGCAGCGGTTCCGAAGCTTTAATTTTCAATTGTCGGCTCATTTATTAATGATTCATTGTTATTTTAATATTATTCTTATTAATCAAGTTTTTTGAAATCAGCGTTTCATTCTCTTTCGGCTATTGAAATTTTGGTACTAATGCGGTATAATTAATCCAAATTTGAACATTGCAAGGGTTTGTTTTGCCTCAGCCTCGATGCAAAACTTCCTTTTCTGTTTATTTTAACTGCAAAACCTTGTTTATTTAATGGCTTTGCCGCGATTTATTGCCGCTTTGCACTTTGCTGCAAGGCATTGAGCGATTCAGCCGGAGGTTCGATTTGATTATTTATCAAAAATCGAAATATTTTTCTGCCGAACAGGCACAAGATAATCTTACAGGGCTTTCCCCCCTGCTTGTTCGTGCGCTCCGTGCAAGAGGTGCCGTCACTCCGGAACAAATTGAAAGATTTCTTCACCCTTCCGCTGAAGATTTTCATGATCCGTTTCTTCTTCCCGATATGGACAAGGCCGTTCAAAGGATACATGCTGCACTTGAGAACGGCGAAAGAATCTGCATTTTCGGAGATTACGATGTTGACGGTATTTGTTCAACCGCCATGCTCGTTGATTATTTTCATTCAGTCGGTGCAGATGTAGGCTATCATATTCCGTCGCGTCGGGAAGAAGGCTATGGCATGAGCCGCAGTGCAATCGACAAGCTGCATTCGTGCGGGGTGAACCTCATAATCACTGTTGACAACGGTATTTCCGCCGCCGATGAAATCAGCTATTGCAGCGAACTCGGCATTGATGTTATTGTGACGGATCATCACATTCCGCCCGAGACCGTTCCGAAATGCACCGCCGTTGTCTGCCACACGGTCAGCAATTCACAGTATCCGAATTCAATCCTCTGCGGTGCAGGCATTGCCTTTAAATTGCTCCACGCACTCGCCGGACTTGAAGCTGCAATGCAATATGTTTCCCTTGCGGGGCTTGCCTCGGTTGCGGACGTTGTTCCGTTGCTTGACGAAAACCGTATTTTTGTTAAGTTGGGGCTTGATGCGATAAACAGCGGCAATTGCTGCAACGGGCTTTACCGTCTTTTGAACGGTGTTCCCACTGCACGTCGGCCGTATAATGCATGCACTCTCGGCTTTGCTGTTGCCCCGCGGCTTAACGCCTCCGGGCGAATGAGCGATGCTTCACTCGGAGTTGAGCTTTTTCTTTGCCGCGATCCCAATCGTGCCGACGAGATAATCGCCCGCCTTAACAAGCTCAACGAGCTGCGTCAGCAGGATGAAGCAAACATTCTTAACGATGCAATTCGCCGTCTTGAACCCTGCGACCTTTCGGACACAAGAGCAATCGTCCTCCGTTCCGAAACATGGAATGCCGGTGTTATCGGCATTGCCGCTTCACGCATTGCAGAAATGTATCACCGCCCGACGATACTGTTTTCGGAATCCGACGGAATACTCAAGGGCTCTGCGCGATCAATAGACGGAGTCAACATTCATGAGGTGCTTTGTTGCTGCCGTGAATTTTTCGTTCGTTTCGGCGGCCATGCAAAAGCGGCCGGAATAACAATGGAATCCGCATTTTTTGAGGATTTTCGCTTAAAACTCAACGCTTGTCTTAAAGCAGGCTATGATGACTCCGTGTTCATACCGTGCAAACGATACGAATTCGATATTCCGCTTGAGCAGGTCACCAGAGAATTGATTGCCGAACTGACCCGCCTCGCCCCGTTCGGAGAGAGCAACCCTTCCCCCGTCTTCCGCTCCCGCCATGTGGCCGTGAGCAGGCTGCGCCGCTTCGGCAGCGATGCTCAACACACAAAAATGGACGTAAGCCCGAGCATTTCGAGCTCTGCGGCTCCGTTGGATGCAGTTTGGTTTGCCTCGGCCGCAAGTTATTATCGGCTGCTGAATGCCGACACGGTTGATATGCTTTATACGCCCGGCATCAATAATTGGAACGGTTTTGACAGCATTCAGCTTCGCGTTGTTTCCGCAAAAGCGGAGCAGCCGCGTGACATCGATGCCTATATTGAAAAAGGTATGCGCTATTTCTGCAACGGCTTGCTTGAAAACCTGTCTTATCGGCTGTCTGAACCGGAGCAGCTCCCGGCAATATGCGAAACAACCCTCGCCGAGCTTTGTTCCCGCTCTATATCCGGTTTGCTTGTGCTTGTTTTTTCTGTTGAATCCGCCAAAAAGATTCTTGACGAAATTCGCAGCAGTCAAATCGGCAATGTTGACATTTGTTACTCTTGCGTTGCGGATTCACCCGTTTGCTGCAACACCGTTTTGCTTGCACCGCAGCTTGCAAATCTGCCTGCATTCGGGTTCAGCAAGGTCGTTTTCTACGACAATCCCCCTTGCAGCGGTGTTTACACGGCGGTTTCACGCCGAATGAGTTCCGCTTCAATGCTTCGGATGCCGTGCACGAACAGCGACTTCGGCAGGGTCGCACTGCATTTTGCCTGCGATCGCGATTTCATGGTTTGCAGCTACAAGCTTGTGCAGTCAATTCTTGCTGCTTCACCCTGTTCTCAGGGGGAACTTTGCGGCAAGATGTCCAACAAGCTGAACGTTCCTGTTTACTGTGCGCTGTTCGCCGTTCGGGTATTTATCGAGCTTGGCTTTATCGAATTCACTCCGGGCGGTGCACTGCGGAACAGCAGCGAAATTCGGCCTGCGCCGCTGTGCGCCAGCACTTTATATTCCGCTGTCGAACGTTTGCGCACGCGCAATTTCCCGGACTCGGAGCAGGATGATTCCGATGAATAAGTTTTCAGTTTTATGCCGATATAGGCTGACTCGGTTTATTCGGCAAAAATTTCAGTATTTTTCAATAACAGCAAACAAACATTCCCGCTGTATAAGCCGTGCGGGGATGAAACGAAAGGAACAGATTTAACCATGATTATCAACGAAACCGAACTGATTGCAACTATTCGCAGTATTCCCGATTTTCCGAAAGAGGGCATACTCTTCCGCGATATCACCACACTGCTTAAGAATGCCGATGCATACGAAACGCTTGTTGAATCCATTGCCGAGAATCTTCGCCCGCTTGATGTTGACATCGTTATCGGTCCGGAAGCACGCGGTTTTGTTATCGGATCCGCCGTTGCATATGCGGTTCATGCAGGTTTTGTTCTTGCCCGGAAACCCGGAAAGCTCCCCTGCGAAGTAAACTCCGTGTCATACGGACTTGAATACGGCTCCGACTGCCTTGAAATTCACAAAGACGCAATTCTTCCGGGGCAGCGCGTTGCAATCGTTGACGACCTGCTTGCAACCGGCGGAACAGCAAAAGCTGTTATCGACCTTGTGGAAAAAATGGGGGCAAAAGTTGTTGCTGCTGATTTTGCAATCGAGCTTACCGATCTCGGCGGTGCCGACCTGCTCCGTGATTATAATGTTTACTCAGTTATCAAATACTGATATCAAAGATAACTCTCGCGAATGAATGTTCCCGGCAATGCCCGTTTCGGAACCTTTTGCGAACCTTCTTCCGAGAACTCCGACTCGGCACTTTGCCGATTTGACAGAGCCAACCGTTCGGCGCGGGCCGCGTGCCTGCGCCGAATGCATTTTTTGCTTTTTGAACGGCGCCGAACGTTCATTTCTGCAAAATTTATCAAAGGTAAAATTTAGCCAAAGGTGGGTGTGCTATGGACAGATTGACCGCTGCCTTCGAAAAAAAGTTTCCGAAGGAAAAAACCGAATTATTAGTAAAGGCAATTAATTTTGCAAAATCGGTTCATGCTGACCAAAAACGCGAATCGCAGGAACCTTATTATATTCATCCCGAAGCCGTTGCGCTCATTCTGCTCGATATGGACATGGATGCAGACACGGTCATTGCGGGTCTGCTTCATGATACGGTTGAGGATGGGCACGATATCACCGTTGAAAACATTGCACAGATGTTCGGCAAGGACATTGCCCGAATGGTGGACGGCGTTACCAAGCTGACCAACAGCAATCTTTCCCACATGCTGTCGAAAGAAGACAGACAGGCCGAAAATCTGCGCAAAATGTTCCTTGCAATTGCAAACGATGTTCGCGTTGTTGTTATCAAGCTTGCGGACAGACTGCATAACATGCGCACACTCGGTTATTGTTCAAAGGAAAAGCGTGTTCGCAAAGCACGGGAAACCATGGATGTTTACGCCCCCCTTGCGGACAGGTTCGGAATGGGTGCCATAAAAGTCGAACTTGAGGATTTATCGTTCAGCTATCTGATGCCCGAAGAATGCCGCCGCCTTCAGTCCCTTATCGAACCGAAGCAGGAAGAACGCATGGGACTGCTCAAAAAAGCCATGCACAAGCTTGAAATTGCACTTAAGGATGCCGGAATCAAAGCGGAAGTCAGCGGACGCAGAAAGCATATTTACAGCATCTATCGCAAGCTGAACATAAAAAAAGTCGGACTGAACGAGATTTATGATCTTGTTGCACTTCGCATAATTGTTGATACCGTGCAGGACTGTTACGGTGCGCTCGGCATTGTTCACTCGCTTTGGCGTCCCTTCCCCGGCAGGTTCAAAGATTACATTTCAATGCCGAAAACCAACATGTACCGTTCTTTGCACACGACGCTTTTCAGTGATCTCGGAATGCCGTTTGAGGTGCAGATTCGCACTTGGGAAATGCACCGCACTGCCGAATACGGTATTGCCGCACACTGGATGTATAAAGAGGGCAGAACACGGCAGGATGAGCTGGACACAAAGCTTGCGTGGCTGCGTCAACTTGTTGACTATGATTCCGATGCAAACTCAACAAAGGAATACGTTGACAACGTTCGACACGATTTTTTCTCCGACTATGTTTTTGTTCTGACTCCGAACGGCGAGATTATCGACCTGCCTCTGGGCTCAACGCCCGTTGATTTTGCTTACCGTATTCATTCGAACGTCGGCAACCACACACAGCACGCAAAAGTCAACGGTGCGCTTGTGAAGCTTGACTGCAAGCTTAAAACCCACGATGTTGTTGAAATCATTACGAACCCGCAGGCAACGCCGAGCCGCGACTGGCTTAACTTTGTAAAAACATCCCAAGCCAAAGCAAAAATCAAACAATGGTTCAAAAAGGCGAATCGTGAAGAAAATATTGTCCGCGGCAAAGAAATGCTTGCCGATGCCGCAAGACGACAGGGGCAGAAGCTTGCCGACCTTGCGAAGGCCGAATTGTGCAAACCTCTGTTGAAACGCTTCTCCATGAACGAAATGGATGATATTTATGCGGCCATAGGCTACGGCGGAATCACAACCGGGCAGGCATTGCATAAACTGATGGAAGCCCGGCGAAAAGTTCAGCGCGAAGAGGAGCTTGCACGCAAACTTGAAGAGCAGGAACACGCTCCCGCAAAAAGTTTTGACGCAAACGGAAGAGCCGTCATTGTCAAAGGCGAGGCCAACATGGTTGTTCGCTTTGCGCAATGCTGTTCTCCCCTGCCCGGCGATGAAATTTTCGGATATATCACGCGCGGCAGAGGTGTTTCGATTCACAGCAGAAACTGCCCGAATGCCGCAGCACTGCTTGCCGATGCGGACAGGATAATCGATGTTTCATGGGCGGACGGCGAAAGTGCAAAATTCCCCGTAACAATTCATATCAGCGCTTCGGAACGCGTCGGGCTGCTGATGGATATTTCACAGATGCTGATGAACATGAAAATCAACATCAATCTTGTCAACGCAAAGCCTGTTGAGGACGGCACAATGATCGAAGCCACAATGGGGTTTCAGGTCCAAAACGCCGAGCATCTCGACAGCATTATAAAAAATCTTATGAAAATTAACGGTGTAAAATCCGTTTCAAGGGTGAGATCCGTATGAGAGCTGTTGTTCAAAGAGTCCGCCGCGCAAGCGTTTCCGTTGCCGGCGAATGTGTCGGCAAAATCGAAAGAGGGTTGCTTTTGCTTATCGGCATAGAACCTTCCGATGCGCAGAGCGACATTGACTATATCGTTAAAAAATGTACTCAACTCCGCATTTTTGAAGATGCAGACGGCAAGATGAACCTTTCCGCCGTTGAACTCGGGTATGAAATTCTGCTGATTTCACAGTTCACGCTTTTCGGCGATGCCCGTAAAGGCAACCGCCCGAGTTTTATTGCTGCCGCTCGTCCCGAAACGGCGATCCCCGTCTACGAAAAGCTCATCGATGCTTTTCGCGCTCAGCTGCACACCGAAACAGGTATTTTCGGCGCGGATATGCAGGTTGAGCTTGTCAACGACGGTCCGGTCACGATCCTGCTGGACAGCAAAAAAATGTTTTAATTTCGCTATATTCAGTCTATGTTTAAAAAGGAGAAAAGCCGCATGAAAATTCTTTGTGTCCCAACCGGTCCGCTTTCCGTAAATACCTATATCGTTTTTAACGAATCCGCCGAAACGCCTTCAAATTCCGAAAGGATTCCCTGTGTTGTTATCGATCCGGCGAATTCGCACAAGGTGGTTGAAGTTCTAAATCAAAACAACCTGCACTGCACCCATATTCTGCTGACGCACGGTCATTTTGATCACACAATGGGTGTTGCGGAATTGAAATCGCATGAAAACTCACTTGTTGCAATTCACGAAGCGGATGCGGGCGCACTTGCAGGCGGAAAAGCAAGCCTTGCCTACCTCGGCGGTGCGCTTGTGAAGCCCTGCAAAGTGGACATCATCCTCCACGGCGGCGAATGCTTCACCGCTGCCGGCATTGAATTCAGCGTTCTGCACACCCCGGGACATACCAAGGGCGGCGTATGCTATGTTATCGAAAAAGAACGTGTGATTTTTTCCGGCGACACGCTTTTCCGTCTCAGCGTGGGAAGAACCGATCTTGACGGCGGTGACAATGATGCACTTTACAACTCCCTGCTCCTGCTGACAGGCAGGCTGAAAGGCGATTACCGCGTATTCCCCGGCCACATGGGTGAAACAACTTTGGATTTCGAACGGAAACACAATCCGTATCTGCGCGGCGGCGGAAACCAAGACTATTGACGGAAAATACAGAAAATGCCGCAGCTGCATTAAAGAGGCAAACAATATGCTTTTATTCACAAACAGACAGGATTTTTTTAACGATATATGCGAAGAAATACGGCTTTTTCTGCCCGGTGAGGAGATAGCTCCCGTTTTGTCCCCCGCTGAAATTCACGCAGCGGATGCGGGCGAAAAGACGCTGAGTGTTGTGCTTTCAAACGACGGAACGGATTTTATTGCCGAAGCCGCCCTTGTTTCGAACGGTCGGGAGCATTCATACTCGTGCCGAACGCCCTTTCGCAATGATGATTCAATTATTGAAAAGCGTTTCGCAAAACGCTGCATTAAAATCGCTGTCTTCCGCGCAATGCGAAAGGCATATCCCGATGCGCACCTCCCGTGGGGCTCTCTGACAGGTATACGCCCGACGCGCCTGCTGCGCGAGCTTCAGCACAGCTGCGGTCCTGCCGAAGCCAAAAGCATGATGCTGAACGATTTTGACGTCACGCCGCAAAAGTTTGCACTTGCGGAGCGGATAGTTTCCGTTCAGGAACCGATTTTTGCTTCCGTGCGGAAAAACGATGTTGATGTTTATATCGGCATTCCGTTCTGCCGCACACGCTGCCTGTACTGCTCTTTTGCTTCACGGCTCCGCACGGCAAAGACGGACATGCAGCCCTATCTTGCCGCACTGAAGACGGATATTGCAAACGGTGCGCAAATGGTTCGCGAACTCGGGCTGAATATTCGTGCGCTGTATCTCGGCGGCGGAACGCCCACCGTGCTGTCCGCGGACGAGCTGCGCGATCTTTTGGATTTTGCAGAGGAGGCCTATAATATTGCACCCAGCACGGAGTTCACGGTTGAAGCCGGACGGCCGGATACGATAACAGCTGAAAAGCTTCGCATCATCAAGCAGCGCGGCGCAACGCGCATATCCGTAAATCCGCAAACAATGTGCGATAAAACATTGCAGCTTGTCGGCCGCGATCACACATCCGAGGATATCAAGGCGTGTTTCAACCTTGCGCGGGATATCGGTTTTGATTCAATCAACATGGATCTTATCGCCGGTTTGCCGGGCGAAACGGCAGCTGACATGCAGCATTCCGTAAACGCACTCGTTGAGCTTTCTCCGGAGTGTCTGACAGTTCACACGCTTGCAATAAAGCGTTCTTCCCGTCTGCGTGAAAATCTTTCCGAATACGCTCTTCCCGATGTTTCGGAAGTTGAAAAAATGACCGAAATCGGCGCGCTCGGTGCCGAAGAAACGGGTATGCTTCCTTATTATATGTACCGTCAAAAATACATGGCGGGCAACATGGAAAACGTCGGCTATGCAAAACCCGGCAGCATCTGCATCTACAACATCGATATGATGGAGGATTCGCTGAGTATCATTGCTCACGGTGCGGGCGCAATGAACAAACGCGTTTTCCCGAGCGGCGGAAGGATCGAACGCGTCCCGAACCCCAAGGATATTGAAACATATATTTCAAAACTGCAAAAAACTCATGCCGACAGGCTTGCACTCTTTTGCAACGAATAAATGCAGCGGGCAGCGTTCCGCATCACCCGAAACCGTCAGATGCGGAACGTATTGAATTATTAATATTTCATTTCAATTATATAAGAATTTTTGTGATTTTAAATTCTTTTGTCACAGTTGCAAGTATTTTCTCCGAACAGATTATATATATTCATTTTATGCTCAAAAAAATGTTGAAATTCGTATGGTCTTGCGGTATAATGTATGTGAGCGAGCGGGATAATACTTGGCTCTGTGCGTTTTCCCGTCTCCCATTCACTCGGTTGTGCGTTTCGGCTCGGTCAGCAACGCGCTGAATAACCTGAATCTACGGACTATATTCACACCCCAAATTCTCTCAATTCAGTGTTAGTTTTGCCCCTTTCCGGCGCCGCCGTTTTCCGCAGTGCTGCGGCAATGCCTTCGGGCTGCTGCGGTTCATATAAAGTTTGTTTTTTATTTTTAAAATATTCAGGAGGTTTTTCAATGAAGAACATCAAAAAGCTGCTCTCTCTGCTGCTTTGCGGAATCATGCTTTTCGGCATGTTCCCCGCGTCCCTCTTTGCAGCTGGCGGAGACACGGGCGACGGTTCCGGAACCATATCCGAAACGTTCGTTCCCGAAATCACATGGAAGAGAACGTTCGAATACGAACATCGCCATGACACTGCTGCAAATCAGCATACAGATCTCGGCGGACTTTATGCGGGCGATAAAACAGCTTATCTTTCAACGGAATCCAAAACGGAAAACAGTGTAACCACATATAAAAATAAGGTTCATTGGGACTGGGCGGCCTTTTCCGGGCATTTTAACGACAGAACCGATGATGTTGACGATTCCGCACACAAAGTTTGGGACTACGGTCACACCGATGTTCAATACGCCGACCCGGTGAAGGCTTCGATCACCAACCCCATTTACACTACAAATACCATAGGCGGCGTCGGCATCATTCCCTATGCCCCGAGCGCAGGCGAGCAGGCGATTTTTGCGGCAACATGGAACAACAGAGCCGCTCAGGATTTCACAGCTTCCAGTATTGACGGAACTTACGGCCACGGTTCTACCGTCGATGTCAATATAGGACAAATGGATATAGGCTACCGCAACTCCTACACCGCACGCAGGTTCTCGGGTTCGTTCGTGTGGCCCGAAGGTTACACGCTTTCCGACTCCATCGAACTCGTTTCCAAAAACGATTCCTACTATCAGGAGATTTATGACGCAATCAACAACGACGAAAATCTTAAAGCAGCTTTCGGCGGCAAGAAAGTTGTTGCAATCAATGATGATATGTTCGTATTCGTCTATAAGGACGGCGAACAACTGACTGAAAACAATTACTCCGATTATCTTGCATTCTTTGCAGGCACGGCGGGCAAGGGTGTTTGGTCCTGGCCTAATGCAGACCCTCAGGACACCAACCACGGCGGTTCCGGCTCCGGTTGGGGCGGCGAATGGAACGTTACCGAACCTGCAACCTACGGCGACAAATATGCTTCAAAGGCATTTTACAAAGTTCTTCCGAATCTTGACACCGCCGGTGCGAACAGAAGCAACTCCATGCTCTCCGAAAAGCTTATCGGAAAAGAAGCTACAGACACCACGGCGGCAACCGCCGGTATGATGGCGCTTTCCGACTACTGGTATTCCTTCATGGACGGCAACGCAATTTCCACCGTTCTGAACAACAAATACGGCACAACCGGCATCAAGGCGGGCGACACCGTTCATATCGACATTTACTGCATCGATATGGAAAAGGTCGGCGGTATGGACGAGCTTGAAATCAGGCTCACAAGGCAGAAGCCCACCACCTCCACCGTTAAGGTTCGCTATTGGCTGAATGAAGTCGGAGAAATCACCGGCAACACCAATTACCTCGGCGAAACCACTATGACCGGCCAGACCATCGGCTCCCAAATTACCCTTGTTGACGGTACGGATGTTAACCAGCTTAACCATAAAAAAGCAGCGGCAATAGCTGAGAATGACAATAACGACGTTGCAGGCGGCGTTCAGATTGAACTGCCGTTTACCGTAACCGAAAAATCCGAAGATAACATCATTAATGTTGTCTATGTTCCGGCAGAAAACAAGGTTGTTCATCTTTGGGCAGGCAGCCTTGAAGTGCCTTACGATGGCAGCGAGCATGTTGTTCATAATGTTAAAATCACTCAGGACGGCTGCAATGATATAACTGTTTCCGATTCCGAAACGACAACATCATATCAGCTTGCAGACAGAACGGGAAACAAAGTAACAAATATTACAGCCCAAAGGAAAGAGATTTATCCGGGCATATATGTTGTTGACTTTGCAAGAATGTCTAAGGTTGAAAGTTATTGGGGTGGGCAGCTTAACAATTATTCTATTATATATCACCCCGGTACGTTGAAGATCACCTATGCGCCGCCCGAAAAGACGTTCGTCTATGATTTCGGCGTACAGAACAGCTACAAGCTTACGGCTGTTGAAGAAAAAGCTGTGGGCATCAAGACTGTTGATGAAAACGTAAAGCATGTTGGGTTTAATGACACCGATAAATCCATCCTTTACACGCCGCAGAGCGTAAACAAGGGTGAAACCATTCAGACAAAGCTTGTTTTCACCGGTAATTATATAACCGAAGCAACATCCATCACCTTCCTTCCCGCCACAAATGTTCTTTACGAAGAGAACTTTATGACCAACGGCGGGACGCACGGCGAATGGATAGCCGAAGGCACAAACAACACCGCGACCGTTGTTAATGACAACGAAAACAGCGTTTACGGCTATGCCGATGCATACAAAGGCTTTGCCTACTACAGCAACGGCGGCGCACTGAAAGCAACACTCGATTTGAAAGGCGGCAAACGCGCCTACACAACCGATGCCGTTGAATTCAGTTTCAGCGGAACGGGTTTTGACATTATTTCCGAATGCGGCACCAATACGGGACTTATCATTGCCGCCGTTTCCAAGGATGGCAACCCCTTCAAGGTTTATATCGTTGACACCTATTTCTGCGGCGATAACAGTATTGGCGGCAATCCCATTATCACGGGCGACGGCATCCTTGATTATCAGGTTCCCGTTGTTCGCGCAATGAATCTTGTACGCGCAGATTACAGCGTTCGAATCCTCGGCTACCTCACCAATACTGCCGGTGCGATCGTCGGCCCTGCAAGCCCGACACCTTGGGACGGCGGCGAAACCGGTGCGGAAGGCAGTACGCGCGGAGCGAACGGTATTGACACGAACCGAATCCTGCGCGAAGCGGGACTGAAGGAATTCATCGGCTGCGAAGTCGAAACCTCCTTCATGGACGAAAACAGCGTTCTTAACGGCGGCACGGGCATTGCGGCAAAGAACAGTCCGAACAGGACTTTCGGCAAGCGCGATACAGCAGCTGAGCAGACCGCAAACGTTTATCTCGATGCATTCCGCGTTTATAAGCCCCTTGCAGATGAAACGAAGTACGTCAAAAACGAACAGGGTCTTGCCTACGCTCCCGTTTATGACTATGTTAAGAACAGTGCGGAATTGACCGGACCTGAAATTCTTGAAAACTCCATGGTCTATGTTGAATATGACGGAGACACCGGCATTGCACACATCGCGAACTATCAGGAGCGCGGCCCGCAGAACGAGGTCTATCTCACCAACGGTAATTATATCGGATTTGCCCTCGAAGGCTACACTGAGGGTGACACCGTTATGATCAGTGCGAAAGCGGTTGCGGGTGAGCCGATTCTCGGTTATCTCAATTCAACTGGTCTGGTAAGCCAAGGAATCTCCTACGGCATGAAGATGACCGAAATGTACTATGATGTTACGGCTTACGTACGTCCGTACGACAGCACGAAGTATGTGCTTGTTCTCGGCAATATTGCCGATGCAGATGCGGAAACAAGATCCATCCTGTCCGTAAGCGGCATTAAGCTTGCAAAAGACATCACCCCCGCCACAAGCGCACAGATTGCGGCAGATATCGCAAGCCTTGTTACCCTTGCATATCAGCCCGTTGAAGAACCCGTGTTCACGCCCGAAAGGTTCGAACTCCGCTACAGCGGCCGCGCACTTGCCGGTTGGTTCACAAGAATCAGCGTTAAAACATCCACGGATGTTGACCATGTCAGCGTTTACAGGCTTGCGGACGACGGTTCACTTGTTCCCGTACGCGAGAACATGCGCCCGATGAACAGCCTGTTCACCTATTTCGGCTGGATGGATTACTACGCCTTCAGCCTCACCGTTCGCGCTCCGCGCCGCGGAATGACGGATACATATTACATCTTTGCCTATGATGCAAACGGCGTTGCGAGTGAGCCCGCAATTGCTTCCATCACCGGCAGATAAGGAGAATACCCGTGAAAAAAACTTATGTAAAGCCCGAACTCGATGTTATCGAGTTTGACCTCGGCGAAGCGATTGCAGCCTCTCAATGTGTTGCACAAGCGTACAATCACGACCGAACGAGTTGTCAGCTGCTCCCGCCGTTCGATACGCTGTTTCCGGGACAGGATGCAAACTTGTTCGGCACAGGAGAGAATCAATGCGGTGTTACCGTTGAAGGCTACTGCTACTTTACAGTGAACGACACAATGGTATTTGCGTCCTAACACCACCCACCGACGCGTCTGCGCGCAATGCGCGCAGACGCGTTTTGAAGTTTTTGAGATGAAAAAGCATTTTTTCTATCGTTTTCGTTTTGCGGGCAAAGTTTTCGAGATTCATTCGGAAGCGCAGCTTGATGTTGATGCGCGAAGTGCGTTGTTTTGGGAGACTGAATACTTTGAAAGCTCCGAAACCGCGGACTGCGTAATTCAAGTTCGGCGGGCCGAACCGCCTGCCGCCTGCGGAAAACTTGTTTATGAAAACGCATTCTTCAGGCTGTTTGAAAGCGGCGAAGACTTTTTGCAGCAAACGCTTGACAGAGCCGCGCTTGAGCGCGGGGAAAAGCGCTCAATGCTTGCTTCCCGCTTCGGCGGCGCGTTGAGCGAAAGCGCACTTGATGTTAATGCGCTCAACATTGATAACGCGCTTAATATCGAGGTTTTTCTTCCGAAGGCTTTTCCGCCGGAACAGGAGTGTATGCAGCAGATTTGGCAGAGCATCAACCTGCCCTTCCAGCTGCTGCAAAGGGGCATTTTTACCCTGCATTCCGCAGCGGTTCAAACCCGATTCGGAGCAATACTTTTTTGCGGGCGTTCCGGAATCGGAAAATCCACGCAGGCGAATCTTTGGAAGGAGTATGAAAACGCTTTGATTCTCAACGGGGATCGATGCGCTGTCGGCTTTGTTGACGGCGCGGCAAATGCTTTCGGACTGCCGTTTTGCGGCACAAGCGGCATTTGCTTAAACTTTTCTCTGCCGATTGCCGCAATTATTTCGCTCGGACAGGCTCCGGAAAACAGAATCACCCGCCTTTCGGGTGTTCGCGCTTTGAGGGCAATTATGAGCAATATTGTCGGGCTTTACGGCGGAGCGATGCGCGAAAGCCATGCGGAACTCTTTTTCCGCGCGGCAGAGTGCATTCCCATTTTTGAGCTGCACTGCACGGCGGACTTCCGCGCGGTTCAGTTGCTGAAAGAAACACTGGAAGGAGGTGAATGAAGTGAAATATGCGGAGTATGTGAACAGGCTTTTTGCAAAGAGCGCAAAAAGGGGCATTCCGCTTTCCGGAACTTTTGAGCTTACGGCGCGCTGCAATCTCCGTTGCCTCATGTGCTATATCCATCGCGAAGAAAATGACGGCGAAATCAAAACGGACGAATTTTCCTCGGAGGAATGGCTGAACATTGCAAAGGAAGCGCAGCAGTGCGGCATGTTGTTTTTGCTGCTGACCGGAGGCGAGCCCTTTATTCGGCCCGATTTTGAAGAAATCTATCGCCGATGTCGTGAACTCGGCATTATCGTTTCAATAAACACAAACGGAACGATGCTCGGCGAAAAACAGGTCGAATTGCTCCGAAAGCTCCCGCCGCAGAGGGTGAATATCACGCTTTACGGAGCATCCGAAGCAACCTATGAAAAACTTTGCCGCAGCGGCAGTGCTTTTGAAAGAGCCTACCGTGCGGTTGCAATGCTCACGGAAGCGGGTGTTCCCGTCAAGATAAACTATTCTGTAACACCGTACAATATTGGAGATCTTGACGCTGTTGAACGCTTTGCAAATGAGCATAATCTGCCGCTGCAGGCGGCAACGTATATGTTCCCGCCCGTCCGCGCGGATGAGAACTCCGAAATTTTTCCCTGTAAAATCGGCGAATGCGAAACCTGCGAAAGGTTCACGCCGGAGGAATCCGCTGCCGCAAGGTGGGCGCACGAGCTGCGAACGCTTGACCCGGCGATTATTGAAAAACGTGCGGAAGCTGTTGCACTCAACACGGATATTCCGCCTGCCGAAACGGAGTGCGGCGATATTCCGACGGAGCGTATACGCTGTCGTGCGGGAGCTGCGGCGTTTTGGATCACATACAACGGGCAGCTTCGCCCCTGCGGAATGATGTGCGAACCGTCCGCTTCGCTGAAAGAACGCGGATTTTCCGCCGCATGGAACGACATTCGGGCAATGCGCGAAAACATCATGGTTCCGGCAAAATGCACCGCTTGCCGTTTTCGCAATATCTGTGAAGCTTGTCCCGCCGTTTGTTTTGCCGAAAACGGGCGATTCGATGCAGAACCGACCTTTATGTGCAAAAAAATGGACGCATATACACGGCTTGCAGCAGAATATCACAAAAGAAGATAATTACGGAGGGAGCTTATGCAAATAAGCAAAAATTACGTTTTAAGAACAATTGCCGGAGACAACCTTTTGGTGCCGCTTGGGGGAAGCAGCACGGAAACAAAGGGAATGATTTTGCTTAATGAACTGTCGTTGTTTGTTTATGAGTCAATTCAAAAAGGACAAACGGAGGAGGAGATCCTTTCGCACATTCTTGATGAATATGATGTTGAGATCCCTCAGGCAGCGGCTGATTTGGGCGAAATTATCTCCGAGTTCACGAAACTGGGCATAATTAAATGATTTAAACCGAGCTTTACCGCATCATTACGGTTTAAATTTGTTTAAGCAATCCATCAGTCTATTATTGAAAGGAAAACAATATGAGGGTAAATACGATAAAAAAAATCATCGCTGCGATTCTCGCCGCAGTGTTCTGCTTCGGCGTTCTGCCGTCACGGAGCTTTTTCAACACTCTTTCCGCCGTTGTTAAGGCTGTGAACGCGGATTCGCTAAACGAGGCATATGCGGACGGCACTTCGCTGATGCCTATCGGCCCGGCATTCACGGTTGACACGCTGCTCAGCTGGGAACCGACAAACGATCCGGATTCCGACTACTCAAGATCCGTTGTTCCCCTTGCAGACAGATACACGGGATTCACGGTCAACGACTATGCAAACCCCGATGCTAAACTCATGGTTTGCTCCCTTGCAAACTCCAAACACGATGCAACAAACGCACAGGGACAGGAAAGCTTTTCAAGCTATGCCTTTAACTACTGGCAGTACGCAACCTCCTTTGTGTACTGGTCCGGTTCAAAACGGGGGCAAGTCGTTGTGCCGACAGGTGAATTCACCGATGCGGCGCACACAAACGGCGTTCCCGTCATGGGCACGATTTTCTTCGACTGGGGCGGCAATTCCTCCGTTGTGGAGAACTTTGTTCGCAATTACAGAAGCGTTGCGGACAAGCTGATTGAAGTTATGGAATATTACGGCTTCGACGGTTATTTCTTCAATGAAGAAACCGCCGTTGACTACACAACCGCCGGTAATCTCAGAAGCATGATAGCATATATGCGTCAGCAAAGGCCGAACATGCTTATCGGCTGGTACGATTCAATCACCGACAGCGGCAATCTCAGCTATCAGGATGCCGTTAACGGCTACAACAGCGGCTGGGTTTCCGCAGGCGTTAACGAGTTCTTTATGAACTACAATTGGACGACTCAAGATGTCAACACGACCGTTTCCACCATGCAGGGTCTCGGCAAAAGCCAATACGAGGCCTTTGCGGGGCTTGATGTTCAGCAGAACTGCATGAACACAAATTTCAGCTCAAATTATCTGCTCAACAACAACAAATTGAAGCTCTCTCTTGCTCTTTACTGCCCGAACTCCACAATGGGTCTTTCCGGTGACGGTGCGGATTTCCACGAGGTTGAACGTCAATTCTATGTCAACGGCGGCGACCCCAGAAGCACTTCCTCAAGCGGCTGGGCGGGCATGTCAAGGTTCTTTGCCGACCACACGACGATCATTTCCGCGCCGTTTGTAACCAACTTCAACTCCGGCCACGGAAAGGCTTTCTATATTGACGGCGTCAAATCCCGCGATGCGGAATGGAGCTATCAGTCCGTTCAGGATGTTATGCCCACATGGACATGGATAATCGATTCCAACGGACAAAAGCTCAGCGGCGCATACGACTTTGAAGACGCATACAACGGCGGTTCTTCAATCAAATTCTACGGTTCGCTGACGGCAAACAAGCCCAATAATATCATGCTTTACAGCACGAATCTTGACATCAACGGCAGCACAAATATTGCCGTGACCGCCAAGAACGACAGGGGGCTGATGAAACTTGTTGCCTATTACGGCGACAGCAGCACTTCAAGCTATGCAAATTGCCAAAAAGCAACTTTTGCCCTTGACGCAAGCAGCGGCGGCTGGACAACAAGCAATGTTTCCCTCGCTTCCCTCAGCGGCAAAAAACTCTATGCGATCGGCTTTGAAATCGGCGGCACAAGCAATGTTTACGACTATCAGGTCAACATCGGCAGGCTTGCCGTCACCGATTCCGAAGCGGCGGCTGCAAGCGCAAGCAATGCAAGGCTTGAAGAAATCATTTATCTCGATGCATACACCGCCGAAGCGCGCATCAAGTGGAACGGCAATAACGCCTCCACCTACGAGATTTACAGGCTCAATGCGGACGGCACAAGAACACTTATAATGGAAACGCCCAACACCGCGTATTATATTCCGAACCTTGTCCGCAACGATGACCAGGCAGATGTTACCATCGAGGTCGTTCCCGTAAACGCAAACGGTGTTCGCGGCGAAAGCTCCCGCTTCACAATCGATTGGCCCTATGAAAACGGCGATACCGAAAAGCTGAGCGATGTTACCGTTCCCGTAAACATCTGCCCCTTGGCCGAAGTCACCGGCTATTCCGCTCAGAATGACGGCGAACCCGCATGGAAGGCTATTGACGGAACGAGCGAAAACGGTTCCAAATGGTGCGCCACGAATAAGCAGAGCGGCTGGATGACGATAAAACTCGACCAACCGCGAACCATCAAACGAATTCGAATTGAACACGCCCAATACGGCGGCGAGGCCCAGAACATGAACACAATTGCTTTTTCCGTTCAGTACAAAAGCGGAAACAATTGGGTAACGGTATACAGCACAAACAGCAACAGTTCGGCTGTCACCGATGAACTGATCACACCCGTCACCGCACAGGAATGGAGACTCGATATCTCCAACAGCGGCTCTTCCGCATGGGGCGCTATCCGTATTTACGAATGGCAGATGTTTGAAACGACCGAACGCAACCGCACGGACATCGTGCTCATGAAGTTCGCTTCCGCAAAGAACAACAAGGGCGCAAGCGATACGTTCAGTCTCACCCATGCTCCGACGGGCAGCACGGTTCGTCTCTATCTGCGTGACGCAAACGGGAACTACACGCAGATTGCTTCCAAAGAAGCTCAGAGCAGCACAGTCAGCTTCACCGGCCTTGATTACGGCAGCGATGCAGGACGCGTGTTCTACACGGTTCAGGAAGGCAAGCAGGAAGAGAGTATCAAGCTCAGCACCGCCTTTGATGCAGAACCCGGCGCGGTAAAATACAGCATTAACGTTGTTCAGCCCGCAAACGGCAGTGTTGCCGCTTCCGCGACCTCTGCAACGGCGGGTACAACAATAGAGCTTACCGCGACCCCCGCGGAAGGCTATACACTCGATTACTTCACGCTTGACGGCGCAAGGATTAACGGAAACACCTTCTCCATGCCTGCACGGAATGTTGAAGTTTCCGCCGTATTCACCGCAAATGCGTACAGCATCACCGTTGTTCAGCCCACAGGCGGCACGGTTTCGGCTTCCGCAACCTCCGCAACTGCGGGTACGACAATAGAGCTTACCGCGACCCCTGCGGAAGGCTACACCCTCGATTACTTTACGCTTGACGGCGCAAGGATTAACGGCGATACTTTCATCATGCCCGCACGAAATGTTGAAGTTTCCGCCGTATTCACCGCAAATGCGTACAGCATTACCGTTGTTCAGCCCACAGGCGGCACGGTTTCGGCTTCCAAGCTGTCCGCCTTTTTCGGGGAAGCAGTTGAGCTGACAGCCGTTCCCGATGAAGGGTACGAGCTCAGTCATTACGTTGTCAACGGTGCGGCGAACAACGGCGGCACCTTCACGATGCCTGCGCGTGACGTTATTGTTACCGCAGTGTTCACAAAGGTCGCCGAACCCTCGGTCAACCTTGCGCTTAACGCCACCATCTATTATTCCAATAAGAAGTATCCGGATTATGCGAAGAACGGACCGCAGCACGCATTCGATGGAAAGATGAGTGATCGCGAAGCCGACAAGTGGCACGCTTCCGGCGTCAACGGTTGGGTTGCATTCGACATCCATACCCCCGTTGCAAATCCGATACTCAAGATATATCATGCCGGTTCCGCAGGTGAAGATTCCAACCTGAACACTTCGTCATGGGATGTTTATATCCTTAACGAAAGGTATCTCACGGAAGAAGCGTACTTCAATATGGACAGATCCACGCAAAACCGAGTCTGCCAAATCGCATGGTTCTGGAAGAGGATTCATGTCACAACCGGCAATACCGCTGACATATCTATCGACCACATTGATATGCCCGAGGCAAGGCGTTTGTTCAAAATCAACATGCGCAAAACGAATCAGACCGGGTATCCCTATCATCTCAATGTTTACGAAATTGAGATGTATGCCGGCAACTGATAAACCCTCCGAATTTGCCCGCTGCCCCTGCTTTTTACCGTAGGCAGCGGAACAAAAAGCGAAGCCTGAAGCCCGTTCCTGTTCAAAATGCAGGAGCGGGCTTCGGTGCTATTGACAGCGGCTCACGGATAAGTTATAATAGTAGTATCGATTTTTTACGGAGGGACGGACATTGAGTACCGATGACGACAACGGTAATCATGAGTGTCAGGGCGCGGTAACATACTGCTGCGTTTCAGCCGAGCATTGCTCCGGCGGGCATTTTCTGCCCGGTTTTTTCGTTATATATTCCGCATATGCTCAAATGCGTATCCGAAAGTTTTGCGTTCGGAGCGTTTTTTTGTTGCCCGCGTTCCCATCCCTGCAAATTCAACAAGGAGCAGTTTTGACCCAATGAACCACATTTCAATGATCGTTGCCATGATGATATGCATCATTCTTTCCGCATATTTTTCCGCAACGGAAACAGCTTTTTCGTCTCTTAACCGCACAAGGCTGCGTACAATTGCGGAAAAAGGCAACCGCCGCGCCGCGCTTTCGCTGCATCTTTGCGATAAATATGACAAGCTCTTGTCCACCATTCTTATCGGAAACAATATTGTTAACATTCTTGTGGCGTCACTCGGCACTGTGCTTTTCGTTGAATTGTACGGAAACAAGGGCGCAACAATTTCAACCGTTGTTGTTACAATCGTTGTTTTGATTTTCGGCGAAATCAGCCCCAAGAGCCTTGCAAAAGAGAATCCTGAAAAATTCAGCATGTTCTCGGCTCCCCTAATCAACCTTCTGATGATTGTTTTTACCCCGCTCACTCTGCTTTTCACCGGCCTTAAAAAGCTGCTTGCAAAGCTGCTCAAAACCGGCAGCGACAGAAAGATCACGCAGGAAGAGCTGCTGATGTTTGTTGACGAAGTTGAACAGGGCGGAAGCATCAACGAGAACGAGGGCTCCCTGCTCCGCAGCGCAATCGAGTTTAACGACGTGCAGGTTGAAGACATTTTGACCCATCGCGTTGATATTGAAGCGGTTGATGTTGATGAATCAAAAGACGAAATTGCAAAGATTTTTACCGAATCCGGACATTCGCGTCTGCCCGTTTACGAAGAAACAATAGATGACATCATCGGCATAATTCATCATAAGGATTTTTACACGGACGGCGGCATTACGGAGCATTCGGTCCGCGAAATCATGACAAAGCCTATATTCATCCCGCCGACTCTGAAGATAAGCAACCTCCTGAAGCTGCTGCAAAAGGAAAAAACTTATATGGCCGTTGTTACGGATGAATACGGCGGCACACTCGGCATCGTCACCATGGAAGATATCCTTGAGGAGCTTGTCGGCGAGATTTGGGACGAACACGATGAAATCGTTGAAAACGTGCGAAAACTCGGCGAAAACAATTATGATATCAACTGCGCAATGGATCTCGATGAATTTTTCGATATGTTTGATATCACGGATGAAACCGATTCATCGACCCTTAACGGCTGGGTCATGGAACATTTGGGAAGGATTCCCGATGTCGGCGACAAATTCAGCGCGCACGGCCTTGAAATCACGATAAAGGCGGCGGACGGAAGGCGCGTTAATGAAATCAATGTTGTTCACACACCCGTTAAGCCCGAAAAGGGCACGAAATAAAACGGGCCGGCGGTCAAATCAACATGAATTAAAATCGGAGGTAAAACCACAATGAAATATAAAAGAGTACTGTTAAAAGTCAGCGGCGAAGCACTTTCGGGCAAAACGCCCATTGATTTTGAAAAGGCCACGGAAACCGCACTGCAAATTAAAGCGCTTCATGATGCGGGCTGTCTGCTCGGTGTTGTTGTCGGCGGCGGCAACATTTGGCGCGGACGCTCCGGCGGAACAATGGACCGAAGCCGCGCCGATAACATAGGCATGCTTGCAACCGCCATGAACGCACTCGCTCTTGAGCAGGCACTCATCGACCTTAACGTTCCCGTTCGCGTGCTTTCCGCTGTTTCAATGGATATGTTTATGGACAGTTATTCCGCACGCGAAGCGAACAAGTCCGTTGACGCCAGCACGGTTGTTATCTTTGCCTGCGGTTCGGGCGCGCCTTTCTTTTCCACGGATACGGCATCGGCACTCCGTGCTGCTCAGATTCACGCTGACGCACTGCTGCTTGCAAAAAATGTTGACGGAATATACACCGCCGACCCGAATGTCTGTGCGGATGCAAAGCGTTATGCCCGCATCAGTTACGATGAAGTCATTACAAAAAACCTCAAGGCAACCGACTTAACGGCAATGAGTTTTTGCCGCGAATACAGCATTCCGATGGTGCTTTTCAAAATGCACTCCGCAGAAGCGCTTGTTGCCGCCGTTAACGGCGAAAATGCCGGCACGATAGTTGATGCGCAGCCGGGATTCGAACTTGTTTAAATTAAACGCTGCTTCGGCGGCAGTCGAACTCATAAGCAGCATCAATCGGAGTTGCCCTTGCGCAGTCAATTTGCGAATTTTGCCGCAAAAATACAAAAAAACACCCCCGACTGCGGTTGACAACGCCGCGGCCTTAATATAAAATAATACAGTTAATTCATTCTTCAAGAGGAGGATTTACCATGGATATTATCGAAACCGCACAGGATAAAATGAACAAGACCATTGCAGTGCTCAACAGGGATCTCGGCTCCCTTCGTGCAGGCAGGGCAAACCCCAAGCTGCTTGACCGCATCATGGTGGACTATTACGGCACGCCCACTCCCATTAACCAAATGGGCACCGTCAGCTCACCCGAACCGCGTCTTCTTGTTATCTCGCTGTGGGATGCTTCAATGATCTCAGCCGCGGAAAAAGCAATTCAAAAATCCGATCTCGGCATCAACCCGTCGAACGACGGCAAGCTCATTCGCCTTGTTTTCCCCGAACTTACCGAGGAGCGCCGCAAAGAGCTTGTTAAAATCGTCCGCAAAAAAGCCGAGGAATCCAAAGTTGCGATCCGTGCAATCCGCCGCGAAGCAAACGAAACCATCAAAAAAGACTGCAAGGACGGCACTATCACCGAGGATGATCAGAAGAGGCTTGAAGAAAAGGCTCAAAAGGCCACCGACAATGCCATTAAAGAAATTGACCGCATTGCAAGCGAAAAAGAGAAGGAGCTTCTTGCCGTTTGATGAACATACTCGGTTATCCGCTTGATCGGGCCGCTGCAATTCTTGAGAGTGCGGGCTACCGCGTTGAAACGGTCGAGGCACGTTCACGCAAGGGCGTTGAAGGCGACTCCAAACGTGTTGTGCGCTGCCTTCCCCTGCCCGGTCGCAGCATTCCGACAGTTCAGCTTGTGTTTTGTGAATTCAAAACAAACGTCGATTCCCTCCGTGCGGAGGATGCGGCGGACGCTGAATCAACCCATTGAGAATACGCGGCTGCTGCAGGTTCTCGGCTTGCAGCAGTCTTGTTATCGTATTTTTTGATGCTGCCCGGGCGTGGTGCATGTTCCGGCCGCCTTTATGTTTTATGAAGATTTATCCCAAATTCACAAATGAAGAACTTGCCGCACTTTCACTCGGCGGTGAACTGCCGCACCATGTCGGCATAATTATGGACGGCAACGGCCGTTGGGCAAAGAAACGCCTGCTTCCGCGCAGTGCGGGGCACCGTGCGGGAATGGAATCCCTGCACCAAATCGTCCGCACAACGCATTCCCTCGGAATCGAGGCTCTCACAGTCTATGCATTTTCAACCGAAAACTGGGCTCGTCCCGCAGCCGAAATCGATGCATTGTTCAAGCTCCTCTCCGAATATTTTTATAAAGAAATCGATGAGCTGAACCTGAACGGCGTCCGGATACGCACCCTCGGCGAACTTTCGGCATTTAAACCCGGACTCCGTTCCCTCATGGAGGATGCCGTTGAAAGAACAAAGCATAACACCGGCCTCTGTTTCAATATCGCCGTTAACTACGGCAGCCGTGACGAAATCGTTCATGCTGTCCGCCGCATTGCAGCGGAGGGCATCGCACCCGATGCCGTTACCGAGCAAACAATAGCCGACAGGCTTTATACGTCAGGACTGCCCGAACTTGATCTCATCATCCGCACCGCCGGTGAGGAGCGTTTGTCCAACTTTTTGCTTTGGCAGGCCGCATATGCCGAGTTTGTTTTTTCAAAAACGCTGTGGCCCGATTTCACTCCCGAGGTTTACTTTGATTGCCTGCGCGAGTTTTTGAATCGAACCCGACGCTTTGGCCGTGTGCTTTGATTTTGCGGAAGTTTTGTTCAGGTTTGCGCCGTTCTGCGGCTCCTTTCAGCGCAGCCGCAGAATAATTTTGATTTAAGGATTTTGTTTTATGAAAGATTTGCCTGTTCGCACTTTAATCGCCGTTCTGTTAATCGGTCTGCTCTGCCTCGTTGTTTGGTTCGGGGGCTGGGTTCAGGCGGCTGTTCTCGGACTTTTCACAGTTGCAGCTGTCTATGAAATGTTCACGATCTTTGTCAAAAGAGGAATTCGCCCCGCCGTGCTTCCGCAAATTCTGCTCGGCGGCTCAATGTTCGCCGTAATGTATAAATTCGGCGCAAGATTCATTCTTCCGATGGCGGCTGCCGCATTTGTTGCAATCATGGTTGAAAGAATCCTTAACGCGCGGCGCACAAATGAAGATCTTATCGCTTCGCTTGCGCTGCTCGTCTACCCCGTGTCTCTGCTTGCCTGCTTCGGGCTTGTCGGGTTCGGCCGAAACGATATTTCGCGTGCAGCATTCCTTTGCATTTTTGCCGGTCCCTGCATGGCTGACAACACCGCATACATGGTCGGTTCACTGTTCGGCAAGCACAAACTCTGTCCCTATATCAGCCCTAATAAAACTGTTGAGGGCGCAGTAAGCGGCGTTGTCGGCGGTGCTCTCGGCGGCGTTATTGTCTATTTTGCTCAAAAACTCTGGGGACTTGACGTTTCTCTCGTTACTCTTATTGCAGTATGCTTCATCGCGGGCATCGTTGGGCAGTTCGGAGATCTGCTTGCATCCACATTCAAACGCTGGGCAGGTGTTAAAGATTACAGCAATCTTTTCCCCGGTCACGGCGGCGTGATGGACAGATTGGACAGCGCAATGGTCGCTGCGCCAATCGTTGCGGTCGCATTTGCATTTTTCATTTAACATGCATCAAGCGGATGCCGAACAGTCGGTCTGCTGATTGCCGCAGCCCGCTGCAAAGGCGGCATGTCCGCTCCGTTGTTGTTTACGGATTTTCCATTGGGCTTACGCAGAAAAAATTCTCGTTGTACGGAGGATTAACAAATGAAAAAAATCGCCGTTTTCGGTTCAACCGGTTCAATCGGAACACAAACTCTCTCCGTGGCGGGCTTTCACCCGGATGAATTCGAAGTTTGTGCAATAGCTGCAAACAAAAACGCAGAGCAGGTGGTTCGCAGCGCAAATGAGTTTCACCCGAAGTTCATCGGCATGTATGACGAAGCCGCCGCACGCGAAGTTTCCGAACGCTGCCCCGGCATCACTGTTGTTTCGGGCAGCGAAGTAAACTCGCTTGCTGCTCTTTCCGAAGTTGACATTGTTGTGAACGGTGTCAGCGGCTTTGCAGGACTGTTCCCGCTGCTTTCCGCACTCCGTGCAGGAAAAACCGTTGCGCTTGCAAACAAAGAAAGCATTGTTTGCGGACACGTTGTTGTGAACCGCGCTCTCGCTGAATTCGGCGGGAGAATACTTCCGGTTGACAGCGAACAGAGTGCAATTTTTCAATGCCTCGCCGCAGGCCGCAAGGAGGATGTTCGTTCGCTTATTCTCACCGCATCCGGGGGTATGTTCCGCAACGCCTCGACCGATGAACTTGCCCGTGTAACGCCGCAAATGGCACTCCGTCACCCCACGTGGAGCATGGGCGGAAAAATCACGATTGATTCATCCACGCTGTTCAACAAGGGACTTGAGCTTATGGAGGCCGGGTGGCTGTTTGATATTGAACCGAATCGAATCGAGATCCTTATTCACCCGCAGTCCGTTGTGCATTCGATGGTCGAATTTTGCGACGGTGCAGTATTTGCGCAGATGAGCCCTCCCGATATGCGCCTTGCGATTCAGTATGCGCTCATCTATCCGCACCGCATCACTTCTCAGCTTCCGCGCCTTGACCTTGCAGAGCTGCATTCGCTCACGTTCGAAAAACCCGACTGCACACGATTCCCCGCAATTTCTCTTGCATATGACGCTTTCCGCGACGGCAGCAGTCTGCCCATCGCCTACAATTCCGCCAACGAAACGGCCGTTGAGCTGTTCGTTCGCGGCTGCATCGGTTTTACCGACATTGCAAAATGTGTTGAATACTCAATGGAAAGAATTCCCCGTGAAAAAATCGGCTCCGTTGACGACATACTTTATCTTGATAAAGAAGCCCGCAGGTTGGCCTGTGAATGCTTCGGAAAGGAAACATTATGACAATTGTTTACATACTTCTTGCGATACTAATTCTTGAGCTGCTGATTTTCCTGCATGAGCTCGGTCATTTTACGGCGGGCAAACTGCTCGGTTTCCGCATACTCGGCTTTTCGCTCGGATTCGGTCCGGCTCTTTTAAAATTCAAAAAGGGCGAAACCGAATACTCTCTTCGTGCATTTCCCGTGGGTGGTTTGTGTCAGTTTGACGGTGAAGATGAAGAAGCCTTGGAGAACGACCCGCGCCGATTCAACGCTCAGCCCGTTTGGAAGCGTTTTATTGTTATTCTTGCCGGTCCGTTCATGAATATACTCACCGCCTTTCTTATCGCGTTCGTGTTCTATCTCTGCAAACCGATGCCGGTTTACGCTGTTGACCCTGTTACGCATTACGAGGTTCCGATCGTTGCTTCAGTTAAAGAAAACAGTCCCGCAGAAAAGGCCGGATTGAAAAACGGTGACGTCATCATTGCAATTAACGGTCAATATCCGACCGAAACGGCTGACACGGACATTTACTCCTCTGTTTCCGCACTTATCGGTGCCGCAGGCAATGATTTTGTTATGACTGTTGAGCGCAGCGGAGCGCAGCTGGATCTTGCCGTCAGCGACGCCTTCAACTCAACTGAAAACAGAACCGTTATCGGCATAACGATAAGCGGGCTTGTTGACGACTACCGGCATTTGAACGTTCTTCAGGCGGCAGCAAGTTCCGGGGAATACCTCGTTCTAATCGTGAAAGCAACAGCCCAGGGCATTGCGGGCATGTTCAAACACGGCATACACAGCGGAGATCTTTCCGGCGTTGTCGGAACGGTCGGAATCATGGTTGATGTTGCGCGGGAATCAATGATTAATCTTGTCAATATCGCTGTGATCCTTTCGCTCAGTCTCGGGTTGTTCAACCTTATTCCGTTCCCCGCACTCGACGGCGGAAGGCTGCTGTTCCTTTTGATAGAAGCAATTATTCACCGTCCGCTGAACCGCAAGGTCGAAGCAATCGTAAACGGTGTTGGACTCGCCCTGCTGTTCACACTTATGATAGTTGTTACAATCAGCGACGTTGTGGGACTTTTCAGATAGTGCGGATCGCAGTGCATTGTTCGTAAAGATTCAAAGAGGTCTGATATGAAACTTCTTATTCTTGTCGGCAGCGGTGCTGTCGGAAAGATGACCGTCGGGCAATCAATCATGAGAAAAACGGCGCTGCGCCTTTTCCACAACCATATGATGATTGAACCCGTCATTGAGATTTTCGGCGAGTATAACCACTCCGTTGTTGCAAAACTTCGAAGAACGATTTTTGAAGAGTTTTTGAAAACCGAACGGGAAGGGTTGATTTTTACCTATATGTGGGCTTTCGATTGCCCTGAGGACGGCGATTACATTCGTTCCGTTGCGGAGCTTTTTCGCTCACAAGGCGCAGAAATCTATTGTGCAGAGCTTGTTGCGCCTCAATCCGTCAGGCTTGAACGAAACCGAACGGAAAACCGCTTGCGGCATAAGGCCTCCAAACGCGATTTGAATTTTTCTGAGGAAAGGCTGCGGCATGAAGACAGCAAGTACCGCTTGGTAAGCAATCCCGGAGAGATCCCGTTTGAGAACTATATTCGAATCGACACATCCGAACTCAGCGCGGATGAAACCGCGGAAAGGATAATCGACGCATTTTCAATTCCGCTAACCTGTCAAACCGGCAAGGAATGATTCCCCGCTCGACGCATCAAATTATATATGGCAAAACAAACATCGGCAGCCCCTTAGACAGGGAACTGCCGATGTTTTCAGTTGCTTATGTATATGCAAATCACACCGAGGCTTCGGCAGCAGTCGCCGATGGACGCGCCGCCCCGATTTCGGTAAACAGTTTTTTGAATGCCGTAACCCTGCTTTCTTTTTTAAAAATCACTGCATTCATCCCGTCCGCAACTGCGGTCACGGCATTTTTTGCGGTCAAAATCGGTATCTCCGGAAGTTCGCGGCTGAAACACTCCGCAAGGCCGAATTGCAATGCGCCGCCTCCGATTAACGTTATTCCCGTATCAAGAAGGTCGGCGGCGGCCTCCGGCTGCAAAGCCTTCACGGCATCCTTAACAAAGCGAATGAGCGCCGTTTGCCCTTTTTGTGCAGCCGCCCGCAGCTCCGCGCCGTTTGCGCGTACCGTTTGCGGCAAACCGTCGTCGGCCGAACGCCCCTCAATATCAAAGCTCAGTTTATTCAGGTTCTGTTTAATTATTTCCGCCATGCGCTCACCTATCAGCAGCCTGTGTTCATCGCGGAACCAATTTTGAATCGCCCTGTCCACAGCCGCGCTGCCCTCATTCGAAAACCCCTGCCAAAGCATTCCGCCGTTTGCGAATGCAGCGCAAGTCATTGTTTCCGCTCCGATGTTCACAATCATATGTGCCCTGTCCGAAAACAAATCCGCATCAGCCCCTATTGCACCCATCAAAAGCGGATCATGCACCTGAAGCGCACGAAATCCCGCAAGACGTGCCGCCTGTTTGAGAGCATTTTGCTTCACCGTGGGCAGCATATGCGGTATCGCTGCATGCAGCTCAATCGATGCCGTTGTACGCTTGCCGGTTTTTTCACATGCAAGCCGACCGAGCAGCAGCGCAAGCATACGCGTGTTTGCCGCCGCACCATCGCGAACAGGCCGAATTACACCGCTGCGATGCAGCAGTGCGGCATTGCCCGCTGCGGCGACCGTGAGTTTTGCTCCCGCTTCAAGAGCGATTGCCGTTTCCTCCGCCGCAACTTGTCCCCGAGCAACACATTTAATACATTTTGAACCTATATCCGCTGCAAAAACGGTTTTGAACATCTTTGAACGACCTCCGAAACAATTCCTTCTCGGCACGGGGAATGCATTCAGTCTTTGCACTCCCTGTCCCTATAAGAAATTATTCCCTTTTTTGCAAAGAATAACCCGTTCCGATTCAAAAATTTTCGGTTTTTTTGGCTTTTTACGGCAAAGCAAAGTGTTCCGCACCGCCGAGTTGCCGCACACGGCAGAAACCTTTCTCACTTACTCTATTCGATACGTTCGTAAAAACCGTGTGGTAATATCCCTATTTTTTTAAGCATTTTGTACAGCACAGGAATCGGCATACCGATAACCGTGAAATAATTGCCCCGAATTTCGCGGACAAACATGCCGAACGGCCCCTGTATGCCGTAAGAACCCGCCTTGTCCAGCGGGTCGCCCGAATTCACATAATCCGTTATCTCGTCGGGAGACAGAGTTTCAAACGTGACCTCCGTAATGCTGCATTCAGTTTGAATTTCCGCTTTTTCCTGAATGCTGCATTCAGTTTGAATTTCCGCTTTTTCCCGAATGCTGCATTCGGTTTGAATTTCCGCTTTTTCCCGAATGCTGCACTGAGCGGCGGCGTTTTCATCAGGGATATCCGCAATCACGGACACTCCGGTGAAAACTCTGTGGGTTTTTCCGGAAAGCATTGAAAGAATGCGCACTGCATCCTCCGCATCTTTGGGCTTGCCGATAATCACGGGCTTTGTCTCCCCATCCTTTTGAAAAGCAACGACCGTGTCGGATCCGATAACCGCAAAATCCCGCCACCCCGCCGCAAAAAGACGGTCAAACACCTCTTTCGCCTTGCGAAATGAAAGAGCACGAACAAAACTCTCCGGGTCATTTTCATCAATCGTTTCATCAGCATTGCTGACAATAATCTCATAGTCATATCCGCACATTGTCAGCAGCTCGCGCCTGCGCTGTGAGCCGCTTGCAAGAACAAGTTTCATAGTCATTTTCCTTACGTTGTATAAATTTCGGAATACTGTATACGCGGTTCGCACGTATTTGTCGCATTTTACATTTTATTGTCAAATCAGACTTTTTCAATACGTCTCGTTCTGCGTTTGCCTTCGGGCAGGGCTATAATACCAGTATTGCCGATGTATTTCAAGGGCTGATTCCCCGTTTTAAAAAAATTCAAAATTTTTTTCATTGAAGTGGTGAAAGGTGTTGATTTGTGGGGCGATTGATGATATAATCAACACACATCCCACGATACGGGTAATGCATTACATAGTAAACGCCGAATCCGGCTTATTCTGCAATAAAGACCATGAATTCCGCGCTTTTTGCAGAAATGCGGATTTTCGGTGTACTCAATCGAAATTAAGGCGGTGTCGACATGCTGTTGGGGCAATCCAGAAACAATTTGGACTCCAAGGGGCGAATTTTCGTCCCCGTTAAGTGGCGTCCCGACACCTCCGATCACGTTGTTGTTCTTATCGGATTGAATCCTGCCGATGTCAAAAAGGAAGAAAGATTCCTTCAGATTCTTCGGTACGAAAAGTTTGTTGAATTTGCAAAGGATCTAACCTCCTCGCGTCCCTCCGATTTATCCCTTATGCGTGCCAAGCGAAAGATCTTTTCAAGCGCGGAAGAGTGTACCCTTGACAAACAGGGACGCATACTGATTCCGCAATGGCTTGCAAAGTATGCAAACCTTAAGGATGAGGTTCTGCTTTGCGGCGTTGAAGATCGCATTCTCGTTTGGAATCCCGATGATTTCGAGGCAGCGGAAGCCGACTACACGCTTAATGAGCTTTGCTCCGATGTTCAGAATTATTCCGATAAAACTCCCGGTAATTCTTCTGCGGCATCGCTCATATCATCCGCATTCGGAGGTTAATAAAAGATGCTCAATGATATAAACACAAGCTCTTATCACACCCCAATAATGCTCCCGCAGGTTCTGTCCCTGCTGCGTCCTGAACGCGGCGGAACATATGTTGACGGAACGCTCGGCGGCGGCGGTCACAGCCTCGGAATTTTGCGTTCACTCCCTGCCGGCGGCAGATTGTTCGGCATTGACCGCGACGGCGAAGCTATCGCCGAAGCCTCCGCAAGGCTTTCGGTTTTTCCGAATTTCACGGCTGTTCGCGGCAATTTTTTTCAACTTACCGAACTGCTCAATGCCCGCGGAGTCAACGGTGCGGACGGAATCCTGCTTGATCTCGGCGTCAGCTCGCATCAGCTCGACGATGCGGAGCGCGGATTTTCATACGGAAGCGAGGCGCGGCTCGATATGCGAATGGACAAATCCGCTCCGCTCAGCGCACATGATGTTGTAAACGGCTATGATACAGCTGCGTTGACACGAATCATACGCGACTACGGCGAGGAACGCTTTGCCTCACGCATTTCAAATGCGATCGGTGCGGCGCGTGCGGACAAGCCCATTGAAACAACAACCGAACTTGCCGAAATTATCAAAAATGCAATACCGGCGGCGGCAAGGCGCGACGGGCCGCATCCGGCAAGGCGAACGTTTCAGGCAATTCGAATTGAGGTCAACGGTGAGCTTGCGGGACTTGAACAAGCGGTGCGCGATGCAGTCCGCTTTCTGAATCCGGGAGGAGTAATTGCTGTCATAACTTTTCACTCTCTTGAAGACCGAATCGTTAAGAACGTTTTCAAGAACCTTGCAAACCCCTGCACCTGCCCGCCTAATGCGCCCGTTTGCGTATGCGGACTTAAGCCCGAGGTTGCAATACTTACCAAAAAGCCGCTTGTTGCGGATGATACCGAATTGGATTTGAACTCAAGATCGCGCAGCGCAAAACTCCGCGCAGCGCAGAAACTCATAAACACGACGGGGGACGAATAAAATGGCAAAGGATTCAAGATTTAACGGCAGAACTGTTGAAGAAATGCGTGTCTATGCGCCAAACAACGGCTCATTGGCATACAAAAGCGATTATCTTTACGACACAAGGCTTGCAGCGGCTCAACCCAAGCGCAGGCAGGAAACTGCCGCGCCCGCAGAAACCCAGCCAAAGATTCGCCCGCAGAAAACGCGCATTCCGCTTTCCGTCACGCTGCGTGAACGCAAAGTCGGAATTAAGCTGACTGCTTTCCTTTTTGTTGCGTTGATCGCAATGTCCGCGCTTTTGGTAGTTCTCCGTTTTGAGCGCATTGCCGGAGTTCAGCGCGACATCAACGAAATCAATGCCGGCATAGCCGCCGCCCAGCGCGGGTTCGGAGAACTTGACATGGATCTCAACTCCTCCATCGACCTTGAAGCGGCACGACTCGCTGCCGAAACCGCAGGCCTGCACCCGAGAAAATAGCGGCAAACGGCGGACGAAAACGCCTGCCGATAAAACGGAGTCCGCCGCGCGCACGCAAGCGGTGATCGGCAGAAAACGAAATATATCCTTTGTTCATTTTCTGAGCCGACCGGCGTTTGTCATATATATTCGGAGGTAATTCTGCAATGAGCATCACAGCCGTTCCCCCCGGCAAAAAACATCGCAAAAAGAATAAAAAAGCGCAGAAAGCCCTGAAACCGCAGTGGTCAACATACAAGCGGATTGCATGGCTTTTGCCTGTTTTTGCTTTAATTTTTCTCGCCCTCCTTATTCGCATTTTCTGGCTTCAGGTTATTGACGCAAAAGAGCTTCAGCAAAAGGCATTAAGCCAGTGGACGCGCCCGACAACCGTTACGGCCGAACGCGGCATGATAATCGACTGCAACGGGCAGACACTTGCCAAAGACGGCCCCGTTTACAAAATTGTGATATGGCCGAATTCCATTTCCGAAAGCGACAGAGTTCGTGTTGCCACGGAACTCAGTCGTGTTCTCAACCTTAACTATGAAAAAGTTCTTGAACGAGTTTCAAGCAAAAAGCTTCGTGAGTTTATTCTCAAACGACAGGTGAGCAAAGAAGCCTGCAACGAAATCCGCAGTTTGCAGCTTGGCGGCGGTGTCGGAATTTCACCGGACACAAAGCGCTATTATCCGTTCGGCACTCTGCTTTCACAAACCATTGGGTTCACAAGCACGGACGGAACCGGGCAAAGCGGGCTTGAGCTGACATACAACAAGTATCTCACCGGCAAGGACGGCGAACGTATTGCCGAAACGGACAGCAGGGGAAACCAAATTGCCGACAGTATGATTCAGGAGTTTCCGCCCACGGACGGTTCAACACTGAAGCTTACCGTTGATGCAAACATTCAAAGTTACCTTGAAAACGCGCTTGCCGAAGCTGTTCAGGTCAACAATGCAAAAAATGCACAGGGAATCATCATGGATGTCAACACCGGTGCCATCGTTGCAATTTCAACAAAACCGGACTATGACCCGAACTCCCCTCCGAGGGACGACATGCAGATGCTTGCCGAGCTTTCCCGCAATCGCATTGTAACCGATGCATACGAACCCGGTTCAACTTTCAAAATCCTTACCCTTGCGGCAGCACTCGATTCCGGAAGTACTCATCTTGAGGACAGTTTCTACTGCAACGGCGGTTATATTGTAAACGGCGAACGCATCAAATGCTGGAAACATGCCGGCCACGGCTCCCAGAACCTAACCCGCGCCACGGAAAATTCCTGCAACTGTTGTTTCATGAAACTCGCCTTGACAATGGGTACCGAAAAGTTTTATGATTATCTTTATGCGTTCGGCCTTGGGCAAAGCACGGGCAGCGGACTTGTCGGTGAAAGCGAAGGCATCGTAACTCACCAGAAATACGTTACCCAAAACGATCTTGCACGCATCGGCTTCGGGCAAAGCATTGCCGTGACGCCGATTCAGCTTGCAAGCGCAGTCTGTGCCGCAATCAACGGAGGCGAACTGCACACACCCTATATCGTTGACGAAATCATATCGGCCTCCGGTGAAACGGTATTCAAGGCCGATACGTCCCCCGTTCGCAGGGTCATCAGCGCGGAAAGCTCCGCATACGTTCGTCAGATACTGCAAAGTGTTGTTGATAACGGAACGGGCAAAAACGCAAAGCTTGCAAACTACACCGTCGGCGGAAAAACGGGAACGGCACAGAAATATGACGAATACGGCCGCGTCTCCTCGGGAAATTATATCTGTTCATTCATCGGATTCGCTCCCGCGGACGAACCCCGCTATCTCTGCCTCATCCTTGTTGATGAGCCTCGTGTAAGTTCAATCTTCGGCAGCACGGTTGCCGCACCTTTCGTCCGCCGTGTGCTTGAGAATGTGTTGACGCTGAAGGAAGTGCCCGGTTTAACCCCGGAAACAAGCTATCAGACGGTTCAGCTGCCCAACCTTGTCGGAATGTCCGCGGCTGACGCTTCCGCACTGCTTGCGCAGTACGGACTTGAGGGCATCTTCGAATGCGATGCGGTTGTTACAATGCAGGTTCCGGCAGCGGGCCAAAGCGTTGTTATCGGCTCGTCCGTTCTGCTGTACACCGGACTTGAGGGTGTGAACACCGCCGAACCGACCGATGAACCGTATTATGTTACCATGCCGAGTCTAATCGGGAAAACCGCGCTCCAGGCGCATGATGAGCTTAAACAGCTCGGGCTTACAATGATTGCCGACCCCGCCGATCCGTTCGGATATGTCATCGGACAAAGCATCTATGCGGGCACGCAGGTTGAATTCGGCTCATCCGTAACGGTTTATTTCGGCTATTCGACTACAGGCGGTTAATTTCCGCAACAGGCAGACTTTTTGCTGCAAAATCAATACTTGCTTTATAACAGGAGAAAAGCAATGCTTATAAGTGAACTGACAAAAAATACCGACTGCCGCATAATCGGCAGCGACTGCGACATCAGCAGAATCGAATACGACTCAAGAAAACTCACCGGCGGTGAGCTGTTTTGCTGCATCCGCGGCACTTTCAAAGACGGGCACGAATTTGCCGAAAGCGCAGTTGCCCGCGGCGCAGCCGCGCTCCTTGTTGAACGTGAGCTTCCTCTTTCCGTGCCGCAAATTATTGTGAAAAACTCACGTCATGCAATGGCCGAACTTGCAATTGAGTTTTACGGTCATCCGCTTGACGGAATCCCCGTCATCGGCATCACCGGCACGAACGGAAAAACGACAACAACATACATGATAAAAGCGATCGCCGAAAAGGCGGGCTATAAAGTCGGACTGATCGGCACGATTCGAAACCTTATCGGCGACAGAATCATCCCCACCGACCGCACCACACCGGAAAGCGTTGAGCTTCAGCGTGTGTTCAGGCTTATGCGCGACGAGGGTGTTCAGCTTATCGTGATGGAAGTCAGTTCGCACGCATTGGATCAGGACAGGGTTCACGGAATCGAGTATCTCATAGGCGGATTCACGAACCTTACGCAGGATCATCTTGATTATCACAAAACTTTTGAAAATTATCTTGCGGCAAAAAAAATTATGTTCACACGCAGCAAATTTGCCGTTATGAATGCCGATGACAGCCACAGTGCGGAGCTGCTTCGCGGAATCAACATTCCAAGCATCACATACGGCATTCGCTGCGAAAAAGCCGATGTTCGCGCCGCCGACATTGAAATCTGTGCGCGCAACATCGAATTTGAAATGCTGACGCCGAACGGAAACAAGCAAATCAATGTTTCCATTCCCGGGCTTTTCAATGTTTTTAACGCAATGCTTGCAGCATCGGTCTGCATGAAACTCGGAATTGATTTGGACACCATCGCGGAAGGGCTGAAAAGCGTGAAGGGCGTTTCCGGCAGGATGGAATCCCTTCCTGCGGAAGGCTTTGATTTTTCCGTTATACTGGATTTTGCACACACACCGGACGGACTGTCCAACCTGCTCTCTGCCGTTCAGGGTTTTGCCAAAGGACGCGTCATTGCCGTGTTCGGCTGCGGAGGCGACAGGGATAATGCCAAACGTCCGATAATGGGTGCAACGGCGGCAAAACTTGCAGACTTCTGTGTTGTAACATCCGACAATCCGCGCACGGAAGACCCGACGCGCATCATCAACATGGTGCTTGAAGGTGTGCGCAGCGAAAAAACGGAGTACGTTGTTATTGAAAACCGCCGCGAGGCAATACGTTACGCACTGAATATTGCAAAGAAGGACGATGTGGTTGTTCTTGCAGGCAAGGGTCACGAGAACTATCAGGAAATCAACGGCATCAAGCATCCGTTCGATGAAAAAATAATCGTTGCCGAAATTCTTGAAGATATGCGCTGCGGGCGCAAATAATTCCGTATTCGGCACAGTTTTGCGCATCGGGCCGTTTCGGTTCCGTGCAAAGAAAAAATATAAGAGGTTCGTATTATGCAAAAGATGATTTTCGCTTTCATAACCGCCGCAGCAGCGGTCATGCTCATTTCTCCCCTGTTCATTCCCATGCTCCGACGACTCAAGTACGGGCAGGTTGAACGTGCCGAGGGACCGCACGCACATTCCGCAAAGGAAGGCACCCCGACAATGGGCGGCATTATGTTCATAATCGCGATCATTATTGCAGTTGCGGCATTCAGCATATACGGCATTGCATTTGATTTTTCGGTTCCTGCCGTGCTTATCATGCTTGCGTTCGGGCTTGTCGGCTTCCTTGACGACTTTATAAAAGTCAAGCGCAAGCGCAATCTCGGTCTCCGCGCATACCAAAAAATTATCGCACAGCTTCTTCTGTCCTTTGCGGCGGCGTACTATGCCTATAAAAGCAGTTTTATCGGCTCAACATTGTATGACCCGATTTTCGGCAGCATCGAACTCGGCGGATGGTACATTCCCTTTACGATGTTCATGATAATTGCCGTTGTCAACAGTGCAAACCTGACCGATGGCTTGGACGGTCTGCTTTCCGGCGTCTCGCTGATTTACAGCATTGCAATGGGTGTGCTTTTTCTCTATTTTGCAAAAGTTTTCGACGGCAGCTTCATTAACGAACCCCGTTTCGTTGCAAACCGCGACGGAATGCTTTGCATGAGCGTTTTTGCGTTTGCGGTCGCCGGCGGCTGCCTCGGCTTTTTGAAGAGCAACAGCTATCCCGCAAAAGTCTTTATGGGAGATACCGGCTCAATGGCACTGGGCGGCGCAATGTCCGCAATGGTCATTTACAGCCGTTCCCCGTTCCTCTTCCTGCTGATGGGCGTATGCATTGTTGCCTCCGCCGTAAGCGTTGTGCTGCAGGTCGGCTCGTTCAAACTGCGCCACGGCAAGCGCATATTCAAAATGGCACCTCTTCATCACCATTTTGAGCTTTTGGGCTATCCCGAAACAAAAGTCGTTTCAGGATACATGATAGTGACCGCACTTGCCTGCGTTGCCGCACTCGCACTGTTCCTTTGATAGAGCAAACAAATCCGAGTTTGTTATATCATGCAGCATAACGCTGCATTGCAGAATTCCCACAATGGGTTCCTGCGGTTCGGGCGAACCGTTTTGAACACATAGCCGCCGTTCGGCGCCGAAAGTCGTGATTTTTGTTGGCACTTGGCACGACCGATAATGATACCGGGTTTTTAAGAAGGAGCATCGGCACACTTCTCAAAACCCCGCTGCTCCGAACGGCAGCATCTAAAAGACTGCACTGCCGCAGATACGAATTTGTTCCGCAGGCAGCTTAATTCACCGAATAAAACCTATAAACAACGAAAGGACGCGATTCGATATGAAAAAAACCGCACTGATCGTCGGAATGGCAAAAAGCGGCATTTCGAGCGCAAAACTGCTTTACAGAAACGGGTATAACGTTATCATTAACGATATGAAACCCGTCATTCCCGGGCTTGAGGAAGCTCTTTCCGGCATTGAATACACCGACAAACTCGGCGAAGCTCCCGAAACACTTTTGGACGGAGTGGACCTGATGATCATTTCCCCCGTTATTCCGATTTTCGCTCCATTTGTCCGCAAGGCACAGAGCCGCGGCATTGAAGTTATCGGCGAAATTGAACTCGGTTATCGTTATTGCAGCAGAGGAACGCATTTTGTGTGCATCGGCGGCACGAACGGAAAAACCACAACCACTGCGCTTACCGGCGAAATATTCAAAGCAAACGGCGAAGGCCAAACATTTGTTCTCGGCAACATCGGCATTCCAATTACCGAACATGCATCCGAAACGCGCCCGGGCGACACCGTTGTTGCGGAAACCGCCGCGCTCCAGCTCGAAAGCATCCGTGACTTTCATGCCGATGCAGCCGGGCTTTTGAACATCACCGAGGATCATATCAATCGGTTCGGCTCGATGGAAGCGTACATCGCGGCCAAAATGCGCGTTTTTGAAAACCAGACCGAACAGGATTTTGCCGTTCTGAATGCGGATGATCCAATTGTTTCGGCCGCGGAAACAAAAGCAAAAAAGCTTTACTTTTCAAGGCTGCATGAGGTTCGGGACGGCGCCTTTGTCCGCAGCGGCATCATCATCTTCCGCATGAACGGAGTTGAAACGCAGCTTATTCCCGCAAACGAACTCGGCATCATCGGTGCACATAACCTTGAAAACGCGCTCTGTGCGGTTTGCCTTGCTATGTCCATGGGAGTAAAGCCGGATGTCGTCTGCAATGTTTTGAAATCATTCAAAGGTGTTGAGCATAGAATTGAATACACCCGCTGCCTGAACGGAATCACCTTTTACAACGATTCAAAAGGCACAAACCCCGAATCCACCGTTAAAGCCGTTGAAGCAATGACAAAGCCGACAGTGCTTATGCTCGGCGTCGGTAATTACGATAAGCAAAGTGATTATCGTCCCGTCTTCCGCGCCTTCAACGGAAGAGTTAAGGCTGTTGTTGTGAACGGTTCAAACACCGAAGCTATCATGCGTGCGGCCAAAGAGGAAGGGTTTAAAAACATCTACCCCTGTTCGGATGATTTCCGCGCACTGATACTGAAAGCAGCATCCCTTGCCGAACCCGGCGATGCAGTGCTGCTCTCCCCCGCCTGCGCAAGCTGGGGCATGTTCGACAATTTTGAACAGCGCGGTGACATATTTAAGGAAATAGTAAACTCACTCTGAGGCGGTTTTGATTCCCGCCCATCGGGCTTGAGTTTCCGCCGAAAAATGCCGCATTCTGCCCGAAACGGTCCCTCCCGTTTCGGAATAATCGATAAGAGAGGTTGAGATGGAAAGCAACGCAACACATATTCATTCCGCCGAAAGGCGCGGCGGCAGTTCACCCGCCGCTGCACCCATGCCGACAATGCGCCCACGCAGACACGGCATGGACTACATGCTTTTTCTTACAGTTGCGGCAATCTGCGCATTCGGCGTTGTTATGCTGTTTTCCGCAAGCTATTATTATGCCCAGTCCTTTCAGGGCGACGGGTATTACTACGTAAAAAAGCAGCTGATCTTCCTTGCAATCGGCATTCCCGTTATGTTCGGGCTTTCGTTCGTGGATTACAAATTCTACCGACGCTTTGCGTGGATGGCATATCTGCTTATAATCCTGCTCCTTATTGCCGTTCTTCTTTTCGGCAAAAACCTGCAGGGCGGACAGCGTTGGCTTAAAATCGGTCCGCTGCAATTTCAGCCTTCCGAACTTGCAAAGTTCATAATCGTTATTTGCATGGCAAAATACATGACGGATCATCATGAGGATATGCCGTCGTTCGTTCGTGGGCTTTTGCCGATGGCGGCACTGCTTGTCGTTCCCGCCGTGTTGATTTATTTTCAGCCGAACGTTTCCATGCTCATAATCCTTTGCATTGTGTTTGCGATCATGCTTTTTATCGGAGGAGCAAGCCTTAGTCAGCTCGGCATTGCGGCACTTATCGGCGGAGTTGCTCTCGTTGTTCTTTTGTTTGCTGCGTCATATCGCGAAAGCAGATTTACTGCATGGCTTGATCCTTGGGGCAACAAAAGCGATGCCGGCTATCAGATCGTTCAATCGCTTTATGCATTCGGCAACGGCGGGTGGTTCGGTCAGGGGCTTGATGCAAGCCGTCAAAAACTCCTGTTTTTGCCTTATCGTGAAAGTGACTTCATTCTTTCCATCATTGCCGAGGAACTCGGCTTTGTGACTGTTGCACTGTTAATTGCGGCCTACTGCTTTATAATCTACCGCGGCATTCGAATTGCGCTCTCCGTTCGCGACAGGTTCGCTTCACTTGTTGCGGCGGGGTTCTCTTCCATACTTGCCGTGCAGGTTGCGGTCAACGTTGCCGTTGTTACAAATTCAATACCCGCAACAGGGCAAACGCTCCCCTTCATCAGCTCCGGCGGTACCTCGCTTGTTATATTCCTTGCCGGCATCGGTGTACTGCTCAATATTTCACGCTATACGGAACCCCGAAAATCACGCGGAGAATCATATGGAAAACACAAAAAACAGAAACAGCGGCAGCAATAACGAACCTGAGTACGGCAGCAGGCATTCCCGCAACCGTTCTGCGGACGCTTCAGGCAATTCCGTACACGGTGCCCGCAGTGCGGCCGGAACACGTGCACGCAAGGTTCCGCACGGTGTTGAATCCGACGGGCTGGATACCCGCGCAGCAGCACCCGCACGCGGCATCAGCCACGAGGAAAAGCGGCGGAGGCAAAACAGGCGTGACATTTTCAGTTCGCTCGGAATTCTTCTTCTTATCGCACTGCTTGGGTTTTGCGGCTATACAGCCTACCGCTTTACCTGCGTTGACTCGTTCATTGTTTCCGGAAGCGGGCAATACAGTGCCGAACAGATAATCGGCCTTGCAGGTTTGCAGACGGGCAGGCATATTCTTTCCTACAACACGGATGAAATATCAAAAAACGTATCAAGCATTCCGAATTTGATCTGCACCGGCGTGCGCAGGGTTTTTCCGAATAAAATCAGTATCAATGTTGCCGATCACAATGCTGCGGCGGCCATACCCGCAGCAAACGGAACATATACGCTTATCGATGCCGAAGGGCTTGTGCTTGCAATCGGCGCAGAAAGCAGCGGTGAGCTTATCCTGCTCCGCGGCATGGCGAATATCGGCTTTGTGCATAATACCGTGATAACCGAAAAGAACCATTGTCTCCGCACCGTCACGGCAATGAAGCTGCTTGCGGCAGTAAAAGAATGTGATTTTGCAGAAAGCGTTATTGCAATTGATTTGTCCAATGCAGCCTCGATAAAGCTTGAGCTTCAGCACGGCTACACTTTTGTTCTGGATGACTGGCGGTATGCGGAAGGAAATATTAAAACCGCAGCAAAGGCTTACGCACGCCTTCTCCCCGTCTATCCGAGTGGGGGGACGGTCAACATATTTAAGGATTCAACCGTTGTTGACTTCACTCCGCGCAATTCGGCCGCATCGGTCCCGCCTGAAACGGATGCACCGCAGCAGGTGACTGCTCCGCCGAATTCAACGGACGAGCCTTGATGAAACATTGCGTTAGATTTTATAAAACAAATTAGGTTATTCTATCTTTTTTACGCAAAGTCGCTGCCCGGGTGTTGCGCATAATATTGCATATATGCTATAATGAGCATACATATATGCACCGTCCGCACACATGCCGTTTTCGTTGAGAAAATGTGACATACCCCGCCGAAAACTGTTTTTTGGGCAGCGGATTCTGCATTTGGAGAGCTTGAATGAAACAGAGTGTTATCATCGACATCGGCAGCAGCAAAGTTCTTGCCATGGTTGTCTGCCCCGCGGCTGACGGCGCAATCATTGTTCAAAATGCCGAAGAACGTACCTACTCCGGGTATCGATTCGGTGAACTTCCGAACGCGGCCGCACTGAGCGATACACTTGAAAGCATTGCCTCTGCACTCCGCAGCTCTCAGGGAATCCGCCTTCGCAGTGCCTGTGTCGGAGTTCCCGCACCATTCACAAAGACCCTGCTCAACTCCTGCCGACAGCCTGTTGAATCCAGATCGCACCGCGTCACGGAACCGGACATCGATCTTCTGCTTGAGCAGGCGGCGGATTTCACTCCGCCGGAAGGCTTTACGCTGATGCACAGCTCGCTGTTCAACTTTGAACTTGACGGCATGGCGGCGGAGCATTCGCCCGTCGGCAAGTCCGCAAAGGAAATTTCGGCGGATGCGGCGCATACCTTCGTTGACTCGGCTTTCGCCGCAGTCGTTTCGGATGCGCTTCGCTCAGCAGGCATTGCTGCCGATCCGTTTGTTTCATCGCAGTTGACAGGGGCATTGTTCACAATTCCCGAACCGGACCGCGAAAACGGTGCGATACTGATCGATTGCGGCGGTCAGCATTGTGATGTTTCACTCATATATGACAACGCTCTGCTTTGCTCCGAAAGCATCGGAATCGGCGGCGAACACTTCACGCGTGATATTGCATACGGGCTGCGCCTTCCGTTCAGCACGGCGGAAAGCATCAAACGCAGGTATGTATTCGGGCTTGATTACAGCAACTCAGTTGAACGCGTTATGATTCCCGGAGAGGGACTTGCAACGCTCAGCTGCGGCGCAATTCAATCCGTTATCGAAGCCCGCATCGTTCAGCTTGCTGATGAAATTCAAAGCATCATCAGCGGCATTGAACAAAACGCTCGGGCGCGCTTCCCCGTCTATCTCATCGGCGGCGGAATTGCGCTTATGCGCGGCGGCACGGAAAGGCTTTCCCGACTTCTCGGAAGGCGCGTGTATGTTTCCATGCCGCGGACAAGCCTTATGAACACCGTTAACTACGCACCGGCATTTGCGCTTGCGCATTTCATGCTTTACGGCAGCGGTTCACTTGCTGTCGGCAACAGACGACTGGTGGATAATATAGTCGGCAACATCAGAGATTTTTTCGCTTACCGACAAAATGCATAGCAATTATGCAAAGATTGCCACAGTATGCACCGATTGGTTTTTGAAAAGAGCAAACCGTTCGATGCATTCTCAAAGTTTAAATCAACCGAAGACAAAGGAGGTTTTATCAATAATGGCACTTGATCTTGAACTCGATAACGAACAGGGCAATATTGCCCAGCTTAAAGTCGTCGGCGTCGGCGGCGCAGGCGGGAACGCAGTGAACCGTATGGTTGAATTTGGTCTTCGCGGTGTTGAATTTGTATCCATCAACACCGACAGGCAGGCTCTATTCACCTCCAAGGCAGACATCAAGGTTCAGATAGGTGAAAAGGCAACCCAAGGTCTCGGCGCAGGTGCGGAACCTGCCGTCGGCAGGGCTGCAGCAGAAGAGAGCATTGATGAGATCAACGACGCAATTCGCGGCGCAGATCTTGTTTTCATCACCGCAGGTATGGGCGGCGGCACCGGCACCGGGGCAGCACCCATAGTTGCAAAAGCCGCCAAAGAGCAGGGCATACTGACCGTTGGTGTTGTTACAAAGCCTTTCAGTTTTGAAGGCCGCTCACGCATGAGAAATGCACTTCAGGGCATACGCGATTTGCGCGATGTTGTTGACACGCTCATTATCATTCCCAACCAAAAACTGCTTTCCATTGTCGGCAACACACCCATTAACGATGCGCTCCGCGTTGCGGACGATGTGCTCCGTCAGGGCGTTCAGGGAATCAGCGACCTTATCACCTGCCACACAATGATCAACAGCGACTTTGCGGATGTTCGCACCGTCCTTTCCGCAAAGGGCATGGCCCACATGGGTATCGGCACCGCAAGCGGCGAAGATCGCTGCACGGAAGCTACCCAGCAGGCAATCAAAAGTCCGCTGCTTGAAACAACCATTGACGGTGCAAAGGGCGTTCTCATCAACGTTGTGGGCGGACCCACTCTCGGCATGATGGAGGTTGACAATGCAACCAACCTCATAACCTCGGCTGTGGATGAAGAAGCACGCATCATTTTCGCAATGGGCATTGATGACGCAATGGGAGACGATGTTCGTGTTACCGTTATTGCAACAGGCTTTGAGTGGCCCGCAGAACTGGATAACGACCCCTCAAGGACGCGTCAAAATGCTGTAAATTCCGGCGTTCGTCCCGACCCCGACTCCCGCGACGGCAAAGGCATTCGTGTTGATACACGTCCCGCCGCTCCCGACCGTGAACAATATGATATCCGTGACGACCGCTTAAATACTCCGAACGCACAACGTGAATACGGTACTGCACCCATGCGTGACGAACCCGGCAGGCGCGACTACGTTGATCGCAGCTACAGCGACAGGCAGGAGCCCCATCATCGAAACCCCGCGGACTACAGCAGCGGCATTCGCGGCGGTTCAGGCTCGAACAGTGCAGATTACGGCAGACCCGATTATGAGAGTCGCCCGGGATACGGCAACGCTCCTGCATATGACGACAACAGGGGCTACGGCAGCAGCTACGGCGATGAACCTCGCCCGGCAAGGCCCGCTGAGTCTTCCCGCCAAAGCACCCCCCGCGATAACCGCGACAAAAACAGCGGACTCGATTGGCCCTATTTTCTCCGTTCCAAGAAAAAGAACAACTGATTTAACAATCTGACAAAAAAACCGAAAGCATCCGAACATGCATACAGCATTCGGATGCTTTCAATTCCGTTATGCGGTTTTATTTACATCATCATTATTTGCACAAAGCAGCCGACATCAAAATTCGTTGTTGACAATACGATGGGCTCGGTGCTATAATCATTTTAATCGGTGGTTCATCCGCCGAAATTTAAACAAAGGGGTATACCGGAGTGACCGTGATCGACTGAGTTTTTATGCAAAGCAAAACTTTTTTTGTTGCGCTTAAAAGTGTGCAAAAGAGTTTGCGCTGCGATTCGGTTGATAACATCCCGGTGGACTTCCGCATATTTAACAGGATAAATGCAATGCAGACTTTGTGTTTCCCTGTATGAGCTTTATATTTCTGCTCAGAAGCGGATGTGAATGATGTTTCACGTTCCGTTTTTTATTTTCATAAAATGTGTTTTATGTGCACCTTAACGAAATCCTCCGAACCGCCCGCAGACTTCGGCTTTCAACGCATTTATAACCCGCAGGCTTGAACAACAAGGAGGTTCATATGTCCATAATTTCAGTACGCAATTTAACTTTCTGCTATGAAGGCAGTTTCGACAACATTTTTGAAAACGTAAATTTCACGATCGATACCGATTGGAGACTTGGTTTCATCGGACGAAACGGGCGCGGAAAAACGACTTTTCTGCGGCTGTTAATGGGCGATTATGCATACGAAGGAAGCATCACGGCAAGCGTTCATTTTGACTATTTTCCGTTTGCCGTAACAAATGAAAGTCTGACCGCTGCCGAAATTCTTCTGACTGTTTCCGGTATTGCTGAATACGACTTTTGGCGCGCCGAGCGGGAACTCGGACTTCTCGGTGTTGATGAAAGTGTGCTCCCCCGTCCGTTTGCAACGCTTTCCAACGGAGAAAAAACCAAACTGCTGCTTGCCGCACTCTTTCTCAAGGAAAACAATTTTCTGCTCATTGATGAACCGACGAATCATCTTGATCTTGACGGCAGGCGACTCGTTGCGCAATATCTCAAGAGCAAACGAGGGTTCATTCTTGTGTCGCACGACAGGGCATTCCTTGATGAATGCATTGACCATGTGCTGTCAATTAATCGCAGCACGATAGAAGTCATTCACGGCAATTATTCATCATGGCAGCGTGAAAAAACTCGGCGTGACGATTATGAACGCAGTGAAAACTCCCGTCTGACCGCCGAAATTGCCAACCTGCGCAATGCAGCGGACAGAATTGCTTCATGGTCGGACAAAATTGAAGCAACAAAAATCGGCGGCGGTCCGTGTGATCGCGGCGCAATCGGCGCAAAAGCCGCAAAGATGATGCGTCATGCAAAGGCACAGGAGAGCAGACTTGAACGCGAAATTGAAAAACGAGAGGCACTTATGCATGATGTTGAATATGACGAGCGGCTGAAGCTGCATCCCGAGCCGTATTTCAGGCAGAATCTGCTTTTATCAAAAGACCTTTCCATTTTTTACGGTGACAGATGCGTTGCAAACGGAATCAGTCTTACGCTCAACCGCGGGGACAGAATCGCGCTTGTCGGGCGCAACGGCTGCGGTAAATCCAGTTTGCTGAAGCTTTTAATCGGCCAACCAATTGCACATACGGGCACACTTGAAATCGGCAGCAGACTGACCGTGTCGTATGTGCCGCAGGATATGTCTTTTCTTTCCGGCAGCGCAGACGACTTCGCCGCAGAAAGCGAAATTGATATCACCCTGTTCAAAACGATTCTGAGGAAGCTTGATTTCAAGCGTACGCAGTTCACAAAAGATATGTCGGAATTTTCCATGGGCCAAAAGAAAAAAGTCCTGCTCGCCCGCAGCCTTTGCCAAAGAGCCAACCTCTATATCTGGGATGAACCGCTGAACTACATTGACGTTATATCAAGACTTCAGATAGAAACGCTGATACTTGAATACAAGCCGACCATGCTGTTTGTTGAACATGACGAAGCTTTCGTCAACGATATTGCAACGAAAGTGTGCAGAATCAGTTTGAATCAATAGCAAGGTCTGCCGCTGCATTCCGGCTGCTCCGTGTATTGGAGCAGGGCGGTGAACGTGAAAACAGGAGCATTGTCATACGGCAATGCTCCTGTTCGTTATTTTGGTTTAATTATGTGCGTTGATTTCTGTTTATACCGCGGAATTATTTGCCGCAGCAGCAACAGCAGGGATGATCAACGGAGGACATATGCTTGATGAGGTCAACAAGCTTGTTGGAATAACCCCATTCATTGTCGTACCAAGCAACGAGCTTTACGAAATGATCGTTGAGCATGATGCCGGCGGTTGCATCGAAGATGGAAGTTCTCTTATCGTGATAGAAATCGGAAGAGACAACAGCGTCCTCGGTGTATCCGATGATGCCGGCGAATTCGGGGCTTTCGCTTGCTGCCTTCATAACTGCCTTGATTTCATCGTAAGTTGCGGGCTTTTCGAGCACGCAGGTGAGGTCAACAACAGAAACGTCAATGGTGGGAACGCGCATGCTCATGCCGGTCAGCTTGCCGTTAAGAGCGGGGATGACCTTGCCGACTGCCTTTGCTGCACCGGTGCTGCTGGGGATGATGTTGTGTGCTGCCGCACGTCCGCCGCGCCAATCCTTGCGGGAAGAACCGTCAACGGTAAGCTGGGTTGCGGTGATGGAATGAACGGTGGTCATAAGACCCTCTTTGATGCCGAAATTATCGTTGATAACCTTTGCAAGAGGTGCAAGGCAGTTGGTTGTGCAGCTTGCATTGGAAACAACATTCATGTCGGACTTGTATTCCTTGTTGTTTACACCCATAACGAACATGGGAGTTGCATCCTTTGCGGGTGCGGAGATGACGACCTTCTTTGCGCCGCCTACGAAATGCTGGCTTGCGAGTTCGGTGGTGGTGAACTTACCGGTGGATTCAACAACGTATTCTGCGCCGCATTCGCCCCAGGGAATCTCCTTGGGATCCATGCAGTTATAAACGCTGATAGCTTCGCCGTTGACAACGAGCTTGCCGTTTTCAACCTTGATTTCTCCGTCAAACCTGCCGTGAACGGTGTCATACCTGAGCAGATAAGCCATGTATTCAAGGTCGATGAAGGGATCGTTGATGCCCATTACAGTAACGTCGGGATCCGCTGCTGCTGCGCGGAAAACGAGCCTGCCGATGCGGCCGAAGCCGTTGATGCCGATTTTGGTTGCCATGAGTGAAAAGCCTCCTCAAAAGATTATAAATGTTTGAATCGGAAGCCGGCGGCGAAAAAGAAGCCGGCCTTGACCTTATTATACCCCATTACGGGGAAAAAACAACTATATAATTCGGGATATTTTTTCCGAAAAAATAGAAAAAATTAATGCGCCGACGAGCCGAACCGCCTGCCGGCGGAAGGTGTCAGAAGTTCAGCTCCTCCGCAACGATATAGAGCGGACGCTGCTTAAGCTCATCGTACATGCGGTTCATGTATGCGCCCTGAATGCAGAGGAAGAGGAAAGTGAGTCCCTGAAGCAGAACAACGCCGTCAACTGCCCACAGCCATGCGGGGAATTTGACTCCGCAGCAGGCAAGCACGATGAGCGCGATAAGACCGAGACCCGCAATGATGCTTGTGAACACGCCGAAACCGCCGCAAAGCGTCAGCGGACGATCACTGAAACCAATTATTCCGTCCATTGCAAGGCGAATCATTTTTTTGAGCGTGTACTTGGTTTTTCCCGCAAAGCGTTCGTTGCGGACAAATTCAATTGGGACGGCGTCAAAGCCCATCCAGCCGCTCATGCCGCGCAGGAAGCGGTTATGTTCACGCATTTTGAGGAACACATCCGCAACTTTGCGGTCGATAAGACGAAAATCACCGGTATCAAGCGGAATTGCGGTTGCACTCATTGACTTCAGCAGGCGGTAATATGCAGCAGCCGTGAGCTTTTTGAAGATAGTCTCTCCCTGCCTCTTGAGGCGTTTGCCGTATGCTATATCAGCACCGTTTTCCCATGCTTTGACCATTTGCTCGATAACTTCGGGCGGATCCTGCAAGTCAACGTCAATGATTATCAACGCATCACCTTTGGCAGCATCCATGCCGCAGGTTACGGCAAGCTGATGCCCGAAATTTCTGCTGAAGGAACGCACCTTGACCTGTGGATTGTTCTTTGCGATATTGCGCAGAATCTTCATTGAGCCGTCACGGCTGCCATCGTTTACATAAATGATTTCGTAAGGATAACCGATTTTTTTCATAACCGCATCCATACGGGAAAATGAGGTTTCAAGCACCTCTTCTTCGTTATAAACGGGTACAATAAGCGAAAGTGTTTTTTCCATAATTATTAACCGTTGCCCTTTATTCTTTGTTGTTGCAGCGCAAACCGCATTGCAATGATTCCGCAGCGGCGGACGCGCCGACATATTGCTGCCTCCGCAGACCGACCGTTCCGGCCGTGTCTTGGGAGATTATACAAATTATATCCTATTTTGCCGCAGATTTCAAGCAAAAAGGGAAAAATAAGTCCGTACGTTATATTCCGTCATCAATGCCCTGGCTGAACACCGACAGAAGCATCGAATTCAAGAGTAAAAGGTTTATCCGTCAGCGCTGTATCTGTCAATACTGTTGCAAAAAGCAGATTCTCCCCCGGCTCAAGCTTCAGCATGAATGAGCCGTCTGCCGACTGCATGCTGCCGGAAGCAATGAAGGCCTCGCTGCCGCCTTCCGTCGTGTCCGCGAAAATTATGTTCACAGCACAAAAAAGAGTTTCGGGGTAGCTGTTTATGACCATGCCGTCAACGAATGTGCCGTCGCCCTCCTCGAAAACGCGAAAGTTTACAAATCGGAGATATTGTTCGAAATGCTCCGTGTCGCGAATTTCTTTTCCAAGCGCATCATAATGCATTATGCCGCCCGTAGGCGCTGCATCGAAAGTCGATGCTGCATCAAAGGTTGATGCTGCATCGGCCGTCGGATATGTACCCGCTGTCGGCTCGGCGCTGTCAACCCGGAATCCGTGAGGCGGCAATGTCACATCGGGCATAATGCTTGAGTTTTTGTCATTGCAGCCCGCTGCCGAGAGCACTAAAGCCGCAAGCAGTCCCGCGGACAGGCGCAGTGCAAAACGCATACACCCGTCCGCAATATCGTTCTTTATTTTGAAGTGTTCAAACACAGTTTTACGCATTCGCGGGAAGCTTCCGATGTTCACGGATAAGCTTTTGACGCAAATCGTACAGCCCGTCCGAATAATCGACTTTGTAAACTTGCGGGTTCATCAAACGCTTGCTTTCCTCCCAGAGGGTGTCAAGCTCCTGCTTTGCATATGCCTGAATCTGTTGAATCGTCGGACAGTTGTAAACCTGTTTTCCGTCTATGAAGATGGGCACAAGCAGCTCACGCATTGTGTAATCCGTAAGTGTTATGCGTTTATAAGTTTGTTCGGGGTGGTAAATCGTGAGCGGTTTTGTCGTGTCGAACTTTTCATCGCGCAAAGCGATAAGATCGGCAATCGCCATATGATCTTTGTCATACAGGCGATAAACGGTTTTAATGCCCGGGTTTGTGATCTTAACAGCATTTTCGGACAATTTGATTTTCGGATAAACGACGCCGTCAATAATTTCAGCGGACATTTTGTAAACGCCGCCGAGTGCGGGCTTGTCGTCTGAAGTTATGAGCTTTGTTCCGACACCCCAAGTGTTTATGCATGCTCCCTGCATTTTCAGGCTGTTGATAAGCGTCTCGTCCAAGTCGCCCGAAACACAGATTTTTGCATTTTCAAACCCGGCTTCATCAAGCATTTTTCTTGCTTTTTTGGTAAGGTAAGCAAGATCGCCCGAGTCAAGACGAATGCCCGCCGGCTCATAACCTCTGCTGCGAAGCTCGTTAAAAACTGTTATTGCATTAGGAACGCCGCTGCGCAGCGTGTCATATGTGTCAACAAGCAGCAGACAATTTCCCGGGAAAATATCCGCATAGGCGCGGAAAGCATCAAGCTCCGTCGGGAAGCTCATTACCCAGCTGTGTGCATGCGTGCCGAGGATGGGAATGTTGAAAAGCTGACCCGTGAGAACATTGCTTGTGCCGCAGCAGCCGCCGACAACGGCAGCACGTGCGCCGTAGTTCCCTGCATCCGGACCCTGTGCGCGGCGCAGACCGAATTCCATTACGGCATCACCCTTTGCGGCATAGCAGACGCGGCTTGCCTTTGTTGCGATAAGCGTTTGATGATTAACAAGGTTCAGCAACGCTGTTTCAACGAGCTGTGCCTCCATTATCGGTGCAATGACGCGAACGAGCGGTTCATACGGATAAACGAGGGTCCCCTCTTCCATTGCATAGATTTCACCCGTGAAATGCAGTTTGCGGAGTACGCTTAAAAACGATTCATCAAAAAGATTAAGCGAACGCAGGTAAGCAACATCGTTCTCCGAGAAATGCAGATCATTGATATATTCAACGATAGATTCCGTGCCCGCCATTACTGCATAGGAAGAATTTGCTTTTGTATCGCGGAAAAAAAGGTCAAAGACCGCTTTGTTGCCCGCCATGCCCTTTTTAAAATAGCCGTACATCATGGTCAGCTGATAAAGGTCCGTCATCATGGTCAGGTTGCGGCTGCTCATTATGCTCATTTGTGGTTGAATCCTTTCGGGGGTATTTATATGGTTAAAACTGTCGGAGATACACTGAATAATTCACTTTTCGGGAATCAATAAATCAGTTCTCGTCAGTGCTGTGTTTTTGATATTTTTTAAAAACATCATCAAGCGTTTTTTCGTCATCGATACCGACAAGGGTTTTTTCCTCCCCTTCGCCTGTTTCACGCAAAATTACGTATTCGAGTTCATCGCTGTCATCATCAACCGGAAGCAAAACATAGTAGTTTTCGCCGTTGTGTTCGATAATGTCCATAATATCAAACTCTATCTCATTTTCATCCTCATCGATAAGGATAATGCTGTTGTAAAGCTGTTCTTCCAAACTCTGCTCTCCTGTGTTTGTATTTTGCTCCGCGGCGACAAATTCCGCCTTATAATGCAGCAATATGCAGCGAGCAGCACAGAAAGCCGTTTAATCGGCACAATGCACTGCCGCTGCATATATCGCACGTTAAGTAAGCACTGTTCGGGCATCACACCCATAGCCGCGTGATTGCTGCCTGAATATGTGTTTTGTTATGCCTTGCCGTTGCAGCCGAGAACGTCAACGATCTTATGGCGAACCATCTCTTTGATGGCAGCGCGGGCGGGCTTGAGATACTGACGGGGATCGAAGTGAGAGGGGTACTCATCGAAGTATTTGCGGATGGTGCCGGTCATTGCAAGGCGGAGATCGCTGTCGATATTAATCTTGCAGACTGCCATGCTTGCCGCTTTGCGGAGCATATCCTCGGGGACACCGATTGCATCGGGCATGTTTCCGCCGTGTTCGTTTATCATCTTGACGAATTCGGGAATAACAGAGCTTGCACCGTGCAGAACGATCGGGAAACCGGGAAGACGCTGCTCAACCTCTTCAAGGATATCGAACCGAAGCATGGGCTTTGTGCCGGGTTTGAATTTGTATGCGCCGTGGCTGGTGCCGATTGCGATTGCAAGGCTGTCAACACCGGTACGCTCAACAAATTCCTGAACCTGCGCGGGGTTGGTGTAGCTTGCATCCTCTGCGGAAACATTGACATCGTCCTCGACGCCCTCAAGCCTTCCGAGTTCGCCCTCAACAACAACGCCGTGATCGTGTGCATATTCAACAACCTGACGGGTGAGTTTGATGTTGTCCTCGAAGGAATGATGTGAACCGTCAATCATAACGGAGGTGAAACCGCCGTCGATGCAGCTCTTGCAAAGCTCGAACGTGTCGCCGTGGTCAAGGTGTACGCAGATGGGCAGCTGAGTTTCAATTTCGGCTGCTTCAATAAGCTTCATAAGATATGTGTGGTTGGCATATTTCCTTGCGCCTGCGCTGACCTGAAGAATGAGCGGTGCGTTTTCTTCTTTTGCAGCTTCGGTAATTCCCTGGATGATCTCCATGTTGTTAACGTTGAATGCGCCGATGGCGTATCCACCGTTATAGGCCTTTTTGAACATTTCGGTGCTGGTTACGAGTGGCATTCCGGAATCCTCCTAATGAATTTATTCATTGTAAGTTAAGCGCGAACAACTCCTGCGTATCAATCAGGACAATATCGTCCGCTGAACCTATTATATACCAGTGCCTGTATTAAATCAACCGCTTTTTTCCGCAAATTTGATTTATATTTTTTATACTTTTTTCAGTCTGTTTCGGTTTTTTCAATACTAACGGTGCGTAAACGCAGCAAACAGCTGTTGTCCGGCTTCAGGCAAGCACATTCGCCTTCGGCAATGCGGCACGGATTGCTGCAATGCCTTCCTGTGAGATACCCGTTCGCTGCAAATCCAGTTTTTCCAATCCCGTCAATGTGCAAATCACCTCCACCGCAGAATCATCAATCGGATTGCCGGACAAATCGAGTTTTTTCAGATTCACATGTTCTTCAAGAGCCGAAACATCCGTTATTGCATTGTTGTGCAGCGAAACATCCGTCAGGTTGACGAGCTCCGCAAGAGAGGAAATATCCTCAATCGAATTCATTCCCGCATACAGAACGGACAGTTTTTTCATGCCCGCCAAAGCGGAAATATCCGAAATGCTGTTATTGTATATCCACAGCCGTTCCATATTCTCAAGGCTGCGCAGCTCGGAAATATCGCTCAGCACATTATCGTGCAGGTTCAGCCTGCGCAATTCGTGAAGCTCCGAAAGCGGTGAAACATCCGAAATGCTGTTATCATGCAGATACAGTTCACGCAGCTCAACGAGTTTTGAAAGCGGGCGCAGGTCGCTTATGCTGTTGCTCCGCAAGCCAAGCTTTTGAAGCTTTGTAAGCTCCGAAAGCGGCTGAAGGTCATGAATCTCGTTTTCATGCGCAAGTAGTTTAGTCATATTCTTGAGCGGCGTCAGCGGATAAAGGTTGGAGATATTGTTCTTGTCAATATCCAACTCCAGCAGCTCCGTCAGTTCGCTCAGGTGTGATATGTCAGAAATATTGTTCGTATCGAGGTTCAGTTTTCGCAATGCGGTAAGCTTTTCAATCGGAGACAAATCGTAAATCATGTTTTCGGAAAGATCCAGCACACGAAGATAACCGAATTTTGTTAAATCGTCAATATACATCAGTCCGCACCGCCGCAGATGCAGCTCCGCAATGCTGCTTCTGTCCGATACGCATATCGAGCCATATTTATATTTAAAGGCACGCGCGAAGTTTTCGTTATTAAATTGTAATTCTGTCTCAAACGGATTCGGTTCGTCTGCGGGCAGCGGCAAAGGCGTCTGTACAGGAGGAATATAATCGCCTGACAAAACCTGTGTGGGGTTCGGCGCAGGGGAATCGGTTTGCTCGGCAGATCGCTCGGGTTTTACGGGAGCAAGGCTCTCGCCGCCGCTGCATCCGAGAATTGCGGTCGCTACGATACATATAAGCAGCGCAAAAGCAGCCGGTTTACGAAGTGCAGTCAAAACAGCAGGACCGGGGGTGCGAACCCCATTGTTCCGTGAACAATGCTGCAATGCCGATTTTGCTTTTTTATTGTCAGTTTCGTTGTTTGATTTAGATTTATACGTATTTTTTCTGTTAATCATATTCGTCCCGAACTCATATTGTTTGTTCCCGCCGCATTCGACGCACTTTCGCAATGCCCGTTTTCGCATCAACCAATTACAGCCGTCCTGTCAAGGATCCTCGTGCCAAAGGGGAGCAGCCTTGTCGGTCGCTCCCCATGCCAAATCATGGTGCAGAATACGGCATTATCCACCGGACTTTTGCTGTGCAAAAGCTGTCAAGGGTGCAATTGCCGTTCGACACTCGGAGATACTCCGGATAATTCGTGTTTTTGTGTGTAACCGCTTGCAGTTGCGGCTCGGTTCACAAAAACAGCCTTTAGGCAGAGTTTCCGTCGGACGGAGTTTTTTCAGATGACACCGATTGCCATACGCATTATGGTCAATGCATCCGAAACGGAAACACCGGGGTTGCCGTCAACATCCGCAAGCTGAATCTGCTGCTCGGTAAGCTGCATCGTGCCCATCGCATACCGCATTGCAGCCAATGCGTCCGAAATGGTCACGTTGCCGTCCATATCAACATCGCCGGGAGCGTACTGTGCGCCGATATAACCGGGAATGCTGATATTATCAACCCAGCCGCAGTCGCTTCCGCTGTTGACGCTGCTGTCCTTAGAATACACCCATTCGAAGGTGTAGGAACCGGTTGTCTGAGCGGTGTATGTAACCGTTGTCCAGTCACGGTCGCCGGAGATATTCGTGTTGTCCGTATCATTGACTCTGAATTTGAGTTTGTCGTAATTGCTTTCGCTGCTGACGCGCCAATCAAAGCTCATTGTTTCGCCTGCGTTCATGTTGACGGTAACGCTGAACCCTGCGGAAGAACCGCCGACGCCTGCATTTGTGCTTACAACGCTTGCGCCGCCGACGCTGTTCACAACATCAACCGCCCAAGGATGGCTGCTGTTGTTTGTGAAATTCAGCGTGCCGTTCTGCACGTTTGCCGCCTCATCAAAGCTCGGAAGCCCTGCAATCGTCACTTGCGCGGAGGCAGTGTAGTAACGATCGTTGAGCAAATCGTGTGCTCTTGCCGTTATGGTTGCCGTGCCCTGAGCGACGCCGGTGACGGCTGCATAACGCTTATTGCCGCGAACTGCTGCAACAGCGGGATTTGAAGAAGTCCACTCTACCTCGAAATTGTTTGCATTCTCGGGTGTGCGGAGCGCAGACAGGCGAATTTCGCCGCCGACATAAGCCTGTGCGGAAACGGGGTCAATGCTGAGCGCCGTGAGCGCAACGGGTTCGGGGGGGATTGCATTCAGAGTTACGCCGAAATACTTAAGGCCGTTGTCCGCACCCTGCGGCGGGAAGTAAATGCCGTCAACGGGTTTTACGGTTATTGCACCGCCGCCGCTGATGGAGCAGCTGTTTCCCGTGAAAACAACCGGTGAAAGCAGGTTGTAGAGGTTCTGAACATCGTGATAATCCGCGGGGTTGTATCCCTCCTGCATCCTGAAACCGTAAATGCCGTCGTATGCATCCGGCGCATTTGCGGTCATTGCAACGCGGAAATTGCCGACAAATTCGGAAGCCGTCTGGCCCGTGACCTCTTGGAACGCAGCCGCAAAGGATTTTCCTGCGGCAAGCTTTTGCAGAAGCGCACGGAAAGTCTGGTTGCCGTATTGCGTGTAGATATACTGAGCAAAGAACGATACCTGAGCATAAAGCGCAAGCCTGTCGTCCATTTCGATCCAGTTGCTCCAATCGTACATTGAGAAGCCGTTGTGCAGGCTCCATGCGGGAACATACTCGTGTTCTGCGGGCGGAGTGAGCCAATCGTTATTGGTTTTGAAGCTGTAGTTCATCCAGCTCTGCACCCTGCGGGAAATGCTGCTGCCGGGATAGCAGATCTCCTCGGAAGCCGCGCTCATGCATTCGTTTATCCACGTGTCGGAACCGCCGGCGGAGTAGTTGATAAGGTGCTGATATTCGTGCACCATTGTGCCGTAGGTATCTGCAATGTCGATGGTGACTTCACCCTCGGTATTAACATAGTAAACACCGGGATATGTATCGATATTAAGACAGGGCATTCCGTTTGAAGCAAGATCCGATGCAGTGAAGAAGCCTGCAACATAGCCGTTGCCGGGAGTCCAGCCGTCGTCAATGTTGTAATACAGAATGTTCAGCCTGCCGTCGCCCTGGCTTCCGTTTGCGTGATCGCCGAATGAAGACTGCATCAATGCAAACTTCGAATCGAACTCATCCGCACAAATTTGGGCAAAGCTCTCGTCGATTTCATCAAGGGGATAGACGTTTGCCGCCGTTGAGGTGGGAGTCCAGATATAGCAATGCTCGCCCTTTGCAAGCACTTCAAACTCAACATTTGAGTTGGGCAGCGGGCAATAGCTTGAATAGAGGCTGAAAACATGTGTGTCGCCGACATTGAAGGAAAGGGATTCCGTGCCGATGCTTCCGATGTTGCTGCGGGAATCAACACCGGCTTTTTTGTCCGCTTCGGCAAGCTCGGAATCGATATCGACAACATAGCCCTTGTCGGAAACGGGAAGGCTGCCGCGATTTGCACCGGTTGCGCCGACACCGACTTCGGTTTCGATAAGGCCGCTCATGTTCCCCGTGGACAAATCGCCGTAAGAGCTTGTGCTCGGGTTGTAAATAACGACATAGTCGCCGCTGTAGCCATCGCTGCCGTCGGTGTCGATTTCAACATCGCCGGTGTTGATGAGGTTTGGGGTTACCTGTGTTTTTGCAGCAACGGAAGACGGCAGGGCTGCCGCAAGCGTCGTTACCGCAAGGCACAGGCTCAGCATGATGCTGATGATTTTCTTCATAACGTTTCCTCCTGAAGTTTTTGCAGAGGTGTATCGGCAAGCAATCCGCTCGATGCGGGTTTGTCCGAACCGCTGCACATATATAATAACACATCCGCCGCATTCATCAAAGATAAATCGGGGCGAATGTGTCAATATATTATCTTTTCGTATTCTTTAATCTAAATCCTGCCTTTTCGCTCATGCGTCTGCCTGATTCTCGATTCAATGCCCATATCTGTCGGAACATAGTAAACATGTCCTTCAACTGAAGGCGGCATGTATTTTTGCTCCACTTCATGATTCGGGTAATCATGAGGATATTTATACCCTGCGCCGTGCCCAAGCTGTTTTGCGCCCTTGTATGACGTATCTCTGAGATGAATCGGAACAGGTTCGTCAATCGTCTTCTCCGCTTCGGCAAATGCACCGTCAACAGCAAGAACTATGGAATTGGATTTCGGACTTTCGCAAACAAAAACGATCGCCTGTGCAATGCTGAGCCTTGCCTCCGGCATTCCGATGAGTTCAAGTGACTGCGCCGCCGCAACAGCCTGCTGCATTGCGGTCGGGTTCGCCATGCCGACATCTTCGGAAGCATGCGCAATGATCCTGCGGCAGATAATCCGCGGGTCAAGTCCCGCATAGATAAGCCTTGCAAACCACGCAAGTGCGGCATTGCTGTCCCCGCCTCGGAGGGATTTGCAAAATGCGGAGAGCATATCATACAACTGCTGCTCATCGCATTTAATGACTTTTTGCTGAATTGATTCAGCCGCAATTTCAGCCGTGATATGTATCACTCCGTTTGCAGACGGTTCGGTTGTTCGCACCGCAAGCTCAAGCGCATTCAGTGCGCAGCGCACATCTCCGTTTGCAATGCGGGCAATATGCATCATTGCTGCTTCATCAACCGATGTTTTGTACATACCGAGCCCTTTTTCCGCGTTATTAAGAGCAGCCGTCATCGCTTGCATAACATCTTTTTCCGATAAAGGATAAAATTGGAACAGTCTGCATCGGCTGACTATTGCGCCCGTCATGGAAATCATCGGGTTTTCGGTGGTTGAGCCGATGAATTTAATCGTGCCGCTTTCAAGTGCGGGCAGAACGGAGTCGGACTGTGCCTTGCTCCATCTGTGGCATTCATCCAAGAGCAGGAAAGTTTCCTTTCCGTAAAGGCGCAGATTATTTTCGGCCTCGGCAATGACCTCGCGAACCTCTTTAACTCCGGACGTCACGGCATTAAGCTTTACAAAGTTCGAACGCGTTGTGTTTGCGATTATTGAAGCGAGCGTTGTTTTTCCGCAGCCTGGCGGACCCCAAAATATGCTGCTTTGAAGTGCATCGATTTTTATGGCGCGCCGAAGAAGGCAACCCTCGCCCACAATATGCCTTTGTCCTATGAATTCATCCAACGTTTGCGGGCGCATTCTGTCCGCAAGCGGAGCGGATTTTGAAACATTGTTTGAAAAAAGGTCCTGCATAGCTCCGTTTGAATCCGTTTTCGAAATTGCTGTATTCGCTTGATTTTACTGTAATGCCACGCAATCCGCCGCCGGTTGCCGGCGACGGACTGCATTCGAAAGAAAGTGCAATGAAGCACACGATTTACTTATCGGTATCCTCAAAGCTCATTTCCATAAGGCGTGCGGGCAAATGTTCGAACATATATGCCATGGGTTCACGTTCGTGAATGGTGCGCACGGCTTCCGCAAACAGCGGCGCGGCGGAAACAACTTTGATTTTCTTTGAATTTTTAAGCACATCGGTGTTGTCAACGGTATCGGTTGTGACAAGCATCTTGATGGGGCTTTCTTCAATGCGCTTAACAGCGTCCTCCTTGACGATCGCATGGGAAAGGAACGCATAAATTTCTTTCGCGCCCTTGTCCATAAGGCCGTATGCAACCTTGCAGAGGGTGTTGCCGCTGATTGTGAAATCATCAACGACCATGCAGGTTTTGCCTTTTACATCGCCGATAATCTCAAGTGCATTGGGGTTTTCGTCGTGGCCGATGCGAACCTTGTCGCCGATTGCAACATTGCAGCCGAGAATGTTTGCGTATGCCCTTGCGCGCTTTGCCGAACCCGCATCGGGAGAAACGACAACGAGATTTTCATTAACAATGCCGAGGTGCCGCGCATATTCGCAGAGCAACGCACTTGCATAAAGGTGATCAACGGGTTTCGAGAAGAAACCCTGAACCTGAGCCGCATGAAGGTCCATTGTAACGACCCTGTCGGCACCGCACATCTCGATGCAGTCCGCACAGACCCTTGCGCGGATGGAAACACGGGGTTCATCCTTTTTGTCGGCTTTTGCATAGCCGAAATAAGGAATTATTGCGGTTATTGAGTTTGCACTTGCGCGCTTGAACGCATCTATCCAAAAAATAAGCTCAGTGAACGCATTGTTAGGATCCTTGCCGATGGATTGAACAATGTAGACATCCTTATTGCGGATGGATTCATCGGCGCGGACGTATATTCCGCCCTCGGAAAAAATATGGGTTGTGGATTTGCCGAGTTCAACGCCGAGATAATCACACATTTTCTGTGCAAACGGCCTGCTTGCGGAGCCGGCAAAAACAGTTATGATACCGTTGGTTGAGTTCATAATTCTAAGAAGCTCCCCCTCATCAAAATTTTTTGCTATCGTAATTATAGCAGACAAGCCCCGTGCATTCAATGAGAGCAGCGAACAAAATGAAAGTATATTCGGGCAATATCGACTCGCCTTTTATTTTTTCGTGCCGCACAAAAGAATGCCCCGGACGGTTATAAGCCGTCCGGGGGCAGGGTTCATGCGTTCGGCTGAACGATTCAGTTTTGACTTTTTCCACCGCTTCCGCCGAACAGCTCCTCATCGATTGTGTAGCCGGGTTCGCCCTCGGCAACACTTCTGACAGCAGCATAATAATCGTCCCAAACGATAAGATACTGTGTGTGTTCACTGTTCAAGAAGTATATTTTAAATCCGATTCCGCTTCCGCCCTCATAGTCGGGGGCGCCGGTGATTGCATTAAGCTTCTTAGTCACGTTCTGATACCCGTTCTCCGAAGAACGGTATTCGGGCAGATTTGCAAACACCTCATGCACCTGTTCAAGTGTGAGCATAGGCACATCCTCCGGAAGATCCCCAATGATTTGCAGTATCTGCTTTGTGTAGTTCCTCTCAGACCCAATGCCTTGAAAACTCAGCTCAATGTTTTTAAGCTTCTGCTTCTGCTCATCGTCGGCACGAGCCATACAGTATTCATACAGCGAGCCATATGCCTTTGACCAGACATTCGCGCTTTTCCAAACATCCAAATCACTGTAATCCGGAGCTTCCGTCGGAAGCTGAGCCTGTTCTGTCGGAGCGGCAGTACTCGGATTTTTGCCCGAAGTGCCGGTGCAGCCCAAGACAAACACAACCGCACATGCAAGTGCGATGATGATGGTAAGAGTTTTCCTGCTCATGCCGTTGTCCTCCTTTTCGTTAAGAAGACTTATTCAACAATGTCTATATAACCGGCGTAAGGGGTAAGACTCGGGTTAAAAATCCCGATCGAACCGCAAACGATGATTATCCCCTCGGTAAATTCCGGATTGCAGGAATAGACGGTAATGTAATCTCCGCATCCGCCATCGTAATCGGGAGCTCCGGCGATCTCGTTATAACGCCTTATCAACTCCATTTCAAGTTCCCTCGAGCCGAGACCGTAGCCCTCCGCCCGAACCTCAAAGTAAATGCTTCTTGCCTGTTCAACCGTCAGTCTCGGAGTGTCCGATGAAAGCGCACCCATTATCGTCTCGATCTGCCTGGTGTAACCTTCCCTGTATATCTCCGATGAAAAAGCGGTATAACCCAATTCAAAGCTTTCGAGCTGCCGCCTCTGCTCATCGGAAGCATGCGCACAGCAGTACTCATAAAGTGACGTTTCGTCACCGTAGCTCCTGTTCCTGATGGTGTTAATCACTTCATCGTTTGCGGCATCAACCTTTTCGGAATCGTCCTGTTCCTGCTCGGAAACTTTGCTTCTGTCCGAAGTGACTGCATGAGCAACAATGCAGCCGAGAGCGAGCGCAACCGCACATGCAAGTGCGATGATGATGGTAAGAGTTTTCTTTTTCATAATAAATTCCTCCTTGAATTATTTATTGTAGTATAAAGTGTAATTGCGTATCTTCCCGCCGGAATCCGATACTTCGATGAAATATCGGGTATTCTGCTGCATGCTTACGGTTAAGCTTGAAGTTCCTGTGGAAACGATTTCTTTGAGCTTGTTCCCGTAAGTGTCGTATACGGCTAATGTAACACTATACGCCGACGTATCAATCGATGTCGAAAACGTGTACTCACCGCTCGATGCAGGAGTGAATGCATAGCAATCGATATCTCCGAGATAGTCAAACATTGCAGAGAAAGATGTTCCGCTGATCGTTGTACTTGTTTTCAGCGTTTCTCCCGCCTTATCCTTGAACGAAAACGGTGTGTACAACGAATCTTCATTGTGCCCGTTCCCAATCGATTGTGAAGCGTGATTAATTATCGGTCACGCTTCGTGTTTTCACGGCTGCGCAGATTACGGACGCAGCAGCCACGTTTCGCTTCCTGCACTGTCGTAGTGCCTTACCGTGCCCCTCCACACGCGAACGTACTCGGTGTGTTCGGCATTCAGGTAGTAGACCGTGTTTGTGATTCCGCTTCCGCCCTGATAATCCGGCGCACCGGTGATTGCATTAAACCGCGTCATCACTTCGCGTTCGGTATCATCAAAATCCACGGGTCTGAATCCCATCTGTGCAACTTCGTTGCAGATCGCCTGCACCTGTTCAAGGGTGAGATAGGGTGTATCCTCCGGAAGGTCGCCCATTGCAAGCATGACATCCTTAACACATACCATAAAGCAGCCCAAGCTGTCAGTGTCGCGAGCCTGAATTTCATCAAGCTTCTGCTTTTGTGCATCCGTTGCCTTCTCGTAACTCCTTGTCAGGAGTTCGGGATCATCAAACTGAATGCGTGAGCTGTAATTGGCCTTTTCAACATTGGTTGAATCGGGAAAATTAACGGGCGCATCGGTTTTCTGCTTGTCTCCGGCTGTCAGTGCCTGCACGGCAAAGCAGCCCAAGGCAAGCACAACTGCGCATGTAAGCGCGATTATGAGGGTAAGAGTTTTCCTGCTCATTCCTTTGTCCTCCTTTTCGTTAAAGAAACTTATTCAAAACGGTTCTTAACACCGACATGAGGATCCAAACTCGGGTTAAAAGACCCCGCAACACCGTTTATGATGAATATTCCCTCCGTAAAGTCGGGATTGCAGGAGTAGACAGTAATGTACAATCCGCTCCCGCCCACGTAGTCGGGAGCTCCGGCAATCTCGTTATAACGTCTCTCCAACTCAATTGCAAGTTCCCTTGAGCCGGGCAGATAACCCTCCGCCCGAACCTCAAAGTAAATGCTTCTTGCCTGTTCAACCGTCAGTCTCGGAGTGTCCGATGAAAGCGCACCCATTATCGTCTCGATCTGCCTGGTGTAACCTTCCCTGTATATCTCCGATGAAAAAGCGGTATAACCCAATTCAAAGCTTTCGAGCTGCCGCCTCTGCTCATCGGAAGCATGCGCACAGCAGTACTCATAAAGTGACGTTTCGTCACCGTAGCTCCTGTTCCTGATGGTGTTAATCACTTCATCGTTTGCGGCATCAACCTTTTCGGAATCGTCCTGTTCCTGCTCGGAAACTTTGCTTCTGTCCGAAGTGACTGCATGAGCAACAATGCAGCCGAGAGCGAGCGCAACCGCACATGCAAGTGCGATGATGATGGTAAGAGTTTTCTTTTTCATAATAATTTCCTCCTTGAATCCGGTAGAAATGATTCTTTTTGTTCTCGCAACGGCAGAATTGCCGTTGCAAGAACAGGTTTCAGTCAGCCGTTTTAACGCAATGCTATGCAATCGGTTCAGTTATGTATTCCACGACTGTGTGCGTTGCAGCATCAAACACCGCTGCGAAGCCTATCGTTACTTGCAGATACCGTGTGTGTTCACTGTTCAAATAGTATACTGTGAATCCGATTCCGCTTCCGCCTTCATAGTCCGGGGCGCCGGTAACTGCGCAAAGTCTTCTGTCAAGTTCACTGCGCCATTCCCACCAATCTTCAATTCCCATGTCGTTAACTTCGGCGCAGATTGCGCGTGCCTGTTCAACAGTGAGAATCGGAGTATCCGAGGGCAGCCTCCCCATAATTTGCAAGATCTTTTTCTTGTAAGCATAATTGAATCCACCGAATTCACATTCGATGTTTTCAATCATCCGCTTTTGCTCGTCATTTGCTTCTGCATAGAGCTTGCCGTAAACAGCCGAAGTGTCACTCTCAACAGCTTCCGAATTTTCGAATTCGGAAGTATCCTGCGAATCCCATGCCCAAGGAATCTGATAACAGGAATTCGGATCGTTCTCGTCAGTCCAGTAGTAGTAATACTCGGACGCATCCCGGTTCTGTTCAAAAGGATCAACATCGTTCAAAGCAACATCGGCTGCATTCCTTCCGCTGAGCGTCAGTGCCTGCACGGCAAAGCAGCCCAAAGCAAGCACAACCGCACATGCAAGTGCGATGATGATGGTAAGAGTTTTCTTTTTCATAATTAAACCTCCATAGCAATGTTATGGTGATAGCTTGCCCGATTGCTGTTGATTGAACCGTTCCCGGTCAAAAATGCGTTTTGCAAGTCAAAACATTTATCGGGCGGAGATCGGAAACGGGGAAGTCCTTGTTGTCAGCACAGCCGGAATGCACAAAGACCCGAGGAACTGCGGCTTGGAGCTTTTGAAAATCGGATCGATCGCCCTCGTTTCGGCTCTCTTCCGCTCTTCGAGTCAAGCATACCATATATTGCCGGATAGTGCAAGTGTTTTTTTTATTTTTTTCTAAAAATTTTAACATTAATAATTCTCTCCCGAAATTCAAGCTGTTTACGCGGCATGTTACGGATTTGCAGCCGTTGCGAGAAAAACATCAATTAATATTTTTAATTGACGGATTTTTTCGCGCAGTGTTGATGTATGTCTGATATTTTATCACAAAAATTCCCGTCAATACTTACTCTGTATCGCCCGTTGACGGCAAAAGGTTCAATGCGTCATCAACCGATTCAACGTTTGTGTATGCCTGAGGGACATCGCCCACAATAACGGTTTCGCAAAGTGCGGCGGTATGGGACACGGCGATATGTTTTTCAAAAGAGGCAAGTATTATCCGAATGTTTGCAGTCAGTTTAAGATATGCCGAATATCTTGTTTGGTTGATTCCGGCAGGAGAAAATGCAGCGGAAAGTCCGGAATCGATTCTTCCCGCAGGAGAAATCCCGACGCTTATACGAGGGCCTTTTTCGGTAAACAATGAAATTCCGCTTGCCGTCCCGAGTGATACGCCGACAGAAGCATTCGAAAGCTCCCGAAGCCGAATTTGGGCGCAATCGGTTATTTGCGCCGCAAGCAGATTAATTTTCACGGCGTCAATAAAAAGAATGTCCGCACCGCTCTCGTTTCGCTGCACTTTTGCAAGTTCGGAAGGATCATGTTTCTCCGAATAGGCTCCCATGACTTCCAATACCGCCGCGTTCAGCAGTTCCGCTGCAAGCCGGGCTGCCTTTTCCTCCGCAAGAGCGCGCAGCGGCACGGAAAACGCCGAGTCAAACAGGATTGCGAACGCAATAAACAGCGCAGCCGCAGCACAGATTATACCTCGCAGGCCAAAATGCAAATTCGGTTTTTGTATCCTGCGGATATTGGCTGATTTTGTGCCGCGCACTCTTCGGAAGCGGCGTTTTCCGTTTCTTTTCCTTACAACAGCATTGCTTTCGCCCCCCGTGCAGTCCGACATTGCATTCCCTCCTTTTTATCGTTTTCTTTTTAAAATATTCCGCACACGGCACGAGTGTTACCCGCAATGCGGGAGCAAACGCGGATAATTGCGGATATTTGCGGCAAAACTGCAAATATTTGATGTTCGGTTTGCCAAGCGGTGCACACTGTGGTATAATTTGAATGGGAAAATATGCGAAAGGTATTTTGAGATGGATAATTTCAAAAATGAACATAACAGCGCAGCGGATGGCGACACTCTCGTTTTTGAGAGTCCCGCTGCGGCGACAAATGCGAACGGAGAACCCGCCGACGGCGGGAATTCGGGTTTTTTCAAAAAAGCCTTCGCTTCCGTGCGCAGTTTTTTTGCCAAACTGTTTTCAGACAAAAAAGGAGCAAACGAATCAATGCATTCAAAACCGAATAACAAAAATCATTCCCGTGCAAAACGCACTTCGCCGAACAAAGCGGATGCACCGCAGGGAGTTTTTGCGCCGCGCAAACGACCGCGTTCAACCTTGCTCGCCATCGTGTTCACAGTCATAAAACTTGTTGTTGTTGCAGGAATACTTTGCGGTTTCATCGGACTCGGCCTTGTGCTCGGCATTGCAAAAGCATATATCGACACCACGCCGACGCTTGATATTTCCGCGCTCACGGAAAGCGACCGCACAAGCTACATCTATGACGGCAACGGAAATATGATAACGACCTTTGCCAGCATGGAATACCGCGATTGGGCAAATATCGACGAAATTCCCGACAACCTTAAAAATGCGCTTATTGCGGTTGAAGATGTTCGCTTTTATAAACACAGCGGCCTTGATTTCAAGCGGCTTTTTTCGGCTGTTATCAACACGCTGCGCAACACCAACACCCACGGCGGCTCAACAATCACCCAGCAGCTTATCAAAAACAAAGTACTTTCCAACGTTCAGAGTTATAAGCGCAAAATTCAGGAAGCATACCTTGCATATGAGCTTGAAAGCACCGTTTCAAAGGACAAAATACTTGAAGCCTATATGAACGATGTTTACCTCGGCGACTCCAACTACGGCTTTAAAACAGCCGCAAAAGACTATTTCGGCAAGGAACTCGATGAATTGACCATTCGCGAATGCGCAATGCTTGCGGGCATGGTTCAAAAGCCGAACGTTACCAATCCCCGTGCGAACACCTATAAACGGTTTTACAGCAGCGGACGCAACAAAATGGATATAACCAACGACAGGACGAACGTTGTTCTTAAAGCAATGTATGATGAGGGCTTCATAACGCGCGCCGAATATGACGCCGCACTTGTTGAACATGTCAACATCCTTGAAGTAAGCGCTCAAAAGCAGCTCTATGACATGGCATATTTTGTTGAATACGGTGTTTATGATGTTGTGACGCACATGCTTGAAGCGCGTGACCTTGCGGACACGCCTGCAAACCGTGCCGAAATCGAAAGGGAACTGCGCACCGGCGGATACCACATTTATTTGACAGTTAAGCCGGACATTCAGAACACCGTTCAGCAAACCATTACCGAATGGCAGAATTATCCCCGTCTGCGCAATTCGGCTGCATCTGAAATTACAGACCCCAATTCCGGCATCACAAGTGCGCAGCCGCAGGCGGCATCGGTCATTATCGATCAGCACACGGGCTATATCGTTGCCATGGTCGGCGGACGCGAAGAGCCGATTCAGAAACGGCAGCTCAACCGCGCTTACCAGAGCAGTATGCCTGTCGGTTCATCCATCAAGCCGCTTGCGGTTTACGGTCCCGCACTCGACATGGGCGCAACGCCGGCAACATGCGTGCTGAATTCCGAGCTTGCAATCGACGGTTACGGCGGTGAAAGAGGATACCCGAAAATCGGTTCGCGTCGTTGGGAAGGACTGACTTCCGTTCGCCGAGGCATCACATCCTCGCTCAACATTGTTGCCGCAAGGATTCTGTTCGACATTGTGACCCCCGAACTCAGTGCAAAGTACCTTGAGCGGCTCGGCGTTGATCCTTCACGAATCAACGTTGACGGCCCCGGACTTGCACTCGGCACCAGCGGAATCACTCCGCTTGAAATGGCGGCCGCATATGCCTGCATTTCCAACGGCGGCATGTATATGGAACCCATCTCCTTCACGACCGTTGTTGCCGAGGACGGCAGCATCGTTATCGATGCGCGCGACTATCAGAAGACGCGGCGCGTTTTTGAAGAATCCAGCGCATTTATGCTCACCGACATGATGAAGGACGTTGTTTCTTCCGGCACGGGCACAAGCGCAATCATACCCGGTATCACCGTTGCGGGCAAAACCGGCACAAATGATGATTACACAAGCGTCTATTTCGCCGGATTCACCGGTTACTATACCGCTTCCCTCTGGATCGGCCATGACAAGTATTCCGAAAAGCTTGCCTCCGGCTCGACCGGCGGCAACAGTGCCGCTCCGCTTTGGCAGGCTTTCATGAGCAAGGTGCATGACGGTTTCTCGGACCGTCCGCTTCTCGACGTTTCCCCGTCCGACATCGGATTGACCCAAGCCACGATCTGCCCGGTTTCGGGCAAGCTTGCCACCGAAGAATGTCTGCACGACACGAACAACCCTCCGCTTACCGACTGGTGCGCGGTTGAAAAAATGCCCACTGAATACTGTGATATGCACTGCACCGTTGTGTACTGTAAGGATTCCGAAATGCCGGCAGGGCAGCATTGCCCCGCCGAATCACGCTATGCAAAATGCATTGTGCTGATTCCTTCAACATCGCTTTATGCAAGACTGAGCAACGATAAACTCTATCAATACATGCCTAACGCGGTGCGCACGGATCTTACCGCAGACGAATTCATCAGCAACGCGGAACATCTTGAATGCTGCACGGTACACACCGGCGGCGGGACGGATATTCCGCTCGATGAGCTTATTGCGCGTTCAAACGAGCTTATTGCGACTGTGCGCCATTATCTTGACACCGTTCAAACACTGACAGAAACGGCGCGCCACATTCTTGAAGGCGGAATCACGCAGCTGCAAAATGCAATTGCACAATCCGATGCCGCGCTCATCAGTCAGTATATGAGCGAACTGAAGCGGAATTACGATGTGCTGAGCGCACTTTATCCGCCTCCGAATCAGCCCGCCGACCCCACGGATGAACCGACATTCCCCAACGGATAAATCGGAGTCGTGTGCTGCTTTGAAACTCCCTTCGAACGGCATTCTTAACAAAAGCGGAATTGACAGCATATTTATTTAGTAATCGCCGGACATGCCGAACGTGCATTTGCTGGCATTGTGTCTTAAGGCACTGCATCCGGCGATTGCTCAATAAACAACAGGTTGGTAATTTATATGATTTATTTTGATAACAGTGCAACAACGCCGGTTTGCCCCGAGGCTGCAAACACGGCTCTTCGATACATGACCGAGCAGTTCTATAACCCGGCAGCTGCATACTCCCCCGCCGTTTCTGTCGAGCGGGATGTCAACGCTGCAAGAGCAAGGCTTGCATCCTACCTTAATGCGGAGCAATCCGAGCTTATTTTTACAAGCGGCGGAACGGAAAGCAACAATATCGCCCTCTCCGGGACACTTGCAATGCGCCGCGACAAATGCCGCATCATAACATCCGCAGTTGAGCATCCGTCCGTTTTTGAGCCTTTTGCCGCGCTTAAAGCGCAGGGATACGATGTTGTTGTTGTCGGCGTTGACAAAACCGGGTGTGTGCGCATGGATGAACTCTCCGCCGCCCTTACCGAATCAACGGGCTATGTGAGCATCATGCACGTCAACAACGAGGTCGGCTCCGTGAATGATATCAACGGCATATATCACCTCGTGCGCGAAAAAAGCCCCTCAGCGGTTTTCCATTGCGACGGTGTGCAGGCATACATCAAAATGCCCGCCGTGCAATGCGACATGTATTCCTTCAGCGGACATAAGCTTAACGCTCCTAAAGGCATAGGCGGGCTTTATGTGCGCCGCGGAACGCGCTTCAAAGGCGGACAAACGGGCGGAGGGCAGGAAAACAATCTTCGCTCCGGAACCACGAACGTGCCCTCAATCATGGCTCTTGACGTGTCCGCAAAACTTTGGACGGACAACCGCACCGAAAGGCTCGAAAATATGACCCGTGTCAAACACCGCCTTTACAGCAACTTGTCCCGAATCAAGGATATAAAGCTCAACGGACCCGAAATAAACGACAGTGTACCGTATATTTTGAACATCAGCTTTCTCGGCGTGCGCGGTGAGGTTCTGCTGCATTCATTAATGGACAAAGGCCTGCTTGTTTCAACCGGCTCCGCCTGTGCGGCAAGGAACCGAGGCAAAAACCGCATTTTAACCGCAATGGGAATCACCGGCGACAGGCAGGACGGCGCAATCCGTTTCAGCTTCGGCGCCGGCAACACCGAGGCAGAAGCCGATGCGGCCGCTCAGATTATCGAGGACAGCCTCTCCCTGCTTCGACGGTTCCGCAGGAGATAAAGCACACTCGAAAGTTTAACCCAAAAACGTTCCACTCGGAAGATAAACACGAAAGGTATTATAAAATGGAAAGAGTTATTCTTGTTCGCTACACCGAAATTCATCTTAAGGGGCTGAATCGTCCCTATTTTGAGCAGAAGCTCGTTGACAACATGCGTTCCGCCCTTCGCGGCATTCCCTCAAGAATCGACCGCGAACACGGCAGAATATATGTTATGGATATTCCGGATGTACAGTTTGACGAAGCAATCTCAAGGCTCACCCGCGTGTTCGGCATTCACTCCGTCAGTCCCGCGCTTGCCGTTGATAAGGATTGGCAGAGTGTATGCAGCACGGCATATATGCTTATGGACAAAGAGATTGAAAAAAATCCGAATTTCAGCTTCAAGGTTTTTGCCCGCCGTTCGGACAAGCACTATTTTATGAATTCGGACGGGATCAACCGCGAACTCGGGCATCTGATTCTCGAACGCTACCCATCCGTGCGTGTTGACATTCACAAACCCGAGGTTTCTCTTTCCGTTGAAATACGTGACAGAGCATACCTGTATTGCGAGGAGATTCCCTGCGCAAACGGAATGCCTGTCGGCACCGCAGGACGCGCAACGCTGCTCATTTCCGGCGGCATTGACAGCCCGGTTGCAGGTTATATGATGGCAAAACGCGGGCTTATACTGAGTGCGGTTCATTTTTACAGCTATCCCTACACAAGCGAGCGCGCCCGCGACAAAGTTGTTGACCTGACCCGCCTGCTTTCACGCTATGCAGGTCCGATCCGGCTGCACCTTGTTCCTTTCACGGATATCCAAATGACCATCTACGAGCAATGTCCGAGTAAAGAGACCACCGTCATCATGCGCCGGCTTATGATGAAGATTGCGCAGCGCATTGCCGAAAAGGAAGGCGCACGTGCACTCATCACGGGCGAAGCTCTCGGACAGGTTGCAAGTCAAACGCTTGAAAGCCTTTGCGTCACCAACGATGCCGTGACCATGCCTGTTTTCCGTCCGCTCATCGGTTTCGACAAGGATGATATTATGGATCTGTCAAGGAAAATCGGAACATACGAAACAAGCATCCTTCCCTATGAGGATTGCTGCACCGTGTTTGTTCCCAAGCATCCCGTGACAAAACCTGTGCTTGAGGATTTGCGTGCAAGCGAAGCAAAGGTTGATTTCTCCGAAATGATTGAACATGCGATTTCGGACAGCGAGCTTATGATTATTAAGTAAACTGCACATAAAAGGGCAGGCTTATTCGGTCGTTGAGCTGCATCAGGCATATGTTCGGCGAGGCATTCGATATGAATCTCAACACAAAAACACAATACACTATCCGCCGCATTCCGCGCATTGCGGCGGGATTCTTTGCAATGCTGACAGCGGCCGCTGCGGTTTTGCCTTGTTTCGCCTGTTCAACATATGCTCAATCGCAGCAAATCCGTTTCGACACGCAAACGGCACAACCGCAGATGCACAACGTAAGGGAGCGGTCTGGTTCATATTTCACGCTTTCCGCCGCCTCCGGTGCATCATCCGCTGTCGGTGTGAACGTTTTCTCCGCTGCATCGGTTCAACCGACGGCCGATGTTCCCGAAAATCAGCCTTCAGAAAATAAAAAGCCATATGTCGGGTTTGAGGAGCATGTGAGAACATCCGGCTGCTATGTCGTATGCCCTGTTTTCGTTTGCAGAAACTCCGTCCTTGTGAACGCTGCCGTGAAAACAGCCTTCGTGGAATATGCGCGTGAGCAGCCTGCTGACAGGTACATAACTTACGATGTTATGTACAATGATAATGACGTGCTTTCAATCAAAATGTGCGTTTATGTCCCCTTCGAACAACTCAATGCGGATTATGATGTTCCGACCGTTAACGGATATGCGGTTTTTGAAACAAGACCGATAAACATAGATATCTTATCGGGACGGATTCTTTCCGTTGACGATTGTTTCGGTGCTGCGTTCAGCGATGATTTTGCAGCAGATTTCGGTAAAAAAGCATACGAAATCGCAGTTTCGAATTTTGGTGATACTGTCATTTGTCTGCCTGAACCGATTTATTCGGATCGCATGTTCATGTTCTATGACTGCGGAATTTTGCTCTGCTATCGAAAATATGAACTTATCGCCGATCCGACAATCGAACCGACGATTTATATCCCGTCAGAATGGTTCATCGAGCAGGGCGCAAGGTCCGATTCACCCATCGGAAGGCTTTTGTTCGATGAAACAGACAGGCAGCCCTCGCCGAGTGACGGCTATGAATTTGCTGATTAATGTCTGAAATACTCCGAATGACTTATTTTCGTGAGATTTAAATTTGCCGATTTTTCTGCATGGTTCCGTCCGATGATTATTCAAACTCGGAATCATGCTTCCTGAAAAACTCATATTGACAGCGAACACTCGGAATATCCTGCCATGCGCAAACTCCCACCGGGAATGAATCAAAATCATAAATCTTTGCGTTTCGGGCGGAAAGCATAATCGCGGAATGAGTCGCAATTATAAACTGGCAGCCGAAATACCTTGCGCTGTCCTCAATAAGCTGAAGCAGTTCAATCTGTTTTTCCGGAGAAAGGCTGTTTTCGGGTTCATCCAGCAGATACAGAGCATTTTCCTCAATTTTGTTTTGGAAATACATGAATGCGCTTTCCCCGTTTGACCGTTCGCGCAAGCCTGCCGGCAAGCTCCTGCGAGTAAATTCCGAAGCGGTCTTGCTGCGCGCCGTGTTGAGCCGCTTAAGAGCCTCATAATCCTCAAGTGAACGAACACTTGATTTTTTGTGTTTTAGCGAAAGATATTCATCAAACAGTTCATCGCGCCGCCTGTCAACCCCGCTGTTAAGGCTGCGGAGATCAAGCATAAAATCAAATACATCGTCACTCGTGATAATCCTGCTGTGCGGAGTGATCTCAAGTTCACATATAAAACTGCAATCCTCAAGATAACGCTCGAAAAAGCAGCTGCGATTATACAACGATGCCCTTGTCAGTTTCAGTTTCTCTGCAATGATATTGAGTGCGGTTGTCTTTCCTGTGCCGTTGCCGCCGCAAAGCAGCGTTATATCTTCAAAATCAAGCTGCGTCAGCCCTTTTTCTGAAAGAACGCCGAACGGATAGATTGAATCATAGCATGTCATTTTCAACCCGAATCTAAAATCCGTCTCGGTTTCGACATCCGGAAATTCAAATCTTGATATATACAGCATCGGTCAGTCTCCGTGTTTTAATAAGCATATATTAGCATATAATTATTCAAAATGCCGCGCCGAAAAACGGTGCGGCATCCATGTATGAATCTTAATCTTCCGAATAGTTTCTGCGTGCAGCTTTATTCGAGCGGTTCACCTATATACACGATATCACAGTTTTCTCTTCCCCCGTTGCTGGGCTTTGAAGTCAGTTTTCCGTCAAAAGCCATCATTGCTGTCTCGCCGCCGTCAAGATTATATGCTTCCTTGCAGCCGAGATCAAACATCAGCTTTGAAAGTTCCTTCATTGAAAGCCCCATGGAGTACCCTTCCTGTCTTCCGTCAACAACAACAAGACAGTAGTGACCCGGCTCGTAATAGCCGATTGCGCAGCGGGGATTCCAGTTTGCAACACTCGTGTTAAATTCCTCCATGGGTTGCCCTCCGTCCAACAGCTTCGGACCGAATGAGAAAGTGTGATACGGCTTTTTGCGATAGACAGCCGTAAGATTAACCGAACCTGCAAGTATGGTTTCCATCGTGCCGTCCTGATAAATAACGCATACGTCCTGCGTTTTATTTATCGTTTTGCGATAGACATACCCATTGCGAATCTCAAGCCCGCTCTGTTTGAAAACAAAAAAATCGCCGGAAGTTGCAACTATTGCATTATGTTTTGCAGCAAGGCTTTCAACACGCTCCCTCCTGTCGGACTCTTCCGACACCGCACTGCGAAGGCTTGAAATGTCCTTAATGTAAATATCCGCCATGTAGTAGTGCACGGGATAGCCGCCGACGGTAATATCCCGGCTCAAAATCTCAACGGATACATTGCCGCTGCGATAGGAATTCTCGGTTTTTTGAATGCTTCCGTCAGCGGTAAACTTATCTTCATATTTGCCGTGCAGAAGGTTTTCACGTTTTTCCGGCAGAGGGAACGCATGGCTCGCATCAAATTTTTGCGGTTTAACATGATGATACCATGCGAAAGACAGCAGTATAACCGCAAAAACAAGAATATCCGCCGTAACAACAAGTAAAATCTTTGTTTTATTTTTCATACAGTCGTAATTATATCCACAAATGGCAACGCCGTTTTGCACCGTCAATGGTTGTCGGGCGTTCGATTTTTCTTCATTTTGTCGGGATTTACCCACAACGCAACGATGTTAAGTATCGATGATATGAGTGCAAGGACTGCAAGCACCGCAATATACCACTTTGAAAGTTCACTGGTCATGAATTCCATTGCCGTGTTGAACCTGTCGATAACGAAGCAAATCAGCACGAGCAATGCGAGCATTGCCGTCAGGTGAGAGAGCAGCATGCGGAACACGCGGCGTTTGTTATTGAAATTGAAGAGTGATTTTCTCATTATTATTTCCCCGTTAAATTTTAAATTTCAAGTAGTTTTCAGTTTCCGTTTCGAATCCGAACGTTCAGGACAGCGGTTCCGCAACATAAACAATGTCGCAGTTCTGTCTGCCGCCGCCGCAGGGCTGTGAGTAAAGCTCAGTACCGTATGCCATCATAGCGGTCATGCCTCCGTCAAGGTTGTATGCCTCCGTGCAGCCAAGCTGTTTCATCAGCTTTGAAAGCTCTGTCATTTCAAGCCCGAGGGAATAGCCTCTCTGCCTTCCGTCCACAACAACAAGGCAGTAATGCCCCGGTTCATAATAACCTATCGCGCAGCGCGGATTCCATGTTGCAACACTCGTGTTGAATTCCGTCATCGGTTCGCCGTTGTTCAAAAGCTTTGGGCCGAACGAAAACGCATGATACGGGTTTTTAGCATAAATCGAATCTAAATCCACCGAACCGGCAAAATAAGTTGCCATTGTGCCGTCGGAATAGATAACGCAAACATCCTGACTTCTGTTCAGCTCCTCGCGGTAAACCTGTCCGTTTCGAATCGCAAGTCCGCTCCGCTTGAAAACAAAGAAGTCGCCCGAAGCTGCAACGATTGCATTGTTCTTGCCTGCAAGCTCCGTCACCCATTCATCCCTGTCCGGCGAATCGGAAATTGCACAGCGAAGGCTTGTGATATCCTTAATATAAATATCTGCAACATAGTAGCATACGGGCTGCCCCTGAACGGTCATAGTGTGTTTGCTCATCTCAACACATACATTTCCGCTGCGATAGCCGTTTTCATCGCGAGCCACCTCACCGGAAGTAAACTTTTCGGAATATTTTCCGTGAAGCAGATCGTTCGGTTCGGAAGTGGGGGCAACAGTGGGTTGAGTGGATGCCGACGGATCCGGTGTTTCGCCGGGGGCAGGTGTGTCTTTCGGAATCCACCAATCCGGCGACGGGCTTGGTGAAGGCGAAACTCTCGGGTCGAATGTTCTCGTCGGTGAAAGCTTCTGCGGCTTTGCATGATGAAACCATGCAAACGACAACAGTATTGCCGCAAAAAATACTATATCCAAAACAACAACAAGAATAATTTTTGCCTTATTTGCTTTCATATATTATCTCCTTAAAATTACACGGCATGAACCGCGCGACACCGCAATGTTTTATGCTGCGGTATTTTTCTCGCAAAAAACAAATTTTCGCTGAATTACAAAGCTCAGCGGGTAAATCACAAGCTGTGCGATTATTTGGGCAAGCCAGAGCGCGATGCCGATTTTTCCCATAAGCTGAAGCAGACCGTAGTTCAACACAAAAAGCGCCGCAACAAGGATGTAATAGCGCAGTACACTGCCCTTGGACTTTGTTTGAAAAACAAGTCGCTGATTAAGGAAGTAATTCAGCAAGGAGCTTATCGTGCGTGCTCCGACAAGCGCGAAGAACTTTGGCGGAAGATTAAATGACAGAAGCCTGACCGCCGCACCGCCCGTAATGCCGCCGAGTATCGCATTGAACACAAGCAGAAGGATATAATCCGCAGCCCAGCTGACAAAGCTTGAAAAAACGAACGTAAAAATCGTTTTGTATATCCGCCATGAATCCTTTACAGTGTTGAAATGAGAAGTCTCATTCTTATTAAGATACACGGTCTCTATGGTGTGCTCGATTATCGGCACATGAGTTTTGGTGCATGTCAGGAGCTGATTAATCTCGTATTCATAGCGTTCGCCGCCGATTTTGAGCATGTCGTCAAGCTTTTCGGTTGAAAACGCACGAAGCCCCGTCTGCGTATCGTAAACGCGAACACCGGTTGAAATCGCAAACACGCCGCGTGTTACACCGTTGCCGAATCTGCTGCGGAGCGGTACCTTGCCGGAAAAACGTCTGCTGCCGAGAACAAGCGCATTCGGGTTCTTTGCCCAGGTTTCACTGACTGCCACGATATCTTTTATAAGGTGCTGCCCGTCCGCATCAACGGTTATTATACCGTCATCGGAAAACCCCGCATCCTTTATGTATTCAAACGCAGTCTTCATTGCGCGGCCTTTGCCGCGGTTGACTTTATGGTGCAGCAGAGTAACAGCGGAATCAGCTTCAAGCTTTGAAAAAACATCTTTGCTTTCCGCATTCTTGCTGCCGTCGTCAACAATAATGATTTTATAGTCCGTTTGCTGCTTCAGTTCGTCCACAAGACGCAAAAGCTTTTCATCCGGCTCATATGCAGGTATGACAACGATCATTTGCAAACAGTATCCTTTCGCATATCCACATTTCGCGTTATTATACCACAATGGAATGCCGGTTTAAATACCCCTTTTGTAATATTCTCTTGACCCTATCGGCTGCACATGCCATTGTGAAATACTATTTTATCTTTTAAACACACGTTTTTGCAAAAAATATATGTGTTGCAGGTGCTTTGCATAAAAAAAGTTCACAATTGTTTTACATTTGTGTCATCTGATTTTTGCTCTCCGCAAACGCAGTCATGCTTCCCTGCCAACACTTTTCCTTCAAATATACCTTTTTTCGGCGCAAACATTGTTGCACAAACCCGAAAAAAATGCTACAATCACACCGTATGAGGATAATCTCCGGCCGGACGGCGGCGCGAAAAGCGATTCTGCTGTTTTATCCGCTTTTTCTTCCTCAAAAAAACTTTTTCGGAGGCTTCTTCCATGAAAATCTCGCAGAAGGCTTTGGCATGCAACCTTTCCCCCATGCGTAAATTCCATCCGTTTGCCGTTGCAGCAACCAATAACGGCAAAAAGATTTATCATTTGAATATCGGTCAGCCCGATATCGCAACCCCGCCCGCATATTTCGAAGCGGTTCGCAATTTTGAGCTTCCCGTCCTTGAATACGCTCCTTCCCCCGGTTTGCCCGTGCTTATCAAAGCCGTTCAGGACTATTATGATAAACTCGGCATTCACTATGAAGAGAGCGATATCCTTATCACCACCGGCGGCAGTGAAGCGCTGCAGATGCTGATGCTCAGCATTCTTGACGACGGCAGCGAGGTTATCATCCCCGAACCCTTCTACCCCAACTACAACACCTTCATCAAGAGTGCAGGCGGAACCATTCGCCCCCTGACCACCTCCCCCGAAGGCGGTTATCGCTATGCTTTCCGCGAAAAGCTCGAGGCTCTTATCAACGAAAACACCCGCGCAATCATGTTCACCAACCCCGGCAACCCCACCGGCGTTGTTCTGACTCATGAAGAGCTGCGCACCATTGCGGATGTCGCAAAAGAACACAACCTGTTTGTTATCGGCGACGAAGTTTACCGTGAATTCGTTTACGGCGGCGAGCAGCTTGCAACCATCGGACAGTTCGAAGATATCAACGAAAACGCCGTTATCATCGACTCCGTATCCAAGCGTTTCTCTGCCTGCGGCGCACGTATCGGAACCATTATCACCCGCAACAAGGAGCTTCAGCAGAACCTCATGAAGTTCTGTCAGGCAAGGCTTTCCGTTGCAACCCTTGATCAGATCGCTTCCGCCGCGCTTTACAGCGTTGATTCCGACTATTTCGATGCTGTTCGCAAGGAATACAAACTCCGCCGCGACACCTGCTACAATAAGCTGCTCGAAATCCCCGGCGTCGTTGTTAAGGAACCGCAGGGCGCGTTCTACATGATGGCTGCACTGCCCGTTGACAATGCGGATACATTCCAGAAATGGCTGCTCACCGACTTTGATGACAACGGCGACACGGTTATGTTTGCTCCCGGCGAGGGCTTCTACGCAACCCCCGGCAAGGGTCTGAACGAGATTCGCATTGCTTACGTCCTCAAGCAGAAGGATCTTGAGCGCGCAATGGACCTGCTGGCTCTCGGCATTAAGAAATACAACGAGACGCACTGCAAATAACCATTCCGCAATATAGAAACAACGAAATCAGCTTTATTTTGAACAAAACCGACTGCGCCGCATACATTGCGGTACAGTCGGTTATTTTTTGATTCACAGTCTGTCAATCATAACTGTTCCGATCAGATGTTTTCATCCTTCAGTGCATCAACCGGGTTTTCGCGCTTCAGCCTGCTTGTTGAGTACAGCATTGAAACAAACACAACCATGAAAACGCTCACTACAGCAATCGCAACCGCCGTCCACGGCATTGTGAAGCTCATCTGTGCAGCCTCCGCTGCGGACAGGTAGCAAAGGTAGGTCATGCCGACCGAAAGCGGCAAACCGAACAACAGCGAACGCGTTCCGTAGAGCAGGCATTCATAGTTCATCATTCGTTTTATTCCCCTGTTCGTCATTCCGAGCGAACGGAGCATTGCGTAATCACGGCGGCGAAGTGCAACATTGGTTGACACGGTGTTGAACACATTCGCAACCGAAATCAGTGAAATCAACGCTATAAAGCCATAGGAGAATACCTTCACAAGGATTATCATGTTGCTGACGGTTCGTTCCTCCTCCGCACGGTTGTACAGCCTTTGAGGCGCAAATTCGATTCCACGGGTTTCAAATACGGATTTAACATCATTCTCCGCCTTGTCCGGGTCATCGGCGCAGATGTAGACATTCATGAACCCCTCATTGAATGCCTTTTTGTCCTGGAACGCGGAGAACGGCAGAATGAGCTTCATTGCGCGTCCGCTGTCAATCCCTGCGGGTGCGGTTTTGACGGTTGCTGCAATATGTATTTCTTCATATTCAACCGGGCGCACGGGCTGGTCTATGGGCCTTCCGAAAAAATCAAATCCTGAGGATTCGAAATTTTCCCCATCGGAGGAGTTTTCCCCGTTGGAGCTGCTTCCGCCGTCAGCATCTTCCCCTTGAGCGGGCCAATAGTAGTATTGCAGAACGCCCTCTCCCATTTCATTGCCGGACCAAAACATGCCGTCCAAAATGTATCCGTCGAGCTGCGGTGCGGGTTTTGCCCGCATCAGGGTCGTTACCCCATCCGAAACAAAGCTGTAATTATATGTTCTTCTGTTGTTTTCGCCGTTATCCTGCGAATAAACAACATCGTAACCGCTGTTGAGCATGACGGGCAGTTTTTCTTCGGCTGCAAAATAAGCATCGGCATCGATGCCGTTTTCGGTCAGCATCCGTCCGAATGCCGCATCATCAATGTAATACGCAAAACAGTTTTGTTCAACTTTGAGCAGCCCTTCATGTGCGCTGCGCTGCGCTTTTGTGTATGCTTTGTAATCCGCCGTTGTGTCTCCCTCCGGCAGGTACACAAAGCTGTTGTCGAGCGTGTTCAGGCAGAAAGTTATCTCATCAAAGTATTCTCGGGCGCCTGCGGCAAACTCCGTATAATTCTGCGCCGACAAATCCCGATAACCTATATCGTAGCTTTTTTCCGTGAATGCGTCATCTGCCGACTTTGTGAGATACATGCAGAAACCGCTTGCAGAGATGAAAAGCACAAGGCTCATTGCAAGAGAAGCTATCGTTGCGCGATACTTTTTGCGGCTGCGTGCATAGTATTTTTTTGCAAGCATGCCTTCTGCACCGAAAAGCCGAATGAAAAGCTTTGAACAGCGCACATTCTTCTTGCCCGCATTCACATCCCGCGCCTGCCTGATTGCTTCAATGGGTGAAATTTTCATTGCACGCCGCGACGGTATCCATGCGGAAACGAAAACTGTCAACACCGCGACCGCCACAGCAACGGCAACGGCCTGCCACGAAACGGAAAAGCTCATGCCGAACGGTGCGTCGAGTACGGATTTGAACAAATCTCCGCAAAGCCACAGCGTCAGTCCCATACCTCCGATGCCCACAAAAAGGCCGATAGGTATGCCGCATACGCACAGCGCAAATGCTTCGAAAAGAACGGACCGCCTTATCTGGCTCCGGGTTGCACCGATTGAGGCAAGCAAGCCGAACTGCTTTGTTCTTTCGCTTACAGAAATTGAAAATGCACTGTAAATCAGCGAAACCGAGCCGATGAAAATCAGCACGCAGAAAATTGCGGCAAGCCTCACAAGCATATTCGAATAATTGTTAAACACCGAATAGCCGTCCATTGTGAGCAAACTCGTTTGATAGGATGCCTCAGTGTAAGATCCCGAAAGCCTTTCTGCAAACGCATCAAGATTCTTTCTCGGATTTTTCATCAGGATATAGGCATCATAAGTTTCACCTTCCCGCAGGGGTTCGGAAAGAAGGCTCAGTGCGGTGTAACCCGGAGCAATCATTTCTTCGAACCCGGGGCGTTCATAGAAACCGACAACGACATATTCCCAAATTCTGTCCGCAGTCAGCTTTTCCTCATCGTACGAATACGGGTTGTTCTGTCCAAGCTCCGACCCGTCTTCCGCAACACGTCTGCCGAGAGTCAGTTTCAATCTGTCGCCGATTTTATGTGATACGCCGCCGTTCGCCTGAAGATGTGCGGGAAGAATTATCTCGTTTTCATTTTCGGGCAGTCTGCCGCCCGTAAGATGAACAGGCATGTTTTTCATGAAGCTTTCATCCGCTTCAAGAACATACAAATAGGGCTTGTCGGCGTTGTTTGAACCGGCTTCGGCATAACCTATGGGCTTTGCGACAGCGGCCTTTGAAACGCGCTCGTCGGCTTTGATTTCCTCTATCGTTTCGCTTGAACAGCCGCTGAACGAAACATGGTAGTCGCCTTTGTCATATGCAAAGTACTCGCGCATATAGCCGTACATGCTTGAGCAGAAAGTTGTGACGGCGGTGAACATTGCAGCGGAAAGGATTATGCCGATTATCGTTACGATCGTGCGAACCCTGTTCTTTTTCATCGCCTGCAAAGTGACTTTGTTCATGATGTTCATTTTGAAATCACCTCGTCACGAACGATTTTTCCGTCCTCGATTGCAATAATGCGCCGAGCCTGCAGTGCAATGCTTTCGTCATGAGTGATCATGATGAGAGTTTGATTGTATTCACGGTTCATTCGCTTCAAAAGCTCAACTATTTCATGGCTGTTTTTCGAATCCAGATTGCCCGTCGGTTCATCCGCAAGCACGATCGAAGGCGAATTCATCAATGCCCTGCCGATAGACACGCGCTGCTGCTGTCCGCCGGAAAGCTGATTCGGAAGATGTTTCTCGCGTCCGACAAGATCAAGCTCGCGAATCAGTTCACGCAGCCTGTCGCGGTTCACATTTCGTCCGTCCAAAAGCACGGGCAGGGACATGTTCTCTTCAACGTTCAAAACCGGAATCAGGTTGTAGAACTGATAGATAAGCCCGACTTCGCGGCGGCGAAAAACTGCAATCTGTTCATCGCTTCGCGAATAAACATCCTGTCCGTTCACAAGCACTTTGCCCCCCGTGGGGCGGTCAACGCCGCCCAATGTGTGCAAAAGAGTTGATTTGCCGCTGCCCGAAGGCCCGATAATCGCAACAAAATCACCCTTTTCAACCGAAAAGCTTACGCCGCTGAGCGCACGAACTTCATTCTCGCCTTTTCCGTAAACCTTTGTCAGGTTTTCAACCTTCAAAATCTCCATTTTCTCTCCTTTTGAGCATCATCCGTTCGAAATGCGGCAGGCAAACCTTTTATACGCGCAATCCGAATGTATGGTCTTCGACTCTTTTGTTTATGGTTGAAATTATACCCGCGCAATATGACTTGTGTGTGACTTGAAAATAACAGATATGTCACAAACACCGAATACGCAGCTTCGGAAACGGCTCAAACATTATCCAATCGAAGTGTTGTTAAACTGCGCTTTTATACAGGCGTATGGTGAACACTGCGCCGCCCTGCCGATGATTTTCCGCTTTAATTGTTCCGTTTTGTTTTGAAATGATGGTTCTTGACAACGCAAGCCCAATGCCGACGCTTTGCAGCTGCGGAATCTGCGCTCCGCATTGAAACGTATCGTTTTCAGTATGGGTATTATTCCTTAAACTCCCCGTTTCCGTACAGTTCATGCCGGCTGAACCGGTATAAAATCTTTCAAAAATATGCGGCAAATCCTGCTCCGCGATTCCGGATCCCGTGTCGCGAATTCGAAATTCCGAATAAATCGGGTTTTCGGATGCAGTGACATATATGCTTCCGTTTTCGCAGTGTTCAACACAGTTTTTAAGTATATTGCCCAAAGCTTCCGTCATCCAATCCGGATCGCAGTATGCAAACCCGGAAGCATCAATTTCGAAATGCACATTTTTCAGCTCCGCCATGATTTCCAGCGGCTCAACCGCTCCGTCAACAATTGCCGCAAGTTCGGCATGTTTCCTGCTGAAAGTGACAGAATCCGCATCGAGCCTTGCAAGCTTCAACAATGCGGAAACAAGCCACTCGATCCTTGTCAGCTGCCTGCGAAGTTCAAGAAGAAGCTCCATGCGTTTTTCTGCATTCATGCCGCTCCTGCCCAAAGATTCCGCAATCAGATTAAGCGCCGTCAGCGGAGTTTTTATCTGATGAGAAATGTCCGCAATTGAATCCGCAAGCTTTGTTTTGTCCGAACGCAGTGCATCGGCCTGCTCGCGAAGACGAACAATCAGCTTTGTGAGCTCGTTTTCAAGTATGCTGATTTCGCCTTCACGATACTTTGAAAGGCACATGCCCTCCGCACCGTGGAGAATGCCGTCGATTTCATCCGCAAGCTTTCTGAAATGCCTGTGACGCAGCGAAGCGTTCACAAGCTGAGCCGAAATCACAATTACAAAAGCGGCGGCCGCAATAAGCCCCGCTTTCTGATTTAAATAAAAACATATTCCGCTTGCGGCGATACCGACCGCTGCCGTTGTCAGCGTCAGCGCACAAACATCCGGATTTCTGAGTACTCTCATTTTCCATGCCCCCTTTGCGTTATTCTTCGGCGGCAAACCGCATATATTCAGTCTATTTTGTATCCAACGCCGCGCACCGTTTTAATAATGCAGGGAGTCTGCGGATCGGCTTCCAGTTTTTCGCGCAGCCGTTTAATATAAACGGTCAAGGTGTTGTCATTCACAAAGTCGCCCGCAACATCCCAAATGTGTTCAAGCAGCTGTGCGCGCGTTAAAACATGCCCGCGGTTGTTTATGAGCGTCAGCAAAAGCCTGTATTCCAATGCCGAAAGGCAAAGGTCCGTATCCCCGCGGAAGCAGGCTCCTCTCTCAAGGTCAACACGCACATCGCCGAGACTGACCGCGGCCTGCGGTTTTCCCGCCCGTCGAAGAGCGTTTTTGATGCGCGAAACAAGCTCCCGCGGCCGAAAAGGCTTTGCAATATAGTCATCCGCACCGAGCTCAAGTCCCGTAACAACGCTGTGTTCATCACCCGAAGCCGTCAGAAAAATAATTGGTATATCCTTTTTGCTTTTCATGGCGGAGCAAACAACAAAGCCGCTGCCGTCCGCAAGCGAAACATCCAGCAGCACAATATCAAACTCCTCCTGTTCAAAAAGCCGCAGCGCTTCGGTCTGCCCGTTTGCGCTTTTGCACAAAAAGCCCTCATCCGTCAAAAACGAGCTCAACGCACGAACGATCGCGGCATCATCCTCAACAACAAGCACTCTGTTTGATTTATTCATAACGTTCCTCCGTCCCTGATGTTCGCATTTGCTTTCGCAGCATTCCGGTGCAAAATGCAAAACGCCCTGCTCCCCGTTTTACATGTATCGGCAGCACAATGGCTTATCCGTTTTCAAATAACAGGTTGAAAACACGGCCTTCTTGCCGATACACAATTAAATCGCTGTTTCCCGCAGGAGCAGGGTGCAATGTTTTTCAAATTTTTTACTTTGTCCGAGTTTTATTTTTCGGGACGAATAATTTCGGTTGTTGCATCCATCCACAGCCGTTCAACATTGTAATACTCGCGCTCTTCCGGATGGAAAATATGCACAAGAATTCCGGCAAAGTCAAGCACGATCCAACGACCTTCGGAATAGCCTTCCCTGCGGCGCATCGGAAGCCCCATTTCGGCGGCACAATCTTCAATTTCATCACTCAGCGCCTTTACATGAATCGGCGATGTGCCGCTCATGAACACGAACCAATCGGTAATGATTGTTTTGTCTCCCACATGGACCGCAACAATATCGTTTGCTCTTTTTGCATCGGCGGCATCCACAATGCGCTTTACGCAATTTTTAAGCTCTTCGCGAAACCTGAGTTCCGGTTCCGAAAGGATGTTTTTGTTTTCGTTATTAGTTTCCATTCTTCCTCCGATTATATCTATATTGATATTAATATTATTTTTATTAATCGTACGTCTTTTTATTCGACATTGCCCGTATCGAATTCAGCCGGGATAAAATCGGCTTAAAACTCACCGCCGTTGCCGATTTGACGTGTTTTCTCAATCGCCGCCGTGCAGGCGGGCTTTCACCCGTTTTTCGAGCGCTGCAATGGTAATTTCCGTTTGCGGATGAATGCGCATTCCCTTATTTTCAGTGTATTCGATAGTGTTCCGAAGAACCGCTATCGTCGCCCTGTCGAGGTCTCTGAAAGCAAGCTCGCGCAAATCCCGTATTCTTCTGTAATCACGTGACGGCTCAAGCTTGTCTGCAAGAAAAATCACCTCATCAAACGGGGTCATTTCCGCACATCCGACGGTGTGCCGTTCTATTGCGTTCAATATTTCCGTATCCTGCACTCCGTACAGATCCCTTGCAAGCAGTGCACCTATGCGCGAATGAATCAAAAACGGATTTTCACGTTCTTCATTTGTCAGCGCATAACCCATTTTTTCGGCATATCGAACGGTCTCTTCACGCCCAAGCTTTGCGCAGTCGTGCAAAAGAGCCGCAAGCCGCGCTTTTTCTGTTGAAAGCCCGTGATACTGAGCAAGTCCGACAGCTTCACGCACGGTCAGCATTGTGTGACGCATTCTGTATTCATCCAAAACGTTCGAAACACGTTCCGCAAGCTGCTCTATGCTTTTGGGCTGATACAAGCGCTTTTCGTAAAGCAGCATTTCGGCGGAAAGCGGCACAAGCCTTTCAACGGTTTGTGCGTTTTGAACACGCCTTCTGATTTCCGTTGAGGATATGTCCGGCCCTTCCGCAGAAATAATCTCGACTCTGCCGCCGAATTCAGCCCTTATCCCGTCTGCAAGAGCTTCGATATCGCGTTCCTGACCGAGTCTGTTGACGGCAACGAGGGCTGCAAGCTCAAGTATTTCTTTTGGATTTTTCCATTTGGGGAAATCTTCAAGCATATCCGCTCCGACAATGAAATACAGCCCGGCTTTCTTGTTTATCCGCTTCATTTCGCGCAGCGTGTCAACAGTGTAGCTGACTCCGCCGCGGCGAATTTCGATATCGGAAGCGCGCATTCCGCGTTCGCGCTTCAAAGCGGCGCAGACCATATCGAATCTTAATGCAGCCGGAGTGCGCTCTGCGGAATGCTTATGCGGCGGATCTGCCGCAACAACAAAATCCACCCTGTCAAGCCCAAGCTCCTGTTTCACGGAACGGGCAACAAATATGTGCCCCATGTGAACGGGGTCAAATGTTCCGCCGTAAATTCCAATCTTCATATGCATATTATACAACATCCTGAACCGTTTGTGAATGAAAAACATATCTATGTGCCATACTGATTTTATGAATGACACATTGTTGAAAAGTTATAATCGGAGCTTCAACGGCGGCAAATCCCGCTTTGCGCGCATATGCGACAACGTGTTTTCGGCACTGCTGCTGACCGCCGCACTTTATTTGCTTGTTTCGCGGAAGCTGCATCACGGCGCCGCGTCTTTGTTTGCCGCAATGCTCATTTCCGCGTCAATACTGCTCACTGCAAGCCTTTTGCGCAGCCTGCGGTTTAATGCCCACATCAAAAAACTCCGCAAAGAAACATCCGAGTCGATTTTGCGGCGCAGGATACTCGTTTCGCCCGAAGTGGACGAAGTGATCCGCAGCCTGCACCGTTCATCCTCGGAATACCCGAATCAAGCGTATTCCGAACAGAGTGCAACTCGCTCGTTTTATCTGCTCCGAACTGAAAAAGCAATCACTTTTGATGATATTCTTCCGATTATTCGCGAGGCTCTTGAAAAAGGCATTTCGCACATCGTGATATATTCAGTTTCGAAACCCGAACCGGAAGCGGAATCCGCCGTGCGCACCGTCGGTGCCGCCGCAGTTGAGTTTAGGCTGCTTGAAACAATTCCGCAAATTCGCGAACGCTTCCTGCCCGACGATGCCGAAATCGATTCCGAAATCAAAGCTGCATTTCCTCCCGCCGAGCGTGTATCCGTCAGGGTCCGCGCTGAGCGCGCCGCATCGAAACTCCGCACGGAAAAACACGCTTCAAAGTACTTCTTTGCGGGCATGGGATTATATGCTCTTTCGTTTTTTTCGGCATACAGATTCTATATGCGGTTTGCAGCCTCGGCAATGATGTTCGCCGCAATGCTGCTGTTTATCCGCAAAATAACCGCATCCTCCAAACCCGAAGACAGCCGGCGCTGACCGCAGGCATTTCATCCAAAGTTTGTTTTATTCCGCCGGCGGAGCATTCGGATCGGGGGTGTCGTCCAGCTTTAAAAGCTCGCGCGCTATCTGAAATTTCAGGGATGAGTATGCGCCCGAATCGGGAACATCGAGCATTACGATCACAACACGCTCATCCTCCTGCGCAACGTTAAGGCGAAAACCGGCAAACCACGAATACATGCGGGTTTTGTCTTTGCCGATTTCGGCCGAACCCGTTTTTGCCGCAACGTCAACATTCGTGACACGCAGCGAACGGCCCGTTCCGTTTTTGTTCGGATCCACAACGCCTTGGAGCATCGGGACTATTTTGTTTATTGCATTTGTCGAAATTGTGTCCTCCATCCATACGGAGTATTCGCTTTTCCGAATGCATTTGTATTCCACGCCGTCCGTTACGTATAATCCGTCCGTGATTCGCGGGGTCGGCATATCGCCGTTGTTTGCAAATGCGGAGAACATTGCCGCAAGCTGAAGCGGCGTCACGAGCACCTGCCCCTGTCCGTAGCCGGAGTCCGCAAGCATTTTGTTGTCCATCACGCTGCCGCGGCTGTAAAGCTGGGAGCGGGCGGCACCCAATTCATAGGGCAGCGACTTGTCCATGCCGAGTTTTTCATTAAAATATGCAATGAATTTCTCCTGACCGATTTTCAGTGCAACATCCGCAAAGTAAATATTGTCGGAATGCAGCATACAGTTTGTCATGTTCATTGGTTCCGTGCGGTGATAGACGCGCGTGCGTTTTATGCGCGGCCAAAGCCATTCCCCGTAACCGGTCGGCTTCCAGTAATCATTATCGATATAGCCGGTGAAAACATAATTCTCATTCACCGTACCCGTATCAAGCGCAGCGGCGGCAGTGAACGCCTTGAAAGTTGATCCCGGCGGGTAAAGTTCCCTTGTTGCGCGGTTTCTGAGCGGCTCATTCTCCTGTTCTTCAAGGGCTTTGTATTCATCGCCGCTCATACCCTTTATAAACCTGTTTAAATCATAGGAAGGATTGGAAGCAATTGCATTCACTTCTCCCGTTTTCGGGTTCATAACAACGACCGCACCTGCCGTGTCCGTGCCGAAAAGCACAAGATCCAGCAGTTCCTCTGTGCGCTGCTGCAATTTGAAATCGATCGTCAGCATCACATCGCTGCCGTCAACTTTATCCTTGCGATAGATGACCTTTTTAACGGCTCCGTCCGTTCCGCGGATGAAGAAATAATAGCCGTCCTTGCCGCGGAGCTCCCTTTCGTAAAGCTTTTCTATGCCGCTTTTACCGACTTTGCTGTCAGTAGTATATAATCCGTCATTCGGATCGCGTCCCTCGTTATATGTCTGTATCTCCTCCCATGTTGCGAACGAAATATAGCCCAATGTATGCGCAAGCAGGCTCCCGTAAGGGTAATACCGCTTTGAACCGTAGTGCTCGGTGTCAACATGAACTCCGTTTACGGCATTCAGCTGTTCCTGCTGTTCAACGGTAACTTCATCGGGCATCGCCTGATAAACGGTGATGAACTCGTTTGTGTTCTTTCCGAATTTTGTTCGCAGCTCTGCGGCATCCAAATCGAGCACGGCGGCAATTTCGGCAGCAGCGGCATCGAATTCCGCCGAGAAGCGTGTATTCAGATATTCCGCATCGGAATAAAGCCTGTCCGCTTCCTTTTCCGCATCCTGCTCGCTCATGCCGGCATTTTCCTGCATTATTTCATCCGTAAGCACTTTTTTCGGTGCAATTTCGCTTAAAAGCGCATAAACAGTCACAAGGCGGACATTGGTTGCAACAACAGCTCCGTGAGAAACGATATCGCCGCGCTCTGCCGCAAGCGTTGCCCTGTCGAACGTGTCGCCCCATGCCATATCCGGAAAAATGTGGCTCGGCTGCCATACAACCCGCCAAAGATTATTCTCTTTAAGAAGAGTCATCTCGTATTCGTTTGTCAGGTCGCCCGCAGATTGTGTTTTGTATGTCATCGTGTATTTAATGACTTTTTTTGAATTTCCGGAAACGTTCTCTTCAGCAATATTGTATTCAATATCGTTCACGCCGAGCAGCGAAAACAGGCTCTCGTAACGCTTTTCGAACTGTGCGAGAGTTATTGTGTTTTTATATGCTTCAATGCTGTCGTCAACGGCATTCTCCGGCGCAACATGAGCACTGATGAAGGAAAAAGCTTCCGTAAACTGCCCGTTGCGTATTGAATTCATGAACAATGTGAACGCCTGTTCGTCCCCGGACGCCGTCTCCCGGCTGCATCCCGCAGCGAAAAAAACCGTGCAGCATAAAGAAAGCAGCATCAGAGAGGAAAGGATAAAGCAAAAAAATCTCTTTGTTCCGAAAGTCAGTTTCATTCCTGTTTATACCTCGATATTTATACCTCGATATTCATACCCCGATTTAATTCTTTTGTTTTCAAATCTTTCGAGCTATAATCATGCATTATAATTATACTACCTAAGGGAGAATATGTAAAGCCGCATTGCCCGTGATTTATATCGTCAGCAGCAATATCATGTTTCGATTCGCTGTTTCCGGTGTTTTGAACGGAAACACGTTTGAAGTCAGCTGCCGCTGCACACAGTTATTCGCGCGGCGGCAGTCTTTTTTTTAACCGGCGAGGCAGTTTTCCGTTGACAATCAGCTTTTTGGGATAAAAAGCTCTCAATATGCGCATTATTTTTCGGATTCTGTTGACATATATGCAAATCTGCATTAAAATTTCAATCATGACAGATTCAAAAGAAATGATAAAAAAGCTGGGGTTGACCCCGAACAAGGCTCTGGGGCAGAATTTTCTTATCGATACCGAAGCGATAAGCCGCATTGCAGCACTTGCAGACTGTCAAGGCGAAAACGTGCTTGAAATCGGTCCCGGGCTCGGTGCATTGACATCCGCTCTTTCGGAAAAAGCGAAAAATCTGCTTGCGGTTGAGATAGACCGCACACTTGTCGGAATTCTTGCGGATGAATTCGCGGATAAACGCAGCGTGCAGCTCATTTGCAGCGATTTTCTGAAGCTTCCGCCTGCAAAAATCTCCGATGCATTCGGCGGAGAGCCTTTTACTGTTGCTGCAAATCTTCCGTACTATATAACATCACCTATTTGTATGCGGCTGATTGAATCCGGGCTCCCTGTAAAGCGCATGGTGCTGATGATGCAGGTTGAAGCAGCAGAGCGGTTCTTTGCGGCACCGCGTGATGTGAACTATGGGCCGCTCTCGATTGTTTCCCGGTATCTTTTCGACATTTCAACCGAACTGAAACTCTCACCCGCGGCATATTACCCCGAGCCGTCGGTTCATTCCTGTGTGCTGAAATTCGAACGAAACGGCAGCGAGCTTCCGCCGAATTTTATAAAGTTGCTTCGTGCCGCATTTGCGATGCGTCGAAAAACGCTCCGAAACAATATGCTGCAATTGATTCCGAAGAACAATGTTGACGAAGTGATTGCCGATGCCGGACTTTTGCCGACCGTCCGAGCCGAAGAGCTTGCAGCGGCCGATTTTGTGCGGCTTGCCGATTCATACAACCGTTACGGCAATAAAGTATCGGAAGCAGATCCGACCTGCGCCGAATAAGCAGCACGGTCAATAAATGCCTGACAAAAAACGATGAGAAGGACTGCCGCAAATTTGGCGGCAGTCCTCATTTTTACGGATTAATAAACCTTTGAAATCGTGAACTTTTTGAGAGTTTTCAAAAGACCCGCCGCTGCGGTTCCGCACCGAACATATGGCACAAAAAAACCGCTCAAACAATTTGAGCGGTTTATGGAGCTGGTGATCAGATTCGAACTGACTACCTCGTCATTACCAATGACGTGCTCTACCTACTGAGCTACACCAGCGTTGCTTCCCTGCGGAACGTGTTGTATTATAACTCACTCTGCGGACAATTGCAACCCCTTTTTTAAAAAATTATTATATATTTTAATTTTCCTGTCGATTTGATATTCCGGCTCCCTGTTCATCGTATTCGTCCCGAACATCTTCCGCCTCCGTTTCAATTGCCAATCGATGCGTCAGCAAAATTATATCATTCCCGAATGTTGAAGTTCGGCACAAATTTGGCTATAATGATAGATGTTGAATAATGTGCTTTTTTCCGATACGCTGCTCTTCAATCAAGCGCAATCGGCAAAAAAACACATTGAGGATTAAATTTTCACGGAGGCTGCTCCTTGGACAACAATAATCGTTCCACAGTGTCCCAAACCCTTTTCCGCAATCGGAAGGGTGTTTTGGGCATAGATTTCCGTTCACCTTTCGGCGTTCTCGTCTGTGCGCTGGCGGTGTTCGTTTTTGCGCTCGTTTCCCTTGTTATCGTTCATTTTTCACTTAAAGCGGATCATGAACGCGCCGTACGCACCTACAGAGAAAACAACTGGCTCAAAACCACCGCTCAGGCGGACGGAACCACTCTCGTTACCGGGAAAAGCAGCGGCACGTCATACCAATATATTGAGGACAACCGTATTATTCCCGGCGTCACAATTTCCGGTGTTCCCGTCGGCGGAATGGATTACGAAAACGCACGCAATGCAATGCTTGATGCGCTGAGTGCGGAGTTTTCGAAAATCAACATTTCCGTAACGGTGGACAATGTTACCATTGTTCTCACCGCATCGGATTTTCGCATTACGACAAACATCAACGAGCTGCTCAGCTCCGCGTTCAAACTCGGCAGAAGCGATGCCGACCCTTATCAGAATTATCTGAAGCGCATTGAAATTGCCGAAAATGGTTTTGAAGTCGGCAGCTACACCATTCGGATGGACGAGGAGAGCGTTGCCGCAATCGTATCCGAAGCAGCTGCTCAGCTGGATCAACCCCCTGTCGAGCCCTATGTGACGCTTTTGAACCGTGTCGGCGGCGGCAAACCGGGTTACGGCACGGGCGGCGATATTTCAACCGTTTGCAAAACTCAAACGGTCAAAGCTCCCGACGGAACAGTTGTCGGAGAGATCCTTTTTCATACCGGCAGCAACGGCTTCTGTCTTAACCGCGAAGATATGCTGAAGCAGATTTCCGAAGCGTTCAATTCCGGGAATTATAACGCGTCTCTTTCGCTCCTTCTCGAAGAAGTTGAACCCGAAGGCGATGTGAACACGCTCATTGACTCAATGCGTGAACTCTCCCGTTTCTCAACCGAATTTGCAACAAGCAACGAGTCCCGTTCCCGCAACGTTCAAAAAGCGGCCGGGCTGCTTAACTGCGTTATTCTCGAACCGGGCGAAGAGCTCAGCTACAACGAGCTTCTTGGGCCGCGCACCGAAGAACTCGGCTGGCTTCCCGCGCACGGGATTTCCGGCGGCAAAGAATATATCGACACTCCCGGCGGCGGAATCTGTCAGGTAAGCTCAACACTGTACAATTCATTGCTGCTTATCGGCCCCGATATTCGCATCGTCAGCCGCTCCCATCACTCAATCCCCGGAAGCTATGTTGCAATGGGACTTGACGCAACCGTTTCGTATTACGGACCCGACCTTGTGTGGAGCAATGCAGCGGAATCTCCCATGTTCCTTTTTGCCTATGCGGACATGCGGACAAAAACAGTTTACACCTTTGTTTACGGCACGCAGCCCGACGACGGCACGCATTACAAAATCTGGTCGGATACCATAGAAAAGCTCGACCCTCCCGAACCCAAACGCATTGCCGAACCGCTTTGGCCGACAGGATATTCGAAAATGGTCATTTCGCCCCGTTACGGCTACGTCGTTGAAGTTTACAGGCAGCTTATCGGTGCGGACGGTCAGCCGGCAGGCGATGTTGAAAAGCTCTACACTGACAAATACGTTCCTGTGCAGGGCGAGCTGCATTACGGCACCGGCAGCTCGACTCTTCCCGTGCCGAACCGCTGAAAATAATTGCCAACCGCTATTGACAAAAACCTGAATTGCTATTAAAATGTATTGAAGTTTCGATTCGACCAACGAACTAACCGGAAGGAGACTAATGATGAACAAGAAAGTATTTGTAAAACTTATTGCACTGCTTATGGCGGCTGCAATGCTGCTCGGTGTCTGCGCCTGCTCCGCAACCGACAACAACCCCACCATCGGCAAAATCGGCAAGGTGAAAATTAAACTTTCACAGTACCAGCAGATTTATCAGCAGTACAGCTATTACGCAAAGAGCATGGATGATTTCAACGGTTTTATTAAAAACCAGCTCATCACCTACGGCGTGACTCTTAACAAGTGCTATGAACTCGGCCTTGACAAAGAAATCATCCAGGACGAGCTTCAGAAGAACGTTGATGCTAAGCTTGATCAGGCAATTGCAAGCTACAAAGTCGATGCAAGCATCACCGACGAGGCTGCCATCCGCGAAAACAAGCTTGATCAGTTCAAAGCGGCACTCAAAAAGCAGGGCACTTCCTACAAAGCATACATGAAGTCCCTCAAGCAGTCCGAGCTTGAATCCATGATGATGGAAATGCTTCAGGAAAAAATCTATTCCGAAGTTCAATTCGACGCATCCGCTTTTGAAAAATACATCAGCGAGAACACTCTCTCCCAGAGGGATAGCTACGGCAAGGACGTTTCCGCGTTCATGACCGCTTACAACTCCTACATCAGCGGTTCCGGCATGATCCCCCTCTACACTCCCAACGATATGTTCACCGTCAAGCACCTTCTCGTTCAGTATGACAACTCTGACAAGGTCAGCGATACCGTTGAAGGCGTTTTCACCGATGAACAGAACAAAAAGCTTGATGAAATCCGCAAAGCGCTTGAGAGCGGCATCTCCCTCGACGAGTTTGTTGACAAGTATGTCACCAACGGCGATTACCAGAGCGACACCGTATTCGTGTCCGCAACTCCCGACCCCTCGGCAACTCCCAACCCCGATGCAACTCCCGAGCCCACTGCCGATCCCGATTCCCCCGGCGGCTACAAAGAGCACGGCTACATCATGAACGAAAACCTTCTCAGCAAATATTTCGACGGTTTCGGTGCAGCAGCCTGCCTGCTTTTCTACGGCGATGATTGGAAGATTCCCGTTGAGTCCGCATCCCCCGCACCCGATGCAACCGATGCTCCCAAGACCACGGATGCTCCCGCAACGGATGCACCTGCAACGGACGCTCCCGCAACCACCGACGCTCCTTCAACGGATGCTCCCGCAACCACCGATGTTGCTTCCACCGATGCTCCCGCAACGGATGCACCCGCAACCGACGCTCCCACCACCGATAAACCCGCCGACAACGAGACCGACCCCGTCAAGAAGTACGGCATCAAGGTATACACCACCACCGACGGACAGAAGATCGCAGAAGTCACCACAAAGACTTCCGGCGGCGGCGTACACTTCATCTTCATCAACGAAAGACTTGATGCGGGTGATACCGTTATCAAAGCTGAGAACGATGATGCAGCTTACAGGAACGCCAAGAAGTTCTACATCGAAAAAACGGAACAGGATCACTACTCCGAATGTTTCACTGAGTGGAAGAACAACACAAAGATTCGCATGAACGACAAGTATATCGACACTTATGCAAAGCAGTTCCTCGGCATTGCCTGATAGGTATTTCGAAAAGAGCTGAATAAGCTAAGCGATATCCGAACAAAAACCCCCGAGAAATCCGTCAGTGGATTTCTCGGGGGTTTAATGTATCTATCTTAAATCACGCAATCACGTTTATAAGACTCTCCGGCAGAAGGCAGCAGCCGTAGTCCGATTCAAATGCAATCAAAGAACATTCCTCGAAACAGAGCAATTTTTCATCTTTCAAAAAGCTTACTGTCAGTCGTATATTCATTCCTCCGCAGGCATCAGCTGCACCGTTGCTCCGTGCACTTTCGATTATGCGTTCCGTTTCCTCTGCATCCGTTTTTTCAACCGAAACCACGGCGCATTCCACATGCTCGGGATAAAAGTCGGCCGCCCCGTCACCGCAAAGCTTAACGACAATTCTGTGCAGCAGCAGCGAACGAATTGATTCACCGAGTTTTGATACACCCGACGTCAGAACAAGCTTACCGCAGCCTTCCCGCAGTGCAGACAGGTGAGCAGGGTGCAGCATTTTTTCTAAATTAACCGTTTCGCCCGTATTCAAAAAATTCTGCAATGCTTCCGCAACGCGAGCCGAATCTTCTTCACCGCGCTCTCCGCTCACGGAAGCCGGGATGTTCGGCTGTTCGCAGCTTTCATCAGAATGCGAGGAATTTGCCGCATATAACACGGACAGCAGCTCATCAACCGGAAGCAGCTCCGATGACGGGAACGGCATTATCGCCGCCGCAGTTCCCGCAAGCACAATAAAAACCATGCATAAAAGCATGAATGCCGAAATCGGAAGCAGCACTCTCCTGCTCCGATGTTTTCTGCCGCATTTCATGCCCCGTTCTTTTTCATTCATCGTCATGACAATTCCTCCATGCATCCCGTCTGTCGGGTTTATTCTTCCCGCAGAGCATATCGGTATTCTTCCCAATGCATATATTCATCGGGTATTCAAAAAAAGCCCTGCACGCAAGCGTGCAAAGCTTTTTTGAGCAGTTATTCAAAATCAAATATCAGTCTACGATTCCATCGTTGAAGCTTTCCGTATCACCGTAGGACGTGTAATTCGTTCTTCCGCGATGTTTGGGCTTTGAGTACGTTTTCGGCACTTTTTTCACGCAGTGAATCAATGAAAACTCGCGTTTTGCAATATCCGTTATTCCGCGATTCAGGCAGCTTACGCCGTTCAAATAACGAAGCAGGCGAATTCCGAAGATTCTGAAAACGAGTGCAGCCGCAAGCGCAATGTACGGGTGCGCAGTAAGCTTAACAGAGGCGGAGATTTGCAGCTCATTCTGCGCGCCGAACGCTGCAACGGCAGCGCCGAGTTTTGCATTGCCGATAAGCACCGCAATTATCAACACCAGCAATCCGACAATGTACATCGTGCTGCCGACACGCGCAAAATAGTAGCGCAGTTTTCCCCTTGAAAACAAACCGATAATCCCGAACAGCAGGAAATGAATTCCGCAGAGCATAAAATAGCTCTCAGCTGCAAGCAAAATACCCTCCGCTGCCGTGATCAAATCCGCATATTGATTCATATCCGTGCCGAAAGTTCCGGCAAGTCTTGACACCATGCCGCAATAATATGAGAACTGCGGTTTAAGCTGAAGAATTGTCAGCCTGTCGTCAACAACATTTGCCGAAACATATTTCACATTCAGATGAAACCACGGCATCGCAAGGCTCAAAATCAACAGCAATGCAAACACAGCGCAAAGCGGTTTGCTGAAATTGAATTTGCAGCGTTTTTTTCCGGAAACCTGAGCCGCTTCACCGCTGAAGCTGTCATCAACAACGGTTCCCGTGCTGTGTGAATCCCTCACGAGTTTTCTTCCGCAAAGCGGGCAGTACTCGCCGGACTCAACCTCAATTTTGCAATCAGGACAATACATTTTTTCCTCCAATCCTTATTTACCCGAGATTTTTTCAGGCTTCAGTATGTAATTTTTATATCATTCGCACTGAAAACAATGTTTATTGTGCCAAGCTCGTCCGTACGGTAAATCTCAGCATTAACCTGCTTCAGTTTTTGAATTGTATCGTAGTCGGGGTGTCCGTAGCTGTTGCCTTTTCCGACGGAAATTATTGCGTATTCCGGGCTGACAGCCTCCAAAAAACCGAGAGAGGAGCTTGTCGTTGAACCGTGATGCGGCACTTTCAAAACATCGGCATCGAACAAATATTTCTCATTGTTCAGCATTGCAGCCTGTTCGGAACGCACGGTTGCATCTCCGGTGAAAATCATCGAGTGATTTGCGTATTCCGCGCGTATGATAAGGCTCCATTCATTCCAATCCGTCTTTGAATACTCATCAAATTCCGGTACGGGCGAAAGAACCGTCACCTTGCAGTCGCTGTCCCAATCAATAACATCTCCCGCCCATACATAACTGCATGGAATGTCTTTTTCTTCAAGCACGGCGTTGATTCGTTTTTGAATCCTCGTTTCAAGTCCCGCTTCGGACATTACATATTTTCCGACATCAAAGGCATCGAGCAGATACGGCATTGAACCGACATGATCCGAATGGGTGTGCGAGCCGATAACAACATCAAGCTGCCGAACACCCTTTTCGCGGATAAACTGCTCAATCTGCTTTGAGTTTGAGGATTCGCCGGAATCAATCAGCATCGTTTTGCCGTTCGGCGAAATAATGAAGAATGAATCGCCCTGACCGACGTCAAGTGCGAATATCTGCATTTCGCCGTCAAAATTTCCTATGGAATTACCCATTCCGGCATATAAACCGTATGCGGCAGCAAGCACGGCAATGATAATGCCGATGATGCGCACACCGATGGGCAATGACCCTCTTTTATTTCTTTGTTTTTCCATGCTATCAATTATACAGTAATTTGAGCAGAAATTGCAATATATTTGTTGTTTTCGACAAAGAATTAACGGTTATGCCTGTCTGCCTCCGTGAGCTTGACGTCCTGTGCGTTGGCTTTAAATGCGAATTTGTATCTGCGGATGTTTTTTGCAAAAAATTGCGGTAAAACGCAGGATTTATTCCTCTTCCGCATCCAGATACGGCTTTGTGCCGTCGAGCACCGGCAAAGTGATTGTGAATGCCGCGCCTGTCTGCATATTCACGACTCTGATGCTGCCGTGGTGCGCTCTGACAATATCATTCGCCATTGACAAGCCGATTCCGTAGCCTGCTTTTGCGGCGGCTCCGCGATGAAATCGTTCAAACATGAGCGGAAGTTCATCCTCCGGAATGCCCGCACCGTGATCCTCAATGCGAACTTCAATGTTCTGTATGCAGTCTTTGATTATGACGTTAACGGCAGTTCCGCGGGCGGTATGCTCAACGGCGTTTTTGATTATGTTGCTTATCGCCTGCGGCAGCCAAAAAGCATCCGCGGAAATGCAAATTGAATTCTTTGGTTCAAAAAGCAGTTCAACGCTGCGGGCTTCGGCAAGAGGGCTCAGTTCATCGCAGCATTCCTTGATTGCTTCTGAAAGATCGATTTTTTCCGGAACCATCGTTATTTTGCCGGATGCAAGCTGGCTTGATTTCAATACCCTGTCCACCTCGTCCGTGAGGCGGTTCATGCAAAGCTGACTTTTCTTCAAAGCTTCAACCTCATCCGGAAGCTTCAATTTCATTTGCAGAATATCCAGTCGAATCTGCAATGCGGTCGCAGCGTTTTTGATTTGATGCGCAATGTTTTCAACAAAATGCGTCATTTCTTCTTCACGATGCGCGGAAGCGGCACGCATGAGCGAAAACTGTGCCGTAAGCTCGGAAAATGCGTTTTGAAGATTCGCAACGGCGCCTTCGTTCAATGTTTCTTCAATATCGTCCTCCGGATACAGCAAAAAATGCTCAACCGACTTTGAAAGCCTGTCGAGCTCACGTCTTTGCCTGCAAATATGAAACAATTCACCGCCGAGCGCCGCTGCAAGCAGGACGGCAAGCCAAATCAGCCATTGCATTGCGTTTTCTCCGTTCGTTTTCTTCCGTAAAAACTCTCATTGCTCCGTAACGGGCAATGTCCAGCGGTAACCTATGCCGCGCACGGTTTCAATGTAGGGCTTGCCGTTAACCTTTCCGAGTTTGTCGCGCAGCCGACTGATATTCACGCTTAAGGTGTTTGCGTCCACAAATGCCGAATCCTTATCCCAAACCAGATACAGAAGCTCCTCACGTGACACGGTCTGTTTCGAATGCGTTATCAGTGCCGCAGCAAGCTTTGTTTCGGTTGCGGTCAGCTCAAGCACGTTCCCTTTTCGCCTGATGCGGCAGCTTGCGCTATCGTAGCTGAGTTCTCCCGTTCTCAGGACTCCGCTGCTCTTTTTTGATGTGCGGCGCAGCAGAGCTTCAATGCGAACAAGAAGTTCATGCATCCTGAACGGCTTTGCAACATAATCGTCCCCACCGGCACGGAAGCCGCGCACAAGCTCGATTTCACTGCTGCATGCAGTTAAAAAAAGTATCGGCACATTTGAAAACTCTCTTATCCTGCGGCAAAGCTCGTAACCGTCATCCTGCCCTAAACGTACGTCCAGAATAACAAGATCCGCACCGCCGTCACGCATTGTCTGCATTGCGGCAGAGGCGCAGTCCGCGCATGAAACGGTATAGCCGTCGCTTTCAAGAATTTCCCGCAGCCCATCGGCAACGTTTTTATCGTCTTCAGTGACAAGTATATGTTTGTTCACGGCACTGCACCTCCTGCCTGTTTTCAGTCATTTAACCAGCATCTCAACATACTCATTCCCGTTCGGGGTTCATTGTTTATTATAGCTGATTTGAGACAATCTTTCCATCCTCAATTTTAATTATTCTGTCCGCTTTTTTTGCGATCTCAAGATCATGGGTAACGATTATCAGAGTCTGCCCGAAACGCGCCGCACAGCTGCTCAGCAGGTTAAGCGTGTCCTCCCCCGCTTTTTTGTCCAAATTGCCCGTCGGCTCATCCGCAAAAATGATATGCGGCTTTGCAAGAATCGAGCGCGCTATTGCAACACGCTGCTGCTCACCGCCGGAAAGCTCATAAGGGTACTTTTTCAGCTTTTCTTCGATTCCGAGCATCTTTGTAACCTCTGCAAGAAATGTTTCGTCCGGCTTCCTGCCGTCCAGCCTCAGCGGCATACAAATGTTGTTCAGCACGGAGTACTCATCCAGCAGATTGAACTGCTGAAACACAAAGCCCATGCTGCGTCTGCGAAAGATTGCCATTTTTTCGTCAGAGAACGAGAACATATCCACGCCGTCGATAAGCACTTTTCCGGATGTCGGCCTGTCCAGTCCGCTCAGAACATGAAGCAGGGTGGATTTTCCCGATCCGCTTCTTCCGATTATCGCATAGAAAAGTCCCTTTTCAATCGAAAGATCGACTCCGTTCAATGCGTTCACCGCTCCGGATGATGTTTTGTACTCTTTGTACAGTTTTTCTGCCTGCAAAATAATTGACATAATTTTTCTCCTTATATTTCACAATAAATTTTCGTCCAAGATTCATCTTTCGTTCAAAACGGCCGTTCAGCGTCCGCGAAGCATTGCCGCAAGATCGTTTCGCGTCAGTCGATGCTTTGCTGCACGGGAGAGCAGGATGAGTACCGCTGCGCAGCTAACCGTAATGAGCACAACCGTCAGCGCGTTCGCTCCCCCCTGTGCAAGTCCCGAAAGACCGGATTGCACGAAATCAAGCACATTCATGTCTGCATTCACTTCCTGCCGATGGTTATAACGCGAAATTGCAGAAGCAAACATATATGCCGCATACACGAGCCAGCCACACAATACTGCTGCTGCGCCGCGCAGCGCGGCACGGCAATTCAGCTGCCACCGAAGCTGACGTTTTGACATTCCGAGCGCACGCAGAATGCCGAATTCGCGCTCTTCTCCCTCCGCTTCAAGCGTCAGAATGTTCCCGATAAGCAGCAGCATGACAAGTGCGATGCAGCCGCATCCCGAGTAAATCAATATGAGCTTTTGCAGATCCTCCTGTATATACGCTGCATACTGTTCACGGTTGTTGTTCATTGAAATGCTTTGTTTGGCAGTTATTTCAGCAAGCACACTGTCCGTTGAAACATAGCCGGCATTAAGGTCGGTATATACATTCGCAGTGTTACAGCCGTATTCGGCTTCAACAGCGTTTTTGTCACCGGTAACAAAGCTCCCGCAAAGGCTGCCCGGCTCGCATTCCGTCAGGATGTTTTTCAGGAATTCGTCCGAACAGAATACTGTGTACGGCTGATAAGCACCTGTGAGAATCAGATTGGTTTTTTCGTGATCGAATTCTGCCACGGCAGCGATGCTTACGTTTTTTGTGAGCAGCTTGCTGTAAGTGCCTAACCTGCATGCATCTTCCTCCCAAATGAGTTTTGAACCGTAGCAGCCGACTGAAATTTCATCACCGGCCGATAAATCGGCTGCGCCGAAGTGTTCACGATTAAAAAACACTCCGCCGTCCGTTCCGACAGGAAAGGACATTATGACGCCTTCTCCGTTTGAAAACGCCCGCCATGCCGCCGCATCAACAGCGGAAGGGTCAATCAATGTGCCGAGGCTTTCCTCCGATAAGGCATACAGGCACACGGCTGCACCGTCCTCAAACCGCGGGTCATATTCACGCAAAGCGGTGAAAAGGCTGCTGTTTTTGTCGCCGTCGAACGTCAGCTCCACCGTCATCGAATTAAATGCAGCTGCCTTTGTGACGCCGGGTATGCTCTGATAGGTTTTCAGCATATCCGCAGTAATAAGCTGTGCATTTCGACCATCCCTGATAAATGCAACCTCCGAAGATTCCGCATTCAGAACATATGCAGGTTGATTTTGCCATTTATGCATATCGGCTCTCGGATAAAGTGATTCCAGAATGCTGAATATAACCGCACCGCAGAATACAGCGGCAAGCAGCACGACCGCAATGCGGCGAAAAACATCAAACGCATGCGCACGTCGGCGGGCTGTATGCATCCTGCCCGTCAGCGGCTCTGAAAGTGCGATGCGGAAAACAGTCATTCGCGCCGCAAATATCCCTGCAATCCAGCACAGTGCCGTGACTGCAAGCTGCGACAGCGGAACGTCCACCTGCACCGGTGCGGATTTTGCATACACAAACAGCTTCAGAATCAGCTTTGTTATAATGGTTCCGAGCAGCGTTCCCACTCCAAGCGCAGGCAGGCACAGAATAAGCGTTTCAAACGTCAGCAACAGTCTCAGCTGCCGTTTTGTTATGCCTATACTTCGAAAAAGAGCGATCCCTCTGACCTGCTTGCGGAGCTGAACAGCGTATATGCAGACCACAGCAATAACGGTCACGGCAAGAATCAGGCAAATATAAAACGAATGATAATTCGCTTCACCTTTATCCGAAAATGCGGCGGTGTTTATGCAAACAGCTTTGTCCGCATTTGTTCCGCGACGTGTTTTTTGCATGTATGCATTGATACTCTCCGCTGCCTGTCCGCGTTCCGCTTCATCAACTTCAAAAAAGAATTGACGGTTTGCTGCCGCGACCGAAACATGCGCCGCCCCCGCTTCGGACTGCTCATTCATCTGCGCAGCTGTTTCAATTGCTTTGGTCCGCAAATTTTCTCCCGCCGTATTTGTGACAAGCGCACCGCAAACAGGCTTTGAAAGCTTGTTCTCGCTCAATTGCCAAAGGCTCGAGTATTCGCGCAAAACGCCGCACAGTGTGAAGGTGCATTCAACCGGGATTTTTATCCCTTCAACGGATTCTTCGGATTCAACATCAACGGATTCGGCATCAAAAAGAACAGTGAAGTCAATCTCCTGTCCGATTGTATAATTCTTTCCGAGTTTCGAAAGAGCGGAAGCTTCCAACGCTATTTCACCATCATGCTGCGGGAACTCTCCGTCCTGCAATTCGATTCGTCCGATTTTGAGCAAATTCCCGTCCGCCGAACCTACGGATGTGACCGCGACGCCGCTTTTTGATACTGCCTGACCGTAGACCGTCGCCGCTCCGATCTCTCCGATGCCGTTCACCGTACTCAAAAACTCCGCATCGCCCTCAATTCCGTACGGTATTGCGCCGTACCATGCGCCGTAGGTGTTCAGCCTGTATTCCGCATTCGTTTTTATAATGCTGCCCGTTATGCAAAGCGTAACAAGCACAGCGGCAAATGAAATTGTCAGAATAATAACCGTAAGCAGACTGCTGCGCTTTTTCCCCTTCAGCCCATGCAGCGCAAGTTTGAAAAGCTCTTTTTTCATTTTGCTCATTCCTCTCCGTTTTTTCGATTTTGCTTGAGTTTCCGACCGTGTAACGGCCGACTCCGCTCGGCAGCAGTGTCTGCTTAAACCAATCTTTGCCGGCTCTGTAATGCATTGCGATTTAACTCATGCTTTTTACGCAGGCAGGCACAACATCCGATGTTATCCGCCTTTCAACAAACAAAAGTATAGCATGCCATGCTTACAACAGGCTTTCAGCCGTGCTTACAGTTTTGTAAGTTTCGTGCCGCATATCCGAACTTAATCGGTACTTACTTATTATATCACAACTTCGCTGCAAAAAATTGCCGCACCGAACCGCCGTCCGACACGTTGCAAATGCGCGATAAAGCGGCTTCTCATAAGGCGAAATAAGTATATTCCTGTTTTTTCAATATATTTGCATTATTCAGGTTGACTAAACGATGAACATTGAGTATAATGTATCAGTAATTCGAGTCGGCCGCGGTCGGGTTGAATCATTCATTTCCCGCAAGAGAGAGGGGGGAAACTGATAATGGAAATCCGTGTTGGTGAAAATGAATCCTTGGAAAGCGCAATTAAACGTTGGAAGCGTAAATGTGCTCGTTCAGGTATCCTTGCTGACGCAAGAAAGCGTGAGCATTACGAAAAGCCCAGCGTAAAACGCAAAAAGAAGGCTGAAGCTGCAAGGAAACGCAAGTATTAATTGCATCCTGCTTTACCGTTTTTTCAAAATGAATCGGCTTTGCTGTCGTTCATTTTAAAAAGCGAATATGTTTAATCGAAGTGCAGAAGAGCGATTTCGCCCGTCTGCACTTCTTTCGTTTTTGTCTGTTTTTTCGGCCGACCGCCGCTCTTTCATGTTAACATGGGTTCACTAACACGGATTCGGCCGTCAGTTTTTAATCATCCTGCCGATTTCGGTGGACTCTATATACCTTTCTTTAATCGCCTTCAATTCCGTCATATGCGGCTGCGTCATATGGATTTTTTGCAGTTCCGCATTTTCCCATGTTTCGGCAAGCAGCAGTGTGTCGGGGTTTTGAACAGAGGCAAAATACTCGTACCGCCGACAGCCCTTTTCATCAAGTATCCGCTGAAGGATCCCGCTCGATTTCACAGCGTTCAGAAACGCTTCCCGCATTCCGGGTTTTGCGGTGTAGATAACAAACAGATTCAGTTCATCGTTTTCGTTCATATTCAGGTTAGCTCCCTCCAATTATTGTTTGTTCACGGTACAGCAAAACCGCAGCAGCCGTGCCGATTCCGAAACGGAAATCACAAAGCTGCTGCGGCAATTTCAGGTTCTGTCGCAATTCGAAGCTCTCCCTCGACTGCGAAGAAAAAAATCATTATTCGTCAGCTCTGTGCTGAGCAAAGAGCCTGCATGTTCGGCAATTCCGTGTTACGCAGTTACGCAAAGAACCTGCCGATTCGGCAATTCTGTGTTACGCAGTTACGCAAAGAACTTGCCGATTCGGCAATTCTGTGTTATGCAAAGAACTTGCCGATGATATCAACGATTTCAGCACCGATGCGCTTCTGAGCTTCGGTGGTGGAAGCACCGATATGGGGGGTGCAGCTGACATGGGGATGGCTGTAAAGAGCCTCGTTCTTGCTGGGTTCTTCTGCCCAAACATCAAGACCTGCTGCATAAACCTTACCGCTGTTGAGTGCATCAAGCAGAGCTGCTTCGTCAACATTTGTGCCGCGGCTGGTATTAATGATAACAACGCCGTCCTTCATCTTTGCGATATTTGCAGCATTGATGATTGCACCGCCGTCAACTGCGGGAGCATGAACGCTGATGAAATCTGATTTTGCAAGCAGCTCGTCCATTTCAACATAGTTGATGCCGGTCTGCTCTTCGATGCCGGGAATATGGAAAATATCGAATGCGATAACATTCATGCCCATGCCCTTAGCCATCCTGCCGAGAGCCTGTCCGATTCTGCCGAAACCGACGATGCCGAGGGTTTTGCCGTGAATCTCAATGCCCTTGTATGCCTTCTTTTCCCATTTGCCTTCGCGCATGGTGTGACCCGCAACGCTGATGAAGCGAGCGCAGGAAAGCATATGAGCCATTGCAAGCTCTGCAACAGCATCACTGGAAGCGCGAGGAGTGTTCATGACCTTGATGCCCTTTTCTTCGGCATATTTGTGGTCGATATTGTCGATGCCGACGCCGCCGCGGATGATGAGCTTCAGTTTGCCGGTTTCGCATGCCGCATCAATGATGGGAACGCGAACTTTGGTTGCGGAACGAACAACGAGAACATCAAAGTTCTTTACCTGTTCTGCAAGCTCTGCCGGCTCATAGAACTGTTCAACGACTTCATGACCCTGTGCGCGCAGTGCGGCAACAGCATTCTTTTCCATACCGTCTGATGCAAGAATACGCATAGTATAATCTCCTTAATAATGTATAATTTATCAATTGGGTGAAAACTGTCGCGGGCAGGGTGCGAAACGCTGCCCGCAGCAGTCGGCTGCATTTTTATTTAATGACAGCAAACGGACTCAGGCTCAGCCCTTGTAATTCTCCTGCTCGTATTTGCGGAGGAAATCAACAAGAGCAACAACGCCTTCCTTGGGCATTGCGTTGTAGATGGAAGCACGCAGACCGCCGACGCTCTTGTGGCCCTTGAGGTTGTCAAAGCCCGCTGCCTTGGTTGCGGCAACAACTTCCGCATCCGTTTCCTTGGAAGCAGTTACAAAGGGAACGTTCATGAGGGAACGGAATTCCTTTTCAACCGTGCCGCGGAACATCTTGGACTCATCGAGGAAGTCGTAAAGGATCTTTGCCTTTTCTTCGTTCATCTTTGCCATGACTTCAAGGCCGCCGATCCTCTTGAGGTACTTGAATACCTGACCGCAGACGTAAATGCTCCAGCAGTTGGGGGTGTTGTACATTGAGCCGTTGTTTGCATGGGTAGCATAGCTCATGTAGGTGGGAACGAACTGGGGCAGATCCTCACGGATGAGGTCTTCACGCATGATTACGATTACCATGCCTGCCGGGCCGATGTTCTTCTGTACGCCGCCGTAGATAACGCCGTAATCGGAAACATTGCAGGGCTTTGAAAGGAACATTGAGCTCTGGTCGGAAACAAGAATCTTGCCCTTGGTGTTGGGAAGAGTCTGGTATGTGGTTCCGTGAATCGTCTCGTTTTCGCAGATGTAAACATAATCCGCATCCTCACTGATGGGAAGATCGGAACAATCGGGGATGTAGCTGTAATTGCGATCCTCGCTGGTTGCAACAAGGTTGATCTTGCCGTATTTCTTTGCTTCGTTATATGCCTTTTTGGACCAGTTGCCGGTTACGATATAGTCAGCAACGCCGTTTTTCATAAGGTTCATGGGCAGCATTGCAAACTGAAGCGTTGCACCGCCCTGAATGAACATGACCTTGTAGTTATCGGGAATGTTCATAAGGTCGCGCAGATCCTGTTCGGCTTCGTCGATGATCTGCTGGAAAACCTTGGACCTGTGGCTCATCTCCATGACGCACATGCCGCTGCCTTCATAGTTGAGAAGGTTGTCGCGCACGCTCTCAAGAACCTCAACGGGGAGGATGGAGGGGCCTGCGGAGAAGTTATAAACACGATCGTATTTCATAGCAAAAACTCCTTTAGAAAAAATAGTTCGCTTGTTTTTGGGAAGCCGGGCAGCGGTTGATTCAATGCTGTTCAACCTTTTCCCGAGAAATTCCCGTTAGATTGATTATAACGCTAATTCATGCCTTATTCAACCGCGAAACCGAGTTTTTTGCCTATATATTTTTTCTAATATTTTCTAATATTTCTGCCGCCTTCGTCCTGTTGTTTCGGCAGAATTCAGCCGTTCAGAATATATGTTCCGAGGTTCAGGTAACCTGCAAAAAGCAGCCACGCGATATACGGCAGCATCAAAATACCCGAAACTTTATCAAGTTTGAAAAAACTGCATGTCATTACAATCACGGTGATGAGCAGCATCACAAGCAGAACGAACGCCGCAAAACGAAGATTAAGCGTGAAAAACAGCGGCGTCCAGAGCATATTCAAAATGAGCTGAACGAGGTAAACGCGGAGCGCACACGCCGCCTGCCCGCCGATATCCGAATTGCCTCCGCACCGAACTTTTTTTCCGCTGCGGTCCTGCTTGCCGACAATATATATTCTTGCCGCCGATATCCCCATCACAACGAACAAAATTGTCCACACGACCGGGAAAAGCCACGGAGGCGGCGCAAGCGGCGGCTGTCTGAGCGCGCCGTACTCCTTCATGGCGGACATTGCAAAGACGGAAGATATCCCTCCCGCCGCAAGCGCAGCCGCAATAGAAACGATGTACACCCATGTTTTGCTGATTTTTTTCGATTTCATAAAAGATTCCTTTCAACCTTGTTTACTTGTACTCGCAGCTGCATTCCGAAAACTCCGAACGGCTCGGATTTGCCGCCGCTTTTGCTCATTCAGGTGCAGCTTCCATCAGCATTATTTGAAATTTTGTTAATATATATGCCCGAATGCCTCAAAAGTGCTTGCATATTGCTTAAAAAGGTGATAAAATACCGATGTTTGATTTTCGTCCCGTGTATTCGTATGCGGTTTTGCAGGGTATGTTCCGCATTCTGCGGATTTTTCCTTCAATCGCATTCAACCTCATACACGGCAGATTCGGCAAGGAGGTGTAACGAAATGGGTAAGTTTTGTGAAGTATGCGGTAAGGGCGCAATGAGCGGTAATCTCGTCAGCCATTCCAACAGGAAGACCAGGCGTATCTGGGCTCCCAACGTACAACGTGTTAACGTCATCGTCAATGGTACTCCTAAGAAGATGAATGTATGCACCCGTTGCCTGCGTTCCGGCAAGGTTCAGCGTAACGTCTGATTGCTGCTTTCAACGGTATCGCTATGAGAACAGAATTTTCTATGGATAAGATTGTAGCTCTGTGTAAAAACCGGGGCTACATTTTCTCAGGATCGGAAATTTACGGCGGGTTGGCGAATTGCTGGGACTACGGTCCGCTCGGCGTTCTTTTCCTTAACAACATCAAAGGCGCATGGTGGCGCAAATTCGTTCAGGAAAGCCCCTATAATGTCGGCGTTGACTGCGCGATTCTGATGAACCCCGAAGTATGGGTTGCAAGCGGGCACGTTGTCAATTTTAATGATCCGCTCATGGATTGCAGAGCCTGCAAAGCAAGGTTCCGCGCCGATAAGCTTATCGAAGATTATGCCGAAGCAAACGGACTTGCCGATGTTCACCCCGACGGCTGGACAAACGAACAGATGGAAGCATACATCAACGAAAAGGGCATTGTCTGCCCCGAATGCGGAAAGCATGATTTCACCGGCATCCGCAAATTCAACATGATGTTCAAAACCTTCCAGGGTGTCAACGAAAACACGGCAAACGAGATTTATCTTCGCCCCGAAACCGCGCAGGGCATTTTTGTCAACTTTCAAAATGTTCAGCGCACGATGCGCAAAAAAATCCCGTTCGGGATTGCACAGATCGGCAAATCCTTCCGCAACGAAATCACTCCGGGCAACTTCATTTTCCGCACAAGGGAATTTGAGCAGATGGAGCTTGAATTCTTCTGCGAACCCGGCACGGAACTTGAATGGTACGACTACTGGCGCAGCTATTGCTACAACTTCCTCCGCAGCCTCGGCATGAGTGAGGAACGGCTGCGCAGGCGTGAACATTCACCCGAAGAGCTTTGCCACTATTCCAACGGCACAACCGATATCGAATATCGTTTCCCGTTCGGTTGGGGTGAACTCTGGGGCGTTGCAAGCCGCACCGATTATGACCTTAAAGCTCATGCGGAACACAGCGGCAAGAGCATGGAATACATGGATCCGTTCACGAATGCCCGATACATTCCCTATTGTATCGAACCCTCCGTCGGCGCAGGCCGCATGGCTCTCGCATTCCTCTGCGATTGCTACGATGAGGAGACTCTCGAAAACGGCGATGTTCGCAACGTTCTGCATCTGCATCCCGCGCTCGCTCCCTACAAGGCCGCCGTTCTTCCGCTTCAGAAGAAGCTCGGCGACAAAGCCAAAGAGCTTTATGCAATGCTGTCCAAGCATTTCATGGTCGATTACGATGAGACCGGTGCAATCGGCAAACGTTATCGCCGCCAGGACGAAATCGGTACCCCGCTCTGCATAACAGTTGATTTCGAAACTGTTGAAGGCGATCCCGCCAGCGATATGCAGAAGGACACCGTCACCGTTCGCGACAGGGACACAATGCAGCAGATTCGTTTGCCCATTGACCAACTTGTTCCCTATATCGAGAAAAAAATCGAGTTCTGAGTTTGAGCGGCTTACAGCCGCCGCCCATGCATAATCAACCCGCACGGTATATCCCCCGTGCGGGTTTTATGTTTCCTGATGCATACGGCTGTCTGCATCAAACCGGAAACAACTCGTTGTCAGCACTCGGCACGAAGTCAAGAGCCGATTCACGGAGTCCGCACACGAAAAAACCGCAGAGCGGAAAGCCCTGCGGTTTTTGGGAGATAAGTGTTGAAAATACTTTAGGAGTTTTCATCCGGCAGAAACTGCTCGGGCAGAGCCTGCCGTGTCATCGAATCAGCCCCTGAGAAGCTTTACGGTTTCGGCAAGCTTTTCAAGATCGGCAGCATTGCAGCGACCGAGCTTCTGCATTGCAACGACGAAATCGGAGAGACTTGCGCCCTCGTTGCCGTTGAGCAGATGACCGCGGGTCTGTGCAACATATTCTGCACGGGTAAGAAGGGGCAGATATTCGAAGCTGCGAACCTTCTTGCCGACGATTTTGATGAAGCCCTTCATGTTGAGGCGGTTAACGAAAGTCTGAACGGTCTGATAAGTCCAGTCATGGCCCTCGATTGCCTGCCAAATGTCGGTGATGATAACGGGTTTGCCTGCTGCCCAGATAATCTCCATTACTTCGAGTTCTGCAGCGGATACGTCTTTGATAATCATAGTCTTTACCTCACATATATTGTATTCACTGGTTATATTCTACTCTGTCCGGCTAAAAATTGCAATACCGCATTCAAGAATTTTTAACAAAAATTGCCCTGTTGGCACCAAAAAAAGCCACAAAACAGCATTTGTACTAATTTTGACTTGTTTAGTACATATAATTGCCACATTTTCTTGTCAGCCTGATTAGTTTGCAACCAAAGTTAACAGTATGTTAAAAAGGCGTGAAATAAATTTTTTCGCCGTATGTATGGTGCGCAAAGCGGGCTTACTGCGCTGAGCGGAACGCATTATACAAACTTCCGCATCCTTGCAAGAGCTGCTTTTTCAAGGCGGCTCACCTGCGCCTGACTTATGCCGACCGATTTTGCAACCTCCGTTTGTGTCTTCCCGTTAAAGAAGCGAAGTTGTAAAATTTTTCTTTCCCGCTCCGAGAGTTTGCTCATGCCTGTTGAAATTGCAATGCCGTCCAGCCAGCGATTATCGTCCGCCGTGTCATCCTTGACCTGGTCCACAATATAGACCGCATCACCGTCATCCCGAAAAATAGGTTCATTGAGCGAAATCGGATCGGAAATTGCATCCAAAGCGAAAACAACGTCGCTCTCGGGAACGCCCAATTCTGCAGCTATTTCGTTTAAACTTGGTTCAACACCCTTTTCATCAACCAGCCTGCTTCTGACCTGCATCGCGTGATAGGCCGTGTCGCGCAGAGAGCGGCTGACTCTTATGCTGCTGTTGTCGCGAAGGAATCGTCTGATTTCACCGATAATCATCGGCACGGCATATGTGGAGAAGCGGACATTATGGCTCAAATCGAAATTATCGATCGCTTTAATCAGCCCGATGCAGCCGACCTGGAACAAATCATCCGGCTGTTCGCCGCGGTTTGAGAACCTTTGAATAACGCTCAGCACAAGCCGCAGATTCGCCTGAATAAATTCATCACGCGCCGATTCATCACCTGATTTTATCCGTTCGAGCAGCTCAGTGCTCTTTTTATAGCTGATACGCGGAAGTTTCCCGGTGTCCACGCCGCAAATTTCCACTTTGTTGATTGCCATTGCCGACCTCCGATTCAAGTTTGTTTTTCGGTTAACACGTCAAACAACAAATCTTTGATTAGCAATTGTTATTCAACGTTTTTCTTATATTCAAATAATGGACATTTTCGGAATAATTTATTCAGGTTTTTTTGCCCTTTTACGGCGAAAATCGGAAAATCAATTGAAATAGTTTCTGATTCGACAAAACTCATCCGGAAAGCGTATTTTTTGTTTTGTGCAAAAGCATTCTTTGAAGTTCGTGCACATCCGACCGCACATCGGGTTCAATGCCGATAAACCGCCGCAAAAAAACCCGGCGGAAACGCAGGAGGCACCGGCGGTGTGCTGTATATAAAAATTTTCTTGTTTACATTTTCATGAAATCCTGCTAAAATGCCTTGCACAACGGTTCAGGAGATTTTTGAATATGCTCAGGATTAAAAAATCTGAATTTGTAACGAGCGTCGGTAAAAACGGGGGCTATCCCTCCGAGGGCGGTGCCGAAATTGCAATCGTCGGCAAATCAAATGTCGGCAAATCGTCAATTATAAACTCGCTCTGCAACATGAATAAACTTGCAAAAACATCACAAAAACCCGGAAAGACGCGGCTTATAAACTATTTTCGCATCAACGGGGATTTCTACATTGTAGATCTTCCCGGATACGGCTTTGCACAGGCGTCAAAGCAGGAGCAGGCACAATGGGGCGAACTTATCGAAAGCTACCTTGCCTCCGGAAGGGTGAAGCATATTTTCATGCTTGTGGATATTCGCCACGAGCCGACTCGCGATGATAAACAAATGTTTAAGTACATACTCTATTATGCGATTCCGTACACGCTCATTGCAACCAAAGCCGATAAACTGGCAAAAACGCGACGCAAACAGGCTGCGGTTGCCCGTGCCCGCGAACTCGGCGCACCACCGTATGCAATTGCATATTCGAGTGAAACCGGTGACGGCAGGTCGGAGCTGCTGGAAAGGCTCGAAGCGGTTGCTTACGGTGACATAATCGGCAATGATTCCGAAACGGAAGCTGATTCAAATCCTTCCGCCCCCACAGCGGAAACAATTTCGGCGTCCGAAAAAACTCCGGTTTAAGTTTGTTTCGGCAAAAAAGGGCGCAGAATCATGTTTTTTGTCTGCTGCCCGATTATTCCGAGCGTTTGCGAAACGAAACCCGGCATATCAAGCGGCAGCTTAAACGGCGGCGCTGATTTGTTTTCGGAAAACTTTTGGGGACAAATTTTTAATTTTTATGCAATTGCCTATTGACATGACGGGGCAATGTCAGCATAATATGGTAGGCGTTGATTGATGCGGGCAAAAAGCGCAGAGCGTATCCGTCTCAACCACCGCTTATCAAAGCAATGCGGGTCGATTGCCGCACCCGTGTTCATAAAATCAAATCGGCAATAAATAAATTATTTTTTCGAGGGTTAAACCATGGGCTACAAGAAATGTCCAAGATGTGAGTTGAATTATATTCGTGATGACCAACAGCTTTGCGATGTTTGTTCAAGAAAGCGCAAAGCCTCCGATGATGACAACGAGGTTTTGATGTGCATTGAATGCGGCGAGAATCCCGCCATGAAGGGCAAGGAGCTTTGTGCCGCATGTTATAAAGAGAGTCTGCGTCAGGAAAGGCTCGGCAAGCAGCATAAGACCATTGCCGCACTCGACGAAATGGATAATTCAGATATGGAGGACGTCGGCGTGCCCCTTGACGAAGCGGAAATTCCCGAAACGGAAATTCCGGAGCTTGACAGCAGCTTCGATGATGACGATGAAGGCTATATTGACGAAGACCGCGAAAACGGCGACGATTGACAGCATTGCATCCCCGCATAGCCCCGCTGCTTTATCGGCAGCAGACTGACTGAACGGTAATATTCTGATGAAACTATTCGCAATCGGAGATCTGCATCTTAACGGCAAAGCCGATAAACCAATGGATGTTTTCGGTTCCAATTGGGATAGGCACAGAGAAAAGATATTTGATGCATGGCAGAGTCTCGTCTCCCCAAGCGACTGTGTGCTTGTTCCGGGCGATATCTGCTGGGCAATGTATCTTGAAGATGCCGTTGACGATCTGAACTCAATTGCGGAGCTTAACGGCACAAAGATTCTTATCCGCGGCAACCACGACTACTGGTGGGCATCGCCGACGAGGATACGCGCCGTTTTGCCCGCCGGTATGTATATTGTTCAGAATGATTCGGTTGATATGGGTGCGTTTTCGGTATGCGGTTCACGCGGTTGGATGCTTCCTTCGGCTGCCAACTTCGGAAAAGCCGACGAAAAGATTTTCAACCGCGAATTGATACGGCTTGAAATGTCGCTTAAGGCGGCTCGGCGTGCGCCTGTCATAACGATGCTGCATTATCCACCTGTTGCCGAAAACGGCATGCGGACGGCTTTTACGGAGCTTATTTCGCAGTATCCCGTGCAGCAGGTTGTGTATGGGCATCTTCATGCGCAGTCATGCAGGCTCGGCTTTAACGGAACGCTGGACGGCATACGCTACTCACTTTGTTCGGCCGACTTTTTAAATTTCGTACCGAAACAAATCGCAGAATTCTGACAAATACTTGAATGTTTGGAACAAAACAGACTGCCGCAAACACATATGTGTTTTTGTTGCAGTCTGTTTAAAGTTATTTTAAAAGCTCATCAACAATTGAATTCCGCTGCCGGTGTCCGCAACGCCCGTACGCGCAGTTTTTATTTCGACAGCATAAAAAATACCGTTTTGTTTTTCAGTGAAATGCGGAGAACCTCTGCTCCGCGCTCCGCAAGCTCTTTTTTGTATTTCAGAAAAGAATGATCGATTTGAAAACCGAGCACATCCTCGATTTCATCGAATGTAAGGCTGAATTGCCCCTGTTCATGCTGCATAACGTAATTCCACAGCGGTTCGTATTTACTCATTGCCGCACCCCCTTATGTATATATCAGATCGGCTTTGAATCGCCCGAAGTTTGCCGAGCATTATTGAATTATACCACAAAGCAAGCCTTTTTTACAGGTTTTGACAGACGCTGTATTCCATGTTTTTTTGACATGATTTTAATAGTTTTCAGCAATATATTGTCACAAATTGTTGACATACATCGCCAAAAGTGTTATCTTATTCAAGATGGATCTTTAAGAGCGGTACGGAGATGCCGGCAAGATTTACGGACTTATGAATAAATTGGAGCCGTGTCCCGGGCATTATGCCCGAATCGGCTGTTGCTTTTTGTTTTTCTGTATGCTTTGCTGTGCGGCAAAGCTTTTATTTTGCCCTTCTGCACTCTTCCGTTTCGAATTTACCCTTCCGTCCGAAATACTTTCAGGGAGAAAACGACGATGAAACTTATCTATGACGTCAACGACAAACCCAAGTTCCGTGCGAATCTTGTTTTCGCATTCCAGCAGCTGCTTGCTATCATAGCGGCAACACTGCTTGTTCCGACCCTTGTAAACAGCGCATTCGGTGAAGCAATCCTTGACCAGGGCGCAGCATTGTTCGGCGCAGGCGCAGGCACCCTTGTCTACATTCTTTTCACAAAGAAAAAGAGCCCTGTTTTCCTGGGCAGCTCCTTTGCATTCATCAGCCCGTTGATCGGCGCATGTTCATTCGGCTATTTCGGCATTCTTATCGGCGCATTCATTGCAGGTCTTGTTTACGTCATCATTGCTCTTATCGTTCATTTTGCCGGCACAAACTGGGTTGACAAGCTCCTTCCCCCCGTTGTCATCGGTCCGGTAGTTGCGCTTATCGGTCTCAGCCTTTGCGGTTCCGCAATCAACAATGTCAACAACACCGCCGCCTCTCCCGACGGTTATAACCTTGTGTGCATTCTTATCGGCATCATCACATTCTTTGCAACGGTGCTTGCATCCGTTAAGGGCACAAAAACGATGAAGCTGATTCCCTTTATCATCGGCATTGCCGCAGGGTATGCCGCTGCATCCGTATTCACCGTTATCGGCAGCAAATGCGGCATTGATTACCTTAAAATCGTTGATTATTCCCCCTTGGCAAACAATTTTGAAACCGTAACTTTCGGCAGCTTCATTTCCCTGCCCAAGTTCACCTTCCTCGGTGCAATCAACGAAGGTGCGGGCAAGATCGATGTTGCCGCCGTTGTCAAGCTCTTCGCGCTGTTTGCGCCCGTTGCGTTCGTTGTTTTTGCCGAGCATATTGCGGATCACAAGAACCTCGGTTCAATCATTGACCGCGATCTTATTAAGGACCCCGGTCTGCCCCGCACTCTTCTCGGCGACGGCGTCGGCTCCATTGTCGGTGCGATTTTCGGCGGCTGCCCCAATACAACCTACGGCGAAAGCGTCGGCTGCGTTGCCATCACGGGCAATGCTTCCGTTTCCACCATCGGTCTTACTGCAATCATGGCGATTCTGCTTTCATTCTTTACGCCGTTTGTTGCATTCGTCAACACGATTCCCAGCTGCGTCGTCGGCGGTATCTGCATTGCACTCTACGGCTTCATTGCTGTCAGCGGCCTTAAGATGCTTCATGAAGTTGATCTCGGCGAATCCGAGAACCTGTTCGTTGTAAGTGCGATTCTCGTCACGGGCATCGGCGGGCTCTCCCTCAACTTCGGAGGCGTGGTTGAAATTCCGAACATTGCAACCGCACTCATTATCGGTGTTTTGACCAAGCTCATTGTCGGCAAAGTTAAGTCAAACAAATCCGCCGGTAAAAACTGAGCGGTTATATAAACATCGAAACCTCGCATAAATTGTGATAAAAGGAAAAGCACGGCGCAGTCCGTGCTTTTCCGTTGTTTTCGCTTTTAATCCGAAGCACAGACCGGCTTTCAGGGTTTTAGATGCTTTATGAGTTCTTATCTTTTTCGCTGTCGCGAAGCCTCGTCAGTTTTTCAACATATACATCGCAAAGTTCCTTTGCGTACTCGCTGTCCCTGCTGCCGGCAACGATGCGGAAGGAAGCATCCGCAGTTCCGGCGGGACGAACACACACCCAGCCCGTGTCACGCTTAAGGCGCAAACCGTCAACAAGTTCTCCGTTTTTTTCGCCCTCTGCAAGCATCCGAAGCATTCTGCCGATATCTTTCCATGCGGTGCGTATGCTCTTTTCCGAAGTATAGACTTTTGGCAGAGCTTCCGCATAATCTTTCAACTCTCCCGAAACAAACATCTCACAAAGCTTCACGACCGCTGCTTCCGGCTCATACAGTGCGGGGTAATATGCGTTTCTTGCAAAGGACAGCCGTCGCTGCTCGGCCAAGCTTTCCTTTGAGTATATAAGCTGAACACCCTGCTTCTTTATCTCATCACGATAGGGCTCCGGCAATGAAACGGGCACGACCAACAGTTCGGCACCCCCTTCCTTTTCCGGCAGTCCGAATGCTCCGCCGCCGCAGTTTACGGCAAGCGACCTCGCGATAACCGTCTGCACCTCACTGTTGCCCAATATGGTATCCCCGCTTATTGACAAGCTGATTTTGCCGTCATTATCAATTTGAACCGCAATAGTGTTTTCGTCAAACACGGGGGAAAGTCCGTTTTCCGCGTAGCTTCTTTCAACATCCCAGCCGAGCCGCAGCAAAACCCTGCTTATCACCCTGCCGGACTGTTCGGGCGCACCGATACGCAGCGTGCGCTTGTTATTCAGCATCAGTTCACGCCGAATGCCGCAGAGAAGACGCTGCTCATAGGCTTCTTCAAGCCCGTTCAGATTTCCGATTATGCCGAGTTCGGCATCAAGAGTGGGCTTCTGTTCTCCGAAAAGGAAACCTGCGCGCACAGAGCGCATTGCATCGGGCGAAAGCTCAATGCCGTTTTCATCAAACAACACAAGTTCGGCGTTTCTTCCGTTGGTATTGACATAGATTCCCCCCGCGCAGCCAGTTTTGCGCACGGTATACGAGAATGCGGATATGCTTGCGGCATTCACGGCTTCGGCATCAACGCCCTGCGATGCAATGCCCGCAAGCGCCGCATACTTCAGCACGACCGAAATCGGCTCACCCGATGCACAGACAGCCGCCTTTGCGGGCAGAGCAAATCTTGAAGCAAAAGCCGCTCCGACACGCAGCGCCGCCTCCGGAGTCATCTGTTCATCCGCATACCCGTGAACAATGCAGCCGTCAAATTCAACACGGCGCGCGGTGCTGCCCCAAACGATATTGTCCTTGCAGCTGCTTCCGTTTTCAATCTGTTTATGCGGCCAAATGCAAACATTCGGAAGAACAGTCACGCCCGCACCGACATGAGTTCCTGCTCCGATCGCGCTCCCCTCAAAAAGCGAAACACGTTCATCGATTTTTGCATCCTCACACACAACCGCTCCGCGCAGCTCGGAATCAAATCTTATGTGTGAACGCTCAAACAAAACCGACCGTTTTACGCTTGCACCCTCTTCAATTGACGATGCGCTCCCGACAACCGAATACGGTTCAATGCAAACTCCGTCCGCAATTCTTGCGCCGCTGCCGATATAACAGGGCGGAATCAGCTTTGCGCGCCCGGAAATGTTTGCATTCGGTTCAATCAGCACGCCGCCGCAATCCTTTGCTATGGTTGAAAACGCACATTTTCCGTTCAGCATATCCTGCTGTGCTTGTCTGTATTGGGCAATATCGCCGATGTCGCACCAGTATGCGTCAGTTACATGACCGCGGATTTTCATTCCGCGACGCAGCATTTCAGGAAACAAATCCTTTGAAAAATCAAAATCCGTATCCTTCGGGATAAGTTCCAGTGCATCGCTGTTCATAATATATATTCCTGTGTTCGCATAATCGCTGAACACTTCGCTCCGCTCCGGCTTCTCCAAAAAACCTTTTATCGTGCCGTTTTCGTCCAGCAATGCAACGCCGTATTCCGTGGGTTCCGCAACACGTTTCAGAACTATCGTTGCAGCAGCATCGCTTTGCTCATGTGCGCGAATCACGGCTGAAAGGTCAATATCCGTAATTCCGTCACCGCTCAGAACAAGGACGCTCTCCCCCGCCCCTTTTTGAGCAATTTGACCGCCGGAAGATTCTCCGTCTGAGGTATTCCCATGAGAAATCCCTCCCAAAGCCGCACGGACGCTCCCTGCGGTGCCGAGTTTTCTGCCAGGCTCCGAATAGCTTGCGGAAATTCCCCATGCTCCGCCGCTTCCGATATGTTTTTTAATCATATCACCAAGGTAATGCAGCGTAAATACCGCCTCGTTGATATTGTGCTTTGCAAGAAGATCCATTGTGTAATCAAGAATGGGTCTGTTGAGCAAAGGAATGAGGGGTTTCGGTTTCGTGCAGGTCAACGGCCGCAGACGCCTGCCGTCCCCGCCTGCCATTATAACAGCTTTCATAAAAATAATACCGCCTTTCGATTGAAATTGCGGTATTATTGTATGAATCTTTAATAAATTGAATCAGCGGTAATTATTTCCTGTCCTTGCGGCGCAGCGGCTTCGCTCGATTTGCAAATTTGCATGAAACAGGCGCAGCCGAACCCGCTTAAGTATTAAAAATACTTAATGCCGTAGAAATAGCAGTTACCTTCAATCGTTGCGTAATATTTTGTGTAATCCGTCCATTCCGTGCCGAGATATGCGGCGCGATAAAACAGAACTTTTTTCGGCAGAGTGCTGCCGTGCTGCAAAAACACGTATTTTGCGGCAGCCATCGCCTTTGAATTCGGCGTTATTGAATTCAGATACGCACGCGAATACCCGAACTGCCCGGTCTGGAAAATTACCCCGGGAACACTGTTCGGGAATTTTCCCGATTTGTTCTTTACACGGTTATAAACTATGCTTGCAAGCGCCCTGTATCCGATGTAGGAACTGCCCGGGCCTTCTGCGTGAATAAGTGCGGCAACAAGGCGAATATCGCTGTCCGAAAACTCACTCGGATTCGGGTCATACATCGGCGGCTGAGTCACAACAGGTTTCGGTGTTGCATATGTGCCGACGGTAACAAACTGACGGAAAATGTAACCCGTCTGCCCGTCAAGATCCACTTGGAACCACTCGCTCGTTTTTCCTGTTATATAGAACTCCGTTCCAAGCGTGCAGATTCTGAGAATTGCAGCGGATGTTGACGGCTCCTGCCGCATATTCACAAATGTTTCGTTCGCGTAACCCGGAACATAGTTAACTTCCTGCATAGGTTCCGGGGTCGGTGTGGGTTCCGGAGTCGGTGCAGGCGTCGGCGTCGGCGCTGCCGTCGGTGCAGGCGTTGCGGTTGGTTCCGGCGTGTCTGTCGGAATCGGCGTGCTGCTCGGCGAATCCGTGCTGCCGAAATCCGTTCCATGCGGCATTTTATCCGCTCCGCTTATGTTTACAACATAATCGTCGTTACCCTTGTTCTCCGCACCGGATACCTTTCCCGTGCATCCTGCCGCAATTGCGGCAAGCGCAATGAACAAAGCCAAGACAATCAGCAGGTGTTTGTTTTTTTTCAAAAACTTCACAACTTGCTTCCTCCTTCGGGTAGAATTTATACCTTTTGGGATAGTGTTCCTTTCAGATGATATACCTATTCATATCATCGGCATTATTTCGGGAAATACGTTCTGAAACGTATTTTTCATCGATCACAACATCGATCATCGGGTGATCTCCCGTTGCATTAAAGGAAATATCCTCAAGAAGATTCTCAATTATTGTGTGCAAACGCCGCGCACCGATATTCTCACCGGTTTCGTTTGCGTGGAAAGCCGCTTCCGCAACGGCGCGGAGAGCCTCCTGTTTGAACTCGATTCGGATATTATCCGTTTCAAGCAATGCGGCATACTGTTTTGTTATTGCGTTCTGCGGAGCGGTCAGTATCCGCTCGTAATCATCCGTTGTGAGCGCATTGAGCTTCACAACGATCGGAAAACGCCCCTGAAGCTCCGGAATCAGGTCGTTTATCTTCGAAACATGGAACGCACCCGCTGCGATAAACAGCATATAGTTCGTGCGCACTGGGCCGTATTTGGTTGAAACGACAGAGCCCTCGACTATCGGCAGGATGTCCCTTTGTACGCCCTCTCGGGAAACATCGGGGCCGCTGCCCGCGCCCTTTGCGGCAATCTTGTCTATTTCATCGATGAAAACAATGCCGTCCTGCTCCGCTTTGTCTATTGCATCGCGCACGACCGCATCCATGTCAACAAGTTTTTCCGATTCTTCATTTGAAAGAATGCGCCTTGCATCGCGAACCGTTACTTTGCGTGCTTTTGTCTTTTTGGGAAGAACCCCGCCGAACATTTCATTCAGATTCAGATCTATTCCCATTGCAAGCATGGTATCGTTACCTGTTGCGGTTTCCGCAACCTCGATTTCGATCATTTCATCCTCAAGCCGACCGGCCTGCAAATCGCTGATTATTTTGTTTCGTTTGGAGATATGTTCCGCCGTCTGCTCCTCTGTCGGCTCATTCTTTTTAACCGCAACTCCTGTCTCGCCGCCGGGAGTCAGCGAACCGAACAGCTTTGCAAGCCCGTCGGAAAAGCTGTCCGCAGGGTTCGGAGTCTGCTTTGCGGGCTTTCCGCAAAGGATATCCACAATGCGTTTCTCGGCAGCAGCATCGGCTGCAAGCCTGACTTCCTCTGTGCGTTTTGCTTTCACAAGGCGAATGGAAGCCTCCACAAGGTCGCGAATCATGGAATCGACATCGCGTCCGACATAGCCGACTTCGGTGAACTTTGTTGCTTCAACCTTCACAAACGGGGCATCCACAAGCTTTGCAAGCCTGCGGGCAATTTCTGTTTTTCCGACGCCCGTCGGGCCGACCATAATGATATTTTTCGGGATGATTTCCTCGCGCATTTCCTCGGGAAGGCGGCTGCGGCGATACCTGTTGCGCAACGCGATCGCAACGGTGCGCTTTGCTTCGTCCTGTCCGATAATGTACTTATCAAGCTGTTCAACTGTTTGTTTCGGAGTCAATACGTTCATCTTTACACCTCTTCCGTGACAATGTTGGAATTTGTGTACACGCAGATGCCGGAGGCAATTCTGAGAGCCTTTTCCGCAATTTCAACCGCGGGAAGCTCGGTATTTTCCTTCAGTGCGCGCGCCGCTGCAAGCGCATACATGCCGCCGCTGCCGATTGCGGCAATGCCGTCATCAGGTTCAATAACCTCGCCCGTGCCGGACACAATAAGCAGGTCGGAAGCATTTGCACAGATAAGCAGCGCTTCAAGCTTGCGCATGACCTTATCGCTGCGCCAATCCTGAGCAAGCGCAACAGCCGCACGGCGCAAACTTCCGCCGTACATGGTCAGTTTGGCTTCAAATCTTTCGCAAAGCGTGAATGCATCCGCAACGCCGCCCGCAAAACCGACAACAACGCTGTCGTTATATATGCGGCGAACCTTTCGCGCCGTGTGTTTCATTATTGTTGCTTCGCCGAGAGTGACCTGTCCGTCACCCGCAAGAGCGCATTTGCCGTCTTTTTGCACGGCAACAATGGTTGTTCCTTTTATGTCCATTTTGTTTCCTCTTTAATTTTCCGATTCAAAACATATTATTGCAGCTTTTCATGTTCGATGCCGGCCTTTTGGCGCATCAACTCAAGCCTTTATCATTTTTCCTGTTGTTACAGTTCGGCCGCAATGCTGTCAACCGTTTGCAGCGCACGCTGCGAAAGTGCCTCGAAACGGCGGCGTTTGTCGCGCGGCGCATTCGGCAAGGTTTCCATAATGCCGAAATTCGCATTCATTGGCTGGAAGCTGCTTCCGTTATATTCGCTTACATAATGTGCAAGTGCTCCGATTGCCGTTCGTCTTGTAAAATCGATTTGCGGTCGATTGTTTACAAGCCGTGCCAGATTGATTCCCGCAGCAAGCCCGGATGAAGCACTTTCAACATAGCCCTCTACACCGGTGAGCTGCCCCGCAAAGAACAAATCCTCACGCTCACGCAGGGAGTAAAAAGGGGTCAGATGTTTCGGGGATTGAAGGAAGGAATTTCTGTGCATAACGCCGTAACGCACATATTCCGCATTCGCAAGCCCGGGAATCATTCCGAAAACGCGCTTCTGCTCGCCGAACCTGAGATTGGTTTGAAATCCCACGATGTTAAAAAGCGTGCCCTCGGAGTTATCCTGTCTGAGCTGCACAACGGCAAACGGTTTTTTGCCGTCGCTTGCGGTGCATTCTGCAAGACCGACGGGCTTCAGCGGTCCGTATGCAAGGGTCAGGTCGCCACGTTTTGCCATGACCTCAACCGGCATACACCCTTCAAAAACGTTGACGGTTTCAAACTCGTGCAGCGGAGCGGTTTCCGCCGAAACCAGCGCGCGCACAAAATCATAATACTCACGCATTGTCATAGGGCAATTCAGATAATCACTGCCGCGTCCGTAACGCGAGGCTCTGCTTATCCGATTCATATCAAGCGATTCGAGCGTTACGATCGGAGCAGCCGCATCAAAGAAATGCAGGCTGTCTCCAAGCAGGTTTTCAATGTTTCTCATCAAAGCACCGTCTGTAAGCGGCCCTGTGGCAATTACCGCAGGTTCAGTCGGTATTTCCGTTATTTCCCGGGAAATGAGCTCAATATTCGGATGTTTTTTTATCTCTTCCGTGATTCGTTTTGAAAAATCAGTGCGATCCACCGCGAGCGCACCGCCCGCCGGAACGCGCGTTTCGTCCGCAATTCTCATTACAAGAGAATTCATTCGGCGAAGTTCTTCTTTCAAGAGGCCGACGGCATTATCCAGCTTATCTGAGCGAAGCGAGTTCGAGCAAACCAATTCGCATAGGTCATCAGTTTTGTGTGCAGGCGAATGCTTGCCCGGCTTCATTTCAAAAAGGTTGACGTGTATGCCGCTTTCGGCAATCACATACGCCGCCTCACAGCCGGCCAATCCTCCGCCGATAACAGAAACCGATTTCATTGCTTTCCTCCTTGTTCGCGTTTGATGTCTTTATGCCTGTCGGCATCATGCTGCATTAAGAATAATTCATCTCCCCTTCTTGCTCTTGCGAAATCACCGGGAAATGAAATAACTCCCTTTTCAGTCCCGTGCCTCCGCTTTATCCGCAAGGTCGGGATAAGTGTTTTTAATCTCTCCGCTCGGAACAACAAAGCCGCATTCCTTTTCGGAACAGACAATATAGCGTCCGTTCGGGCCCATTTTCCACACGGTCATCCTTCCGCAGCGCGGGCACGGTTTGCCTGTCGGCAGATACCACGATACGTAATCACACTCCGGATAATTCTCGCAGCCGTAAAACGCTCTGCCTTTTTTGCCCTTGCGCTTGATTATTTCCCCGCCGCATTTGGGGCATTTCACGCCGACTTTTTCAACAATGGGCTTTGTGTTTTTGCACTCCGGATAATTCGGGCAGGCAAGGAACCTTCCGAATCTGCCTGTTTTATATACCATCATTGCGCCGCATTTATCGCAGGGGATATCCGAAACCTCATCGGGAATTTCAATACGCTCAACGGTCTTGAATGCCTCTTCAAGAGATTCTTCAAACGGAGGATAGAAATCTTCAATCAGATTTTGCCAGCGTTCCTTGCCTTCTTCTACTGAGTCCAATCGTGACTCCATATCCGCCGTGAACTTGACGTCAACAATATTGCGGAAATTATCCTCCATAACTTTGTTCACAACGAACCCGAGATCGGTGGGCACAAGCTGTTTCTTTTCTTTTTCTACGTACCCTCTGTCGATAATTGTCGAAATTGTCGGGGAATACGTGCTCGGCCTGCCGATTCCCAGCTCTTCAAGAGTTTTTACAAGGGATGCTTCGGTGTATCTTGAAGGCGGTTCGGTAAAGTTCTGCTTCGGGTTCAGAGAAACAAACTTAGGTTCACTGCCGACTTCCATAGCGGGAAGGGTCGTATCCTTTTCGCCTATGCCGTCATCCTGCGACGGGTTCGAAACGGAATAAACCGCCGTGAATCCGTCAAAGATTTTTTTTGAACTGTTGGTTCGATATGTGCATTTCGGCTGAGTCTGCGTTTCAAGCGTAACAGTTGAAGTTTCGTAAAGCGCATCACTCATCTGGCTTGCAAGGAAACGTTCGTAAATCAGTTTGTAAAGTTTATACTGCCCCGGTTCGAGATACTGTTTCACCGATGCGGGCGTGTTTTTTACATCGGTCGGACGAATTGCCTCATGCGCATCCTGGGAACCCGCTCTGCCCTTAAAAACATTGGGCTTTTCGGGTACGTAAGCTGCGCCGAACGCTGTCGCAATGTATTCTCTCGCACTCTGCTGCGCTTCGGCGGAAATTCGAACCGAATCCGTACGCATATACGTAATCAAACCAACGCTGCCCTTGGTGCCGATATCAACGCCCTCATAGAGCTGCTGAGCGCAAAGCATGGTTCGCTTCGGCGGCATTGAAGCGCGGTTCGATGCATCCTGAAGCATGCTGCTCGTTGTGTACGGTGCAGGCGCATGACGCGTTTTTTTTGCTGTTTTGATGTCCGCAACGCAATAAACCGCTCCGGTGGACAAATCCGCAACGCGCATTGCATCGGCTTCCGTCTGAAGCTCCGTCTTTTTGCCGTCAAAACCATAGAATTTAGCTTCGAATGTACGCTTGGCAAGATGAAGTTTTACTGTGACGGTCCAATACTCTTTCGGCACGAAATCAAGTATCTCGCGCTCTCTGTCGCAGATGAGTTTTGTCGTAACCGACTGCACACGGCCCGCCGAAAGTCCTCTTCGAACCTTTGCCCAAAGCAGCGGGCTGATTTTGTAGCCGAGCAAACGGTCAAGCACGCGCCGCGCCTGCTGCGCATCAACAAGGTTCCTGTCAATGCAGCGCGGGTTTTTGACCGCCTTTTGAATGACTGTCTTTGTGATTTCGTTAAACACAACACGACAGGGCTCGTTTTCATCCAGCTTCAGCATTTTTGCAAGATGCCACGAAATCGCTTCTCCCTCGCGATCAGGGTCGGTTGCAAGCACGATATGCTTTGCGTGCTTTGCTTCTTTGCGTATTTTTTCGATAACTTCGCCTCTTCCGCGAAGGGTAATATATTTGGGTTCAAAGTCGTGTTCAACATCAACACCGAGCTGGCTTTTCGGCAAATCGCGAACATGCCCGTTCGATGCAATGACCCTGTATTTTGAGCCGAGATACTTTTCAATCGTCTTCGCTTTGGACGGCGATTCCACGATAACCAATGTCTCTGCCATAATCCTCCTTCGACCGTTTGGTCGTTTACAGTTAATTTACAGTAAAATCCGATTCTGCCGCACCGCGGCGGCAGTTCAGCAACAGCTTTTTTCACAAGAAGCGAATTGTTCAAACTCTTCCTGATCGGGTTTGCGATTCTGCCGGTGATACGACTTACGGATCAGCTCAATGTATAGATTCTGCCCGGCAATTGTTTTATTAAACCCGAAAATTCCAATTCTGTCAAGTGCAAGTTTAAAACTTCGACCGGGAGCTGCGTAAGCTCGCAGATTTCGTCAAAGTTTTTTTCGCCCAATTCAATCAAATCAAATAATATCTTTTGATTACCCGTCAATTTCAACTCACTGCTGCCCCTGCCGCGCAGCTTTGATTTTTTGCTGCACTCAGGATCGATTCCGAGATGAAACAGCAAATCCTCTGCACTGAATACAGGTTCCGCCATGCCTTTTCGTATCAGTTCGTTCGTTCCGAAGCTCATCCTGTCCGTGATTCTTCCGGGCACGGCATACACGGTTCTGCCCTGTTCCAACGCGCAATTTGCAGTTATCATCGTTCCGCTCTTTTCACCCGCTTCAACAACAAGCACGCCGCAGCTCATTCCGCTGATTATTCTGTTTCTCATTGGGAAAAAATACGTTGCAGCACGCGTGAAAGGCAGGAATTCGCTCATCACGCAGCCGTTCTCGATTATTGCTTCCATAATCTCCGCGGTGCCGTCGGTTTTTGCCGTACAAACACCCTGTCCGAGTATCGCCGCCGTTGGATATTTTTGTTCGGCGACACTCAACGCCCCCTGTGCCGCAAGGCTGTCGCAGCCGTAGGCAAGCCCGGAAACTATGGTAACGCCGTTTTTTGCCAACTCACAGCCCATATGAGCGGACACTTTTTTTCCGTAATCCGAACACCTTCTTGCACCGATTATTGCAAACGGCGTTTCGGCCTGCAATCGTGCGCATTTGCCTCTTGCATAAAGCACAAACGGCGGATCCGCAATATATTTCAATTCGGTCGGATAAGCTTCACTGTTCGGCGTCAATGCTGAAACACCGTTTTTTTCAAGGTCCGAAATGAAATCATCAATATAGACATCCGATGCCGTGAGCCGCAGTTTTTCGGCCTGCTCCCGTTTTATCATGGTTAAAATATCGGAATCAAAGTTTTTTACCGCTTCAAACAACTCCGAAATCGAATCAAAATTTCGCAGCAGTTCGTTTGCCTGCTTCGCCCTGCCTTCAAAAGCAATGCTCAATCGGATATAATCCCTGTCCGCCTGTTGATACTCCATTTGCCCTCCGTTCGGCTGCCGCAGTGCCGATTACGTCACAGTTTGCTCCAATACTTGCTGTCCAAAGAGCGATATTGAAGGGCTTCCGCAACGCATGCCCCTGTAATTTTTTCCTCGCCCGCAAGGTCGGCAATGGTTTTGCTAACCTTAATCAATCTATCGTATGCCCTTGCAGACAGCCGCAGCCTGTCGAACGAAAGCCTTATAAGCTTTTCCGCATCGGGCTCCAGTGCGCAATACTTTTTAATATGTTTCGAACTCATCTGCGCGTTGAACATTATGCCGTCGTTTTTAAAGCGTTCACGCTGAATGCATCGCGCTTTCGAAACCCTTTCACGAATTGCCGCCGAGCTTTCGCCCGCCTGTTTGGACGCAAGATCCTCATACGCAACCTCCGTCATCTCAACATGAATATCTATCCTGTCCAGCATGGGGCCGCTGATTCGGTTTCGATAACGCTCAATTTGGGACGGATTGCATCTGCATGGGTTGATTCTTGAACCGAAATTTCCGCACGGGCAGGGGTTCATCGCCGCAACAAGCATAAAGTCCGCCGGATATTCCGCTTTTGCCGCTGCACGAGTGATGGACACAAAGCCGTCTTCAAGCGGCTGCCGCAATGCTTCCAACACTGACTTTTGAAACTCCGGGAATTCATCCAAAAACAGCACACCGTAATGTGCAAGGCTGATTTCACCCGGAAGTGCTTTTGTTCCGCCGCCGACAAGCGCGGGAATGGAGGCCGAATGATGCGGCGCACGAAACGGACGCTCCCGCACAATTCCGCCGCGTCCGCGCAATATGCCCGCAACGGAATGAATCTTTGTTATTTCAAGTGCCTCTTCGTTTGACAAAGTCGGCAATATTGAAGGAATGCTTCTTGCAAGCATCGTTTTACCCGAACCCGGCGTTCCGATAAGCAAAATATTGTGGTTGCCCGCTGCTGCAACTTCGGCTGCACGTTTCGCCGCCTGCTGACCCTTTATTAACGAAAAATCACTGTCAAAACTCGGATGGTCGTCTATATTTGTTTGACTGCACGGCTGCGGATTGATGATCTTCATTCCGCGCAGGAAAAGCACAGCCTCTGTAAGACTCGTTACAGGAATCACGACTGCATCGTGTATGAAAGCAGCCTCCTCCGCGTTTTCCTTTGGGAGAATGATATGGTTGTATCCGCGTGAGCATGCATCGATTACCATCGGCAGCACGCCGTTAACACCGCGAACGCTTCCGTCCAAAGCAAGCTCACCGATTATAAGCCATTTTTCCGCCGCGGTGCGATCGATATCCCCGTTTGCCGCAAGTATGCCTATCGCTATCGGCAAATCATAAACCGTACCCTCCTTGCGGACATCCGCCGGCGCAAGATTTACAACAAGCCGCACATTTGGAAAAGGAAAGCCCGAGTTGCATATTGCAGAGCGGACGCGCTCCTTGGATTCCTTAACGGCATTATCCGGAAGGCCGACGGTTTCGTAACCCGCAAAGCCGAAGCTTATATCCGTTTCAACCGTCACGGGATAGCCGAGCAACCCCGTCAACCCATAACTTGTGATTCTTGCCAGCATATTTCCCCCTTTGTCCGAATAAAGCCATACCGAGTGATTTTTTCACTCGGTAAGCCGTTAAACGAGTATTAACATTTAATCTTCAGTGTTCAGATTGACTTTTTTCTCTTTTCCGTCGTTTTTCACAGAAGGAGCCTCGGCAGGTTTGAACACAAAAAGCTTGTTGCCGACGAAGTTTACGATTATGCAGATGCAGGTTGAAAGCAGCATGCACGCTCTTTCGCCGTTAATTATCTTTGTGAGCCACTGCGGAAGCCCAAGACTCATCCACCAATCATCAATATGCAAAGCATTGGTAAACAGCCAGATAAGACCGAGCGAAACAAGCAATACACCCAGATTAACTGCAATAAAGCTTATGATTTCGCGCGCATCCTGTCTGCGCTCTTCTTTAAAGGTCCAACGGCTGTTCAGAATATAGCTGTTCAGAATGCCGGCACAATAGCCGACAACTTTTGAAACATAAACCGTCCAACCGCCCGTAAACGGTATTGCAAGCACGATGCTCAGCACCGTGCTGATGACCATGTCTATAAGCGTGTTGCCGATTCCCACCAAGCCGAATTTAATCAGCTGGAAAAAGCTTTTTTTTGCGGCTGCGCCGCCGTTTTTTTCGTTTGAACTCATTATTGAAACTTACTCCTTTACGCGGCGGCGAGCAATATGCCCGCCCAAAAGCCGGCTGCGACAGGTTTTCTGTCGAATTGTCCGCCGCACGCATTTTCTTCTCCACCCCGTCCGCACCGGAAGCACGGGCATCGGGTTTGTGTTCGGTATTTTTTTACCAAGTGCCGAAGAATGTCCATGTGGGCAGCCATTCAAGTGCACGTATATATTCCCTGCTGACCTGAATGCCGCTGATTACGGGATAGAAAACCGCAAACAGCACGATCGCGGCAGCAAGCCAAATGAACTTGATCTTCGGAACGAATTTTGCTCCGCCGGAAATCATGTCGCCACGTTCGAGCGGTATGTAGTAGAACTTATCCTCATAGTGCTTGAGCACATATACAGAGGCAAGTATTATCATCGGCACGGTCGCAAAGTAATGATATACGAACACGCAGCGGGAAATCAGCATCCAGGGCAGCATGGACGATGCCATGCAGGCAAAGATGAAGAATATCTCCGCATTGAGCCTGAACCTGTTGCGCAGGAACATGATGAACAGCGTCAACGTGCCTGCAAAGCAGATCCACCATACTGCGGGGTTGCCGAAAGTTGAAATGGTTCCGAACTTTGTTGTGTCCGGATTCTGTCCTCCGGAATAGAACCACACCGGGCGGTTTCCGAGAGGCCATTCATACCATGCGGACTGATACGGATGCGTTGAATTAAGCCCGCTGTGGTAGCTGAACATATATTTTTGATTGTCAATAACACCGTCCATATAAGTCTTAACCTTTTCGGAGAAGGTCAAAACTTCGCCCTCGGGCTCCTCATTGTACCCGAGCTGTCCGGCGGCACGAAGGCGTGCAATCTTTGTTTGCTCCGCATTAGGCTTCCATTGCGCTGTGTAATACGGTCTGTATGCTGCCGAGTAAATCGCAACGGGAATGATGATGAAGAACAGGAGGCAGAACAGGCAGGTTTTTATGAACCGTGCCGGGAACTTTCTCGCGTTCGCAACAGCAGGATCGGCCTCTTCCGCTTTTGTGAGCTTGGCATTTTTAATCTTGTTTGCCTTTACCCAAAGGGTTATCATCTTAACAAAGAACATAACCGCAAGCGCAGCACCGGTATATATGCAGATCCATTTGCTTGCGCAGCCCAAACCGAAGAACAAACCCGAAAGTCCGAGCGGTATAAGAGTGTCCTTAAGGCTGTCGCCGAGATCCATCTTTATGAATTTGTACATGTAGTACGTCATGCACATATTGAAGAACACGCCGTATACGTCAATGGTCGAAATTCGAGTCTGCGAAAAATGCATGAAATCGAATGCAAACAACCCCGCCGCAAGCAGCGCAAGCTCGGGACGCTTGAACATGCGCTTGCCGAACGCATACATCAGGGGAATCATTGCAACGCCGAACAGCGCACCCATGATTCGCCAACCGAAGGGATTCATGCCGAAAATCGCAACGCCGACGGAAATGATTATTTTTCCGAGCGGAGGATGCGAAACCTCGTAGACACTAAGATTATGCAGATGTTCATATGCGGTTCGTGCATGGTAGAGCTCATCGAAATACATGCCGGTCATGTAACTTGGGTATTCCGGCACGCAGTCCTGTTCATCGACAAGAGCCGCTGCGGATGCATCGTTCACCGTTACATGAAGCAGGTTGCCTGCCGTGTCAAAGAACGCAAGCTCGTTTATCCATGCTTCGCCGCTCACAACTGTCAGCGTGATGTTTTTTGTTGTGCTGTGCAGGCTGCTGTTGCGAACCCACCTGTACATTGTTCCGAAACGCTGGTCGATTTCGACTGATTTGCCGTCGTCTCCGGTGAGCTTGAATACAGTCGTTCCTTTTGAGCCGCTGCCGCCGGTAATTCCGCCGTCATGCCAAACACTGCCGATGGTAACCGTATCATCAAATGTCAGCGTTACGGTGGTGCCGGGCGTTCCCTTCCATTCGCTGTCCGGTGCTTTTGTGGAGCCGAGATTCGTGATGGCAAGAATGCCGTAAACAAGAGTCAATGCAATAACGAATATCCAGTCTTTTTTTGTATAGTGAAGCTTTGTATCCGTTTTTTGGGGGATAACAGGCTTCGTGTCGAAAATGCTCGGGGCAAGCTGCGCAGGGGTTTTGATGGGATCGCCTTTGCGCGCCTTGTCCATTGATTTTTCAAGCTTGAGCAGGAAATAGATCGCAATGGGCAAAATGATGTAAATGCAGAGCATGATAACGATCATCTTTGTTCTTGCGGCGTATTCCGCATCACTCATACCCGTTGTGTTATCCGAGGATTGTGATGATGAAGTCTTTGTTTCAAAGCTTTGAATTTCGCCGTTGTAGCTTGTGAGCTTTTCAATTTTAAAATCGTCAAAGTAGGCAATGCCCATGCTCGTGCTGCTGAAATTGCCGAGTCTGCATCCGATTTTGAGCTTGGACTGTCCGCTTCCGGTTTTGCCGACAAGCTCAACCATTGTCCAATCAGTTGTGCCGAGAACAGGCGTTGAATAACAGGTTCGGTCCTCAAGAGCAATATTTGCACCCGCTCCGCCGCTGACATTTTCGGTTTTGATGTAGCAGCTGAGTTTGTAAATCGTGTTTGCCTGAACGGAAACTGTCTGCGTGAAGTGTGCATCATCAAGCTCCGCATTCGTGAGCTTCACGACATTACCGCGCGCAGCATCCTTCACGACAACCGCGTTTGACACGGAAGTATCGTTTAAATAGGATGTGTATTCCCACCCCTTCGGCATAAGGCCGCTTGAGTCGAGGCTTTCGAAGCTGCCGTTCGCAATGTTTGCGCTTCCTCCGCTTTTCGGGGAAGCAAGCAGCAGAACGATGCCGAAAATAACACATACTGCCGCAATAATTGCAAGGCTGACAGTGAGTGTCTTTTTGTTTATCTTTTTCATTTCGTTTCCTCTCATTTCTCTGCTTTTCGTGCAGGAACAGTTTTTTGTGCTTTCGCCGAAACATCATCATCCGCGAAAACATCGGCTTTTACTCTTCCGCGGAGCATAATATCCGTGCAAATGCCGCAGAATATTATAAACAATATGACGTTTGCAAGTGAGCACCAGAACACAAGGCGTTCATCCCAATAGAGGTGGTACTCATGCAGTTTGCTGTAATAAAATGCTGCAATGCAGTTCACAAGCGTTGTTGCGCTCCAGCACATGAACATGTTGATAAGTCGCCTGTCGCCGTAGCTGATGTAAGCAACAAGCAGCAGAAGCAGCACGGGGAACAGGTAGCGTTCGTGCATGTAGTGGCCGAGAGTGAAAAGCGAGGCGAATGTGAATGCGGTTGCAAGACTCAACGCGCCGGAATGCTTTTTCCTGCCGAAGAAATACAGAACACCGCCGAAACCGACTGAAAGAACCATCAGAACGGTGCCGAGCTGGCCGTAAGTCAGCCCGAGAATTGCCTTCTCGGTTATCGGGGTCCAATTCTTTCCGAACAATGTGTAAATATTGTATGCATTTACGCTTGCGTATTTATAAGAAGTAGCGGTTCCCATATATTTTTGAAGGATAATGGAATACCACGGCATGGTGTCATCGGCAAACGGAATTACGGATACAATGAGAAGCGCGCAGGCGCAGGCGACCGCAGCAACGGTTTTCATGATTCGCGTTCCGACTCCGTCCGCACATTTTCTGCCTGTCGGACTGAAGAAATCCGGATCGAAAATATAGCAGAAATATGCAATCGCAAGAAGGGGACCCGCCATCAAAGCCTGCGGCTTGAGCAGGATTGATAATCCGTAAACAAATCCCGCAAGAATCGGTTTGTTCGAATTGAGCAGAATAATGCTTATTACAAGCAGGATCGAAAGAATCTGATCGATCTGTCCCCATCCTCCGGAAACATAGATGAAAACGGGGCAGAATGCTGCAAGGCACATAAGAAGGTATGCAGCCTCAAATCGAAGTTTTTTGCGCGCAAGCCTGTAAACAAGATACGCCGAGCCTATATCGGCAATTATCGACGGGAGTTTTATCATCGTGACATAGAATATGTCGTACGAGCCGTCCGCCGCATAAACGCCGTGACCGAAAAGATCCGCTATGCGCGCCATCAACCCCAAAACATACATGTATCCCGGCGGGTAATCCGGAAAATTGGTTTGAGGATTATAGAAGTTTTGAAAGCCGTTTCTGAATATTTTGTTTCCCCACGATGTGAAACAGCCTATATCGGTTTTGTGTCCCACAATATAGTAGGAAAAAAGAATATGCAGCAGCAGCGAAGCAAGCAGCGTCCACACAACAAGAAAATTGTCCGATTTGTCGCGTACACCGTTCACAAGAACGGCTCTGCTTTTTTTGATGCTTACATAGACCATGTAGATCAGCAAAAAGGCAATCGTTGCCAAAATGGAAGCGATCAGTATTTGCTCGGTCGGAAATTTGGTCGGCGTCATATTGAATGCCATCCTCCTTATGAAAGCCTGCTGTACGATGCCGAATGCGTCCGGCTGACCTCTGTCACACCGCTCACGTTCGCGCATCATACACCGATTTTATTTATTTTACCATACTATGTTCAAAATTTGAAGTGCCGAATGCAAAAAAAAGCAGCAAACAACAAAATTGAAAGCTGCGGGAAAAGTCGATAACGGATTTTTTATTTTGTTTAAATCGTAAATGCATTTTCTATATGTCTGATTTTGTGTTCCGAAAGTATCACTTCAATTATATCGAAGCGATAGTAAACCGCCTTTTGCCTGTAATTTGCCGCAAAATACTTTGCAGCATAAGCCATGTTTGCTCTTTTTGCAGAACCGACACGCAGCATCGGCGGCAGCTCCTTTGAATCGAGAGCGGTCTTGACCTCGACAAAGGCAACGGTGCTTCCTTTTTTTGCGATTATATCAATCTCCTTGTGTGCAACACGGTAATTGCGCTGAAGGATTCGGTACCCGTGCAAACGAAGGTAAAGCCTTGCCAAACGCTCCCCTCTTGCACCGATGCGCTGCTGTTTGCTTCCGTTTTCAATATTCAGCCGTTCCAATTGCACCTCCGATCGGGTGTATACAGCAACACGGTCAGCATTCAACGCGTTCCGCAAGAATTTTTTTGATGAAGCTGCGCCTGTGAAGTTCGCACGGACCGAATTCACGAAGCGCATCCATATGCTGCTTTGTTCCGTAACCGACGTTTTTTTCGAAACCGTACTGCGGAAATTTCTCTGCTGCGGCGATCATGTATCTGTCTCTTTCCACTTTTGCAACTATGCTTGCCGCCGCAATGGAATAACACAATGCATCGCCGTGAATCAGGCTGTGCTGCACGGCGGGAATATCAAGTTCTTTAACGGCATCAACAAAAACGTCGCTGCACACGTAATCGCCCGGGCAATGCGCCAAAGCATTCCTGTAAGCTTCGGCAAACGCCTTTTTTGTTGCCTGAAGAATATTTATCTCATCAATTTCCTTTTGAAAAACCCATCCTGTGCCGAAAGCTGTCGCTCCGCCTGTAATCAGCGGGTAAAGCTTTTCCATGCGCTTCTTTGTAAGCTTTTTGGAATCGTTCACGCCCTCGATCATAAGCCCCGGAGGAAGGATCACGCATGCGGCAACAACGGGGCCCGCGAGCGGTCCGCGCCCGACTTCATCCATTCCCGCAACGGCGATACCGCGTTCCCAGAACGGGCGTTCGTACTGAGTCATTTGTTCAAGCCGTTCGGCCTCGTTAATCTTTTTCATTGTTTATATCGGTTTGCTCCGCTTGCTGTGGTTCGAAATTATCCGTGGGGTTTTCAAGAGCAACGGCGGCAATTTTGCCCGCACGATACTCATCAAGAACTATTCTTGCGCCGCGTTCCGTATCAAAAACTCCGCCCGAAAGAATAAACCCGCGGCTGCGGCACACGCCTTCCAGCAGAAGCTCGGGAATATTCTGTTCCGGATCAAGCTTTTTGTATCTTGCAGTCAAAGCCTCCGGGCATATGCGCATAAGGTCAAAAAGCAGCAGGGCCGAAATTTCCTCGATATCAAGCACATCATCCCGAATTGAACCAATATATGCAAGATGCTTTGCAAGTATCTCGTTATCCAACTTGCCCCAAAGCAAACCCGGAGTGTCAAGAAGCTCGAGATAGTCCGAAACTTTGACCCATTGCTTTGACCGCGTAACGCCCGGACGATCGCCGACCTGCGCTCTTGCCGCGCCCGCAATACGATTGATGAAAGTGGATTTTCCGACATTCGGAACGCCGACGACCATTGCGCGCAAAGTTTTTTTAATGCCTTTTTCGCGGTACCGCCGAACGGTCTCCTCCCCCGTTTTTTCAATAAGCTCAATTGCACGTTTGCGTGTTGAGGGCTGAGTTGAGATAAACTCCGCAGCTGTGATTCCCTGCTTTGCAAAATAACTTATCCATGCGCGATTCTGAGTTTTTGATGAAAGGTCACTTTTATTAAGAACAACAACACGCAGCTTGTTTTTGAAAAGAGCTTCGAAATCGGGATTGCGGCAAGCCATCGGTGCGCGTGCATCGACAATTTCGATTATCATGTCAACAAGCTTTAAGTTGTCCTCCAGCATACGTCTGGCTTTTGCCATGTGCCCGGGATACCAATTTATCGTGTGCATGGGTTTTACCTCCGAAACGGGTTGATAATTCTTTTTTTGCAGCAGACATTGGCGCGAAACGGAATTCGGCAGCTTTTTGCAGCGGCGGCAAAGCCCCGCAATGCCTGCGCAAAATCGATATAAAATCAGCCTCCTTCCCCGTTTGGGTCGGGAGGCCTTTTCAGAAAAAGGAAAATCTTGATTACTTGGTAACGATGCGTTCTTTGATCTTTGCAGCCTTACCGGTCCTCTCACGGAGGTAATAGAGCTTCGCCCTGCGGACAACGCCGTGGCGAACAACTTCGATCCTGCCGATGCGCGGGCTGTGATAGGGGAAAGTCCTCTCAACACCTACACCGTAGCTGATACGGCGAACGGTGAAAGTCTTGCGGATGCCGCCGCCCTGCATTTTGATGACGATGCCTTCAAAATTCTGGAGCCTTTCGCGGTTTCCTTCAACGACCTTAACGTATACGCGAACGGTGTCACCGATTTCGAGCTTGGGAAGATCGGAACGAAGCTGCTCTTTTTCGAGTTCTCTGATGATGTCTGACATAGTAATCTCCTTATTTACAGATGTTCTTAGCCGACCTGCGACCAGCGGACCATCCAATTAACCATAGAATTATAGCATTTTTCTGCACAGAATGCAAGAGCAATTTTTCAAAAAATGAGCAGAAACGCAATATATATTACTCATTTTCCAACGATTGCAGGTATTTTTTATCCGCCGCAGTCAGATTCGCCCTTTCAAGAAGGTCCGGACGCATCTGTTTTGTTTTTTTGAGAGCTTCCTGCCTCCGCCAACGCAGGATTTCGGCATGGTTGCCGTTCAGCAGCACGGGCGGAACCTCTCTGCCCCTGAAATTTGCGGGACGCGTGTACTGAGGGTATTCCAACAGTCCCCAATCGGAAAAGCTTTCCTCCTCGGTTGATTCGGAGCTTCCGAGCACACCGGGAATGAACCTTGAAACGCAGTCGATAACGACCATTGCGGGCAATTCGCCGCCCGTCAGAACATAGTCGCCGATTGAAATTTCATCATCGATAAGTTCCGATACGCGTTCGTCAATGCCTTCATAATGCCCCGCAAGAAAAAGAAGACGCTTCTCCGAAGCGAGTTCTTTTGCAAGTGCCGGTGTCAGCACTCTGCCGCGCGGACTCATCACAATGCAGCGCGGCTTTTCCGGAGCTTCGGCTGCGACGCTTTCGATGCAGTCAAAAATCGGCTGCGCAAGCATGACCATGCCCGCCCCGCCTCCGAACGGATAATCATCGGTATTACGGTGCTTGTTCTGCGAAAAATCACGTATATTATGCGTTTTGAATTCCAAAATGCCCTTTGATGCCGCCCTGCCGAGAATGCTTGATGACAGGATATTGCTGAACATTTCGGGAAAAATTGTAAGAATATCAATCCTCAAACAGTCCAACCTCCGCAAGAATTTCGGAATCAAAAACAATTCGCTTGTTTTCGATATCAACGCTTGAAAGCAGTTTTTTCAGTGCAGGAACGGAAAGCCTTTTTGCGCCTTTAATAACATAAACGTCCGTTGACGGTGTTTCATACACATCGACCACTCTGCCGAGCGCATCACCCAATGTCGAAAAAACCTCACAGCCTATGATGTCCTTCACAAAATATGCACCTGCGGGAAGCTTTACGGCGTGTTCTCTGTCCACGCAAAGGTATTTGTCGCGAAGTTTTTCGGCGGCTTCAACGGTGTCAATTCCCTTGAGTTTAATTATCACGGAATTCTCGGCGGCAACCCTTGCGCTTTCCGCAGTGACTGTTTGATAAACGCCCTCGGGCGCCTCGATAAAGGCATCCGAAAGGCGTGCAAATCGTTTTAAATCATCGGTCAAGGGGAGCAATTTCAGCTCACCCTTGATGCCGTGCGGGCGCAGAAACAGCCCGATACGAAAATAATCCATAGACAAAACTTGTGAGTTCCGGTACGGTTACAGAATGTCAACTCTGTATTTCTTTTCGCTTTTTACCGAAGCGGCGCGAACAACGGTGCGGATTGCTTTTGCGATACGCCCCTGTTTGCCAATAACTTTGCCCATATCGTCCTTGGCAACGGAAAGCTCAATTGTGGTTTCCTCGCCTGCTTCGTCAGCCTTGACGGCAACCTTTACCTCGCTCGGTTCGTCAACAAGACTCTTTGCAATGAATTCAACAAGAGCCGCAATATCGGGAACCTGAGTTTCGGTAATGATTTCTTCGCTCATCAGTCGATAACGCCGTGCTTTTTGAACAGACCGCGAACGGTTTCCGTGGGCTGCGCACCGTTCTTGATCCACTGCTTTGCCTTGTCGCCGTCAACAACGACCTGTTCGGGATCGGTGAGGGGGTTGTAATAGCCGATTTCCTCTACGAAAGCACCGTCACGGGGTGCGCGGGAATCCGCAACAACGATACGATAGAAAGGAGCCTTCTTTGCGCCCATTCTGCGAAGCCTGATTTTAAGCATGATAGTTCCTCCAAATTAAATAGAAAGTCTTTGTTGAATATCCAATCGGGCATAAGCCCGCTGTTGGTGATTTTGTTGTTTGATGCAGATTGGAAAACATTTTCCTGCATCAGAAGCCGAAGAAGCCTTTGCGCCTGCCTGATTTTTTGCGGCCCATTCCCGCAAATCTCTTCATCAGCTGGCGTGACTGTTCAAATTGTTTGAGCAGTCGGTTAACTTCCTGAACGGTCGTTCCGCTGCCCGCCGCAATGCGTTTTTTGCGGCTTGCGTTCAAAAGTTCCGGATTGCGTCGTTCACGCGGAGTCATTGAACGAATGATCGCCTCGACTCTTGCGGTTGCCTTTTGGTCAATTTTTGCATCCTTGAGCTTGCTTGCATCGACCCCGGGCATCATGCCGAGAATCTCTTCCATTGAGCCGAGTTTTTTGACCTGTTGGAACTGCTCGAGGAAGTCCTCAAGGGTGAATTTATCATTTTTAATCTTTTTGGTGAGCTCTTCCGCCTGTTTTTCGTCGAAAGCCTGTTCCGCCTTTTCAATCAAAGTGAGAACATCGCCCATGCCAAGAATTCTTGAAGCCATTCTGTCGGGATAGAACGGTTCGATATCGGTAAGCTTTTCGCCTATGCCGGAGAATTTGATGGGTTTGCCCGTAACACTGCGAACGCTCAGCGCCGCACCGCCTCTTGTGTCACCGTCAAGCTTTGTGAGTATAACGCCGGTTATGCCGAGTTTTTCGTTAAAGGAGCTTGCAACGTTGACAGCGTCCTGACCTGTCATTGCATCAACAACAAGCAGCGTTTCCGCCGGGTTAACGGCTTGTTTGACGGCGGCGATCTCGTCCATCATGTTCTCGTCAATGTGCAGGCGGCCTGCCGTGTCGATTATAACAAGATCGTAGAAGTTGCGGGAAGCATATTCAATCGCTTCCTTTGCGGTTTTAACGGGATCCTGCGTCCCGCGTTCGAAAACGGGAACATTGACCTTTTCACCCACGACCTGAAGCTGGGTGATCGCGGCAGGGCGATATATGTCGCATGCAACAAGCAGCGGTTTTTTGCCCTGAGTCTTTGCAAGGTAGGCAGCAAGTTTGCCCGCCATTGTGGTTTTGCCCGCACCCTGAAGACCCGCAAGCAGGAAAACAGAGGGTTTGCGCGGCCCGAACTCAACCTTCACAACGCTGCCGCCGATAAGCTGAGTCAGCTCCTCATTGACAATTTTGATTATTTGCTGGGACGGAGTGAGGCTTTGGAGAACATCCGAACCCACTGCCCGCGCCGAAACAGTGTTTATAAAGGATTTCACAACCGAAAAGTTAACATCCGCCTCGAGCAGCGCAAGCTTTATCTCGCGCATTGCCTCTTTGACTTCTTTTTCGGTCAATTTGCCCTTTCTGCCCAGTTTTCTGAATATGTTCTGAAGTTTTGAAGAAAGTCCTTCAAATGCCATCTTTGCCCTCCGTGATTTCAGTCAGTTGTGATAACAGAGTGTTGATTCTTTCCCGAGCGGTTTCATTGAAGGTGCACCTGCGAACCTCTGCCGAAAGCTCCGCAATTAAAACTTTCAGCCGCCTGTCCCTTGCGGCAAGGCCGAGTTTTTCTTCCATTTCGAGAAGGATTTTTTCACCGCGCTGCAATGCATCGCGCACACCCTGCCGCGAAATGCCCTTCTGCTCTGCAATTTCCGCAAGGGAAAAATCCTCCTCGCAGTTGAGCTTAAGCATCTCGCACTGGTTATCGGTTAAAAACGCGCCGTAGTAATCAATGAGAAGGCTTAATTCGAGTTTGTTCTGCATATATGCCTCCTTAATGTTCTATGCGGCACTGTTGTAAAGGCGCAAAGCTTTACAAGCATGATTATAACGCCGCCAAGGTGGAAAGTCAATCCCCTTTACAGTGTCTTTCTAAATATACTTCGTTCAATAATTGTCCGCAGCAGCAAAACTCAGCACTCAGCCAGGCTTTCAATGTATCTTTTCAGCACGGGGCGATTGGGCGGCGTCAGCTCGTTTTCGGGCGGCATTTCGGAGGCGGAAAAGAAACGCAGCTCCGACACTTCACTTGCCTGCGGCGTAAGATCTCCGGAATAACTGCGGCAAATGTAAACAATGTCAATATTTGAAACCTCGTCGCCGTTCGGATAGGTGTAATGCAGGATTTTTCCCGAAAAAACACCAAAAAGTTCAAGCTCGTTCGCAACAAGTCCCGTTTCTTCAAAAAGTTCGCGCATTGCCGCTTTTTCAACTTCCTCATCAAGCTCCACGGAACCGCCTGCATAGCCCCAAAGGCCGTTATCGCGCCGCTTCTGCAAGAGTATGCGGCCCTCGGAATCGACAACAATAACGCTCGCACCGACCTGAAGCAGCGGACGATGCCCGACAGTTTTTCTCAAATCAAGTATATATTCCGACATAATTAATCCAAGTACCCCTCTTCACGCAGCATTTCAAGAACACGCGCTTCGCGTTCAAGCATTGTTTGATTTTTTGGCCCGTGAGCTCTGTTTCTGTTAACATCAATTGCATGTTCCGCCTCAACAAATTCCAAAGTAAATCGTTCCCGCGCCTCATAGTCATCGAGTTTCTGCGCTCCCGGCTCCGGTTCCGCTTCGCAAAAATAGTAGAAATTATTCTGAACAAAAACCGAAATCCCCGGTTTGTCGCTCTTTTCGATTCTGCGAACGCAGCCGTACGCCTGAATCGAATCAGGGACAACGCACAAGCCGGATTCTTCGGCAGTTTCGCGGATCAGTGCCTGATGCCGAGTTTCACCGCTCTCGATGCCGCCCCCGGGGAACTTATAGTAATCGTACATCAGGCTGTGAACCATTGCAACCCTGCCGCCGCGAATGATAATGCTCCGAACGGACGGACGGTAAAAAACTTTTCCGCTCGAGTCGTAGTTCTTTTTATCCATTTCGAACAATGTTCTCATCATATCCTCCCGAATAAACCTGCGGCAAAAAACCGAAGCCGCAATTTGTGCCGAATATGTTAGGCATTGGCAATGAAGCCGCAGGATTCATGTATATCAAATTATAAAAAGAAAGCTCCATCGTAAATTCGATGGAGCTGATTTGGAGGCACCATCCGGAATCGAACCGGAGATGGCGATTTTGCAGACCGCTGCCTTACCGCTTGGCTATGGTGCCGTTTGGCCGCGTAAAAGGAGGAAACGCAGCCGCTAAAAAAATGGAGCGGGAAACGGGGCTCGAACCCGCCACCTCCGCCTTGGCAAGGCGGCGCTCTACCAAATGAGCTATTCCCGCATATTAAAATCAACCTTAAAGTGGTGCGGGCGAAGAGACTCGAACTCATACACCCTGCGGCACCGGAACCTAAATCCGGCGCGTCTGCCAATTCCGCCACGCCCGCTGATGCCCTCTGCAAATGCAATGTTTCATTTAAATTGATAAATGAAACAAAAACCGAATGCAAAGATTGGTGACCCGTCGGAGATTCGAACTCCGGACACCTTGATTAAAAGTCAAGTGCTCTACCGACTGAGCTAACGGGTCAAATCTGGCTGGGGTGGCAGGATTTGAACCTACGGTGCGGGAGTCAAAGTCCCGTGCCTTAACCTCTTGGCGACACCCCAATGATAATCCCAGGGGTTTTGATGAAAATGGGGTGAGTGGTGGGGCTCGAACCCACGACCTCCAGAGCCACAATCTGGCGCTCTAGCCAACTGAACTACACCCACCATATTAGCTTGTCAAACAACGCCGCCAAAAAGAAGATTGGCGCGCCTGCAGGGATTCGAACCCGGGACCTACGGCTTAGAAGGCCGTTGCTCTATCCTGCTGAGCTACAGGCGCATACCGTGTATCCTGCCCGCTGACGTTTAAATATTCTATCAACTTTTCTTCCGCTTGTCAACACTTCGGAGGCGTGTTTTTTGCCAAAAGCCAAAATATATTTAAAAATTGTCTCAAATTCGCTCGTTCGGCGATTGTAATCCGCCGCCGAAACGATTACAATATATTTACACCGCGCTTAATTGACGGCTTTCGAGCGATAAAGGCGAGGACAATAAAAGTGAAAGGAATTGAACAGGATGAATGTTGCTGTTGAGGGAAAAAACATAGATATTACAGCAGGCGAAAGCATTCTTTGTGCACTTCGACGAGCGGGAACGGACTTTTCAAACCCGGCGGAAAAACCTGTTGCGGCTATGATAGGGGGAGAGGTCTTCAATCTGAATTACACACCCAAGCGCGAATGCAGCATACGGCTGCTGCGATATGGCGATGATGAGGGGCGCCGCGTTTATGAACGCACGCTGCAATTCGTTCTCATTATTGCCGTTCGAAAACTCTTTCCGGGCGCAAGACTTGTGACTCGTTACTCGGCGGGCGACGGACTTTACATTACTGTAGAGAAGGCGGGGACGGGTGCGCCGCTGAACGAGGCGGATACCGATTTGCTCCGCAGCGAAATGAAACGGATAACAGCGGCGGCATATCCGTTTGTTCGGCGAAGGCTTGATGTCCGCGATGCGATCGAGTTTTACACAAAGGACGGACAGCAGGATAAGGCAGAGCTGCTTCGCTGCCGGCGGTTCAGCTATTTTGATGTGTATTCCTGCCCGGATTACAGCGATTACATGGATTATTTTTACGGCGAGATGGCTCCGTCAACGGATTATGTTCATGTTTTTGAACTGCATACGCTTCCGGAGGCAATTGTCATGCTGCTTCCTTCAAAAGACGATCCCGCCGTTCCCGCAAAATATGAAAACAGTCCGAAATTGCTTGCGGTTTTCGCCGAGAGCGACCGCTGGGGGCGGCTTATGCATGTTGCAAATGCGGTTGACCTTAACCGGCGTGTTGAAAACGGAACCATTCGCGAGTTGATTCGGGTTAATGAAGCTTTGCATGAAAAGACTTATGCGCGGGTTGCGGATGAGATTATTGCCCGCCGTGCAAAAGCCGTTATGCTTGCCGGACCGTCGTCTTCGGGAAAAACGACTTCCGCAAACAGGATCGCAACCCAACTGCGCGCCGACGGACTGGATCCGGTCATGCTGTCGCTGGATGATTACTATATCGACCGCGACAGAATTCCGCGCGATACAAACGGTGAAATGGATCTTGAGCACATCAACACTTTGGATATTCCGCGCTTCAACGGGGATCTTGCGCTTCTGCTTGACGGCTGCGAGGCGGAAATTCCGCTGTTTAATTTCAAAACAGGCAAGCGTGAGAAACAAGGCAAGGTGCTGAAGCTTCATCGCGATCAACCGCTCATAATAGAAGGCATCCACGCCCTCAATCCGCTCATGCTCGGCAGCTGCGATCCGAATTCCGTTTTTAGAATATATGTTTCTGCGCTTACAACGCTGAACCTTGACGATCATAACCGCATCCGCACGACGGATCTGCGCCTGCTTCGCCGCCTTGTCCGCGATTATGAAACGCGCAATGCAAGCATGGAACACACACTCGGAATGTGGGCAAGCGTTCGCCGCGGCGAAGCACGCTGGATTTTCCCTTATCAGGAAAACGCCGACAGGATATTGAACACAACTCTTCATTATGAAGTTGCCGTCCTGAAACGATTCGTTTACCCGCTGCTGGAGGCCGTTCCGCCGGACAGTGTGCATTACTGTGCCGCGAGGAGCATCGTTAAGTTCCTCAATTACTTTGCCGAAGCGGAAGTTGATGATGAAATACCCCCGACTTCAATACTGAGGGAGTTCATCGGCGGAAATACTTTCTATAAATAAGCAGGAAACAGTCGGCAAATTAAAGGGATTGGCATCGGCGCCGAAAGTTGCCGCAGAAATGCCCGCATCGACCGAAAAGGAGCTATTTCTGCGGCTGCCGACTGTGCCGAATTAGCAAAAAAAAGCGGAATTTGCGAATATACTTTTTAATATAATGAACGAAAAGAGG